>LSQX01286412.1_pt1 | contig 43869 bp, 42 predicted proteins | sample 654561 | NCBI WGS metagenome assembly LSQX01 (sample SAMN04489861, study PRJNA283612) | anaerobic digester metagenome | isolation source: 4 biogas reactors fed with cattle manure at either 37C or 55C with and... | place: Denmark: Kongens Lyngby | collected 2014 | reverse complement strand
GAGCACCGGGTTTGTCATTCTGAGCGCAGCGAAAAGAATCTTTTAGATCTTTTGGCACTGCCTCAGGATGACATTACTGAAATACTTGTCTAATAATATGAAAGGAGACTTACTTTATTTTTTCATTGAATAAGGTTAAACTGGAGAAAAATTTTATTGGAGCAGATTATGAAATACCGAATAATATCCGTAGGGAAGATAAGAGAGCCATTTTATCAGGCTGGAATCAAGGAATACACTAAAAGACTAAACTCCTACACCAGCATAGAATTGCTGGAAGGGCTGGAAGAGAAGATCAACCCCCGGGCTGGAGATAAAGAGATAGAAAAAATCTTGTACAAAGAAGGAGAAAAAATACTGGGCTTACTAGGAAAAGACGAGCTCTTGATTATATTTGATATAACCGGAAAATCTCTGGACTCCCATCAATTAGCCCAGTACATCAATGAATGGAACCATTCGGGCAACCCCCGGGTCAACCTGGTCATCGGCGGTTCCCATGGTTTATCCGAAGAGGTAAGGCAACGAGCTCACCAATCCATCTCTTTCTCCTCCATGACCTTTCCCCACCAGATGGCGGTTTTAATGCTTGTTGAGCAGCTTTACCGGGGATACAAAATAATCAGGGGCGAAAAATACCATAAATGATATTTGTATCTTGGGGTAAATATGAAGTACTTAACCGGAGTTTACTGTCAACCCCCAGTATCATACTCGGGTGGTCCAGCAACTGAAGTTAATTGGAGCTGAAAATTATCCTAAGGCTGAAAAGTCCAGGGGCCAGCTTATTTACCTAGGGGGTTAAGGGTAGTAGAATTTCGTGCCCTATATCTTCAATTTGCTCCAGAGATAAGATTCTTTCTATCACTGTATTGATAGTAGACTCAGGCAGCGGGTGAAGGGAATATAAGCTGCATTTTTTGAATTTTATAATCAGCTCTTCATCAGTAAAAGGATCTTCAGGATGCCCCTTAACCGTTAGATATTTCCCGCTATGGGTCATACCATTTTTCAGCTTAGTGGTAACTATGGCAGAATAGGCAGGTAAGTCCATATCCATTTTTACCGTTATCTTTCGCATTAATTCCCGGATATCCCTATTAAATCTTTTTTCTTCGATGTAGGCGTCGAGAAAGAAATCGCCATCATATGCTGCGGCAGCAACTGTATAAGGTAAACTGAATTGGCATTCAGTAATTGACCTAGGGTTCCATTTTATATCATATGGCTGAGCTACAATGGTCCAGTTAATCTGAGATTCATCCAAATGTATAGCAGCGATGTCAGAATAGCTAAAACCGTATTGGCCCATTTGATCCAATATCCCTGTTATGGAAGTATGGGTACAATTACAAGAAGGGTAAGGCTTCAGAGTCGTTTTAGTCATTTCCCATCGTTGCCCAATACCATCGCTTATCATAGAAAGAGCAATGTCATTGTCTGCTCGGGCGAATAATGAGTAAAATCCTCGTGGTCCTGTAAATATCTGGCTATATTCTCTGATCAGGTCTTTCTGTGCTAATAGGCATATATTAACAGCATCCTGAGCGATAAAACCATGATGAAGGCTGATCATAAAGTTGGCGGGGGTATACATGGACATGTCGTATGGCTGAGTCATAGATTTGGCCATTCCCAGAGCAGTTCTAAGCTGGCTGGAATTCAAACCCAGAAGCTTTCCTACTGCTACTACTGGGCCAAAGATGTAGTGGCCCCCTTGGCTTCCTGAATTTTGTTCACAGCTTACACAGTGATAGGCTTTACCAGTTCGAATCAATATTTCTTGCCCCAGGATAAAAGACAACAGTAATTGTTGACCGGAAACACCAGGTTTTAAACCAGCAGCTGCGATTAAAGCAGGCAGGGTATATTCGGCACTATGCCCCGCTTCTTCATGGCAATCTCCCAGGTCAGTAGCCCTAGCTGCAGGTCCTAGGGCGAAGGCACACAGGGAAGCCGGGACTTGGCCTCCAAACAGGGGAATCGTACTCTGGGCTCTGCCGCCCTGCTCTTTGACAAAATCAACTACGGAAGAAATATGCTTCATGCTTGACCCACCAATGATGGCTCCAATGGTATCCAGGATATGTCTCTTGGCAAAATCAAGTACGTAGGGAGGCAGGTCTTCATACTCTGTTTTTTCAATCACTTGGCATATTATATTTATAATATATTCATCATCATGAGAGGATTTCATGGTTTAATTACCTCCTCAATTTGGCTGCCGTCATTTAGCTAGCATAGCTAAATGACGGCAGCGTGGAGTTGTTATTATTAAAGTTCTTATAGATTAATCATCAGCCGGCAGAGGATAGGAGCCGTCTTTATCGTGTACTTCCCGGCCTGTAACCGGCGGATTAAATACGCAAACCATATGCATGTCGGATTCAGCCCTAAGCAAGTGTTTTTCATGTCCATTTAGTGCATAGAGCGTGCCTGGGTTGATGAGGTGGATTTTCCCATTATCGGCCAATTCTATCTCTCCTGACCCTTCGATGCAATATACAGCTTCCAGATGCTTTTTGTACCAGATTAAGGTCTCGGTTCCAGCTTTAATAATCGTGTGATGGAAAGAAAATCCCATGCCATCTTTTTTTAACAGGATGCGGTAGCTTCGCCAGGTTTCCGTATCAACGTCATTTTCGGTTCCGATAATATCATTCAGGTGCTTCACTATCATTTTTATCTTACCTCTTTTCTTAGATAGTCTATCGGGCTATTTCAGTTTAGCTAAAGCCCTAAAAGAAGGGGCCTTCTTTTTGCTTTTAAGCCGGGGATTTTTCTTGATATGATTTTTTATCTGGGGATCTTTAATACTATCCTTAAATATATTTAATCCCTGTTTCAACCCCGAGTTATCAATTATCAGGGGGGGCATTACTTTGCACACTTCGCTGTTGGAACCTGAAGTTTCCATTATCAAGCCTTTTTCAAATGCAACCGAGCATATTAACTCTGCTAATCCCGGAACACCACAGGCTATTCCTTGCATCAAACCCCTACCCCGTACTTCTCCGGCGATTTCCGGATGCTCTTCCACCATCTCGTGCAAGAAAGAGCTTACGGTTTCCCCCTTTTCTTTAATTTGGGAGCTTAGCTGGTTATCTTCCCAGTAGCTCAATGCTTCAGCAGCAGTAATAAAAGCTAGGTTATTTCCCCGAAAGGTACCATTATGTTCTCCTGGAGACCAGATATCCAATTCTGGTTTAATTAGGGTTAACGCCATAGGTAAACCATAACCACTGATGGATTTGGATAGGCATACTATATCTGGCTTAATACCAGCCGGTTCAAAACTGAAAAAAGTTCCGGTGCGGCCACATCCCACTTGGATGTCGTCCACTATCAGGGGGATGTTGTTCTGACGGCAAACTTCTTCAACACCTTTAAGCCACTTAAAGCTAGCAACATTGATACCACCTTCACCCTGCACGGTTTCCAATATAATGGCGGCTGGGAGATCAACGCCGCTAGAATTGTCATCCAAGAAATGTTGGAGATACTCCACCGTATTGACCTCCTGCCCCAGAAACTGGTCATAGGGCATAAAGACGCTGTTATGAAGAGCAACCCCGGCCCCCTTCCTTTTAGAGGAATTACCAGTAACAGAAAGAGATCCCATGGTCATCCCATGAAATGCATTGGTGAAGCAGATAATAGTATCACGCTTGGTTACCTTGCGGGCCAGTTTTAATGCACTTTCTACTGCATTAGTACCTGTTGGCCCCGGAAACATAATCTTATACCTCATGCCCCGCGGTTTTAAAATTATTTCATCAAAACGCTCCAGGAAATTTTCCTTGGCCTTGGTTGACATGTCCAAACTATGGGTAACCCCATCAGCTGCAATATAATCAACCAGTCTTTCCTGTAGCCGGCTATTGTTATGTCCGTAATTTAAGGCTCCAGCTCCCGCAAAGAAATCAATATACTCCCGACCGTGGACATCCCAAAGCTTATAACCTTTAGCCCTGTTGAATACCGTGGGAAAGCTCCTACAATAACTTCGCACTTCTGATTCCAGTTCATCAAATACACTCCTTGGTTTAGTAATAGTTGTCTGCAACTAAACACCCTCCTTTTTTGTACACCAAAAAAACATCAATCTTATCATTTTAATCTAAACGGCTGGGAAAAAGGGGCCAATGCGGTAAAGCAGTTCAGGCTCATGATTCCCTGCCGGGAACATATCTTTGGAAAAACATTCTGATATAGTGTAGCTAGTCTCCATATCACGGGCCAGTTTGGCATATAGACTTATAGCGGGATGGTTGGATGGATTAACCGTGAGTTCAAGGAATTGTACTTCTTTACATTCTGGGCGTTTAAGCAGTGTTTTTAACATTCTAAGACCCAGTCCTTTTTTGCGTTGGGATTCTGCTACTGCCACCTGCCAGATAAAAAGAACATCGGGTTTTTCTGGCGGGTTGAATCCAGAGATAAAGCCTACTATTTGCCCGTTATGTTCAGCTACTACACAGGTTTTATTAAAAAATTTGCATAAGATCAAATAACTATAAGGGGAATTTAAATCCAGTGATCTCGTTTCCTTAACCAGTTGCCACACAGCTCCCCCATCCTCTATCCGGGGACTACGTAATTCTAATGATTTAAACTGTTTTTCTTTTCTCATTTTCCTCACCTACCAAGCAATCTTAATTACACAAAAAACCATAAATGACATAATTTTCCCGTAACAAGAAAACCTATTACTATATATGGCTACACATATAAAGAACAATTTTGCCTATTTTATACAAGCTGGGGTTTTTATAACAGGGCATATCTGGAAGAAAGATGATATAATATATGCTACAGGATTTGGAAAAGGGAAGCAAACCTTATATAAAGTATTGAAAGGGGTTATGATAGGCTGACTTAGCGATAGAGCGAATCGATAAGACCATGCTCCTTTATGGTAACGACTACCCCCAAATGCACCCAAATGATCCATCTTCAATTATTGGGAGGTCCTCTCGCTTCTCTTCGTCGTTGGGTTTCCCAAGGTGTTGCTACCATGCTGCATTAAATGGCTCCTACATGTTTATGTATCCATACCAGTTGCGCTAGGTTTTTCGCAGGGAACAAGTGTATATTTTTATAAGATATAGTATTATTAATCGAAGATAGTGAGATGATTTATGGAAGGCCCCAATTCAAATGCTGCAGGCAGAAACAACATGGGTCTGCGGATAATTTCAGGAGATAAGCGTTATGTTCATGTATGTCTTTTCAATTGTACTTATAGTGGCATCCAATGTTATATACAATATATGCCAGAAATCTACCCCGGCCAAAGCAGATCCTTTTTCTGCTTTATTCATCACCTATATTACGGCAGCTGTAGTTACCCTTATTCTATTTTTGTTTAACAAAAACCAGCAGGGATTTTTTCAATCCTTAGAAAATTTAAATTGGACCAGTTGGGCTCTGGGTATTGCTATTGTGGGCCTGGAATTTGGCTATTTGATGGCCTATCGGGCAGGATGGAAAATAAGTGTGGGCTCTTTAGTGGCCAATATAGCTCTGGCTCTGATGCTGATTCCCATTGGAATACTGTTTTACAAAGAGGGTTTCGGGATCAACAAAATGCTGGGGGCTATATTCTGTATCGTTGGACTAATATTAATAAACAAATGATAAATGGATGAAGTATAATTGGCAGCCATTAGATGCAGCATGATCTTGCCCAGGTGAAATCTGGAGGCGGGGTATTTCTGCATCCCATCCAGTGAAATATAACTTTGAGCAGGGAAAGCAATTAAACCAAAAGAAAAAGGGGTTATATAGGAATTTAACCGAAGGATCTATATCCATCTTGATTCAGGTGGCGGCGCTTTTAAAACAGTCCCTGCAGGATTGAGAAGTATGGCAGCAGTATATAATAAATCAAAGGTAAAAATATAGCCGGCAGCATATTCCCCACTTTAATCCGCGGCAAATCTAAAATATTCATTCCAATGGCTAATATCAGCAGTCCTCCTACTGCAGACATTTCGGTAATAGCGGCTTCAATTAGAAATTGCTGAAGAAAGGATGCAGTTAAGGTTATAAAACCCTGGTAGATAAATACCGAGGCAGCAGAAAAAGCTACTCCCAGGCCCATAGTGGAGGCAAAGACAATGGAAGAAATTCCGTCCAATACCGATTTGGCAAAAAGGGTTTGATGATTGCCCGATAGGCCGCTCTCCAGAGAACCAACAATGGCCATAGCTCCAACACAGAACAAGAGACTGGAGGTAACAAAACCACGGGAGATGTTGCTGTCAGAGGAAGAGAAGCGAGATTCCAGCCAATTGCCCAGGTTTTCCAGGCCATTTTCTATTTTTATCATTTCACCCAGCAGGCTGCCGATGGCTAGGCTGAATATGAGCAATAGAATATTCTCAGTCTGGAAGGCATTTAGCAATCCGATTAATACTACCGCTAGACCAATGGCTTTCATGATGGTCTGATTATAAGATTCAGGGATGCCGCCTTTAAACAATAATCCAATCACTGCTCCCAGCAGGATGGCAGCTGTATTTACTATGGTACCCAGCATCAAAAGGTCCTCTCCGATCCTGATCTTTACCAGGAACATACTAGCACTTTCGGATGGTAAAAGCAATTGCTTTTACTGGGTGTGGAGGGAGGGTCGTATCTGCCAGGCCGGCTGGGAGCTGCAATTATTCCAGGGCTCTAAAACCTTCGCCCAGGACCTCATGGGTATTCTGTACGCTTATAAACGCCTGTGGATCAAGGTTTTTGATATAGTCCCGCAATTGAATAAATTGTCGGCGGCCCAATATGGTCATAATTACTTCCCGGTCTTCCCCTGTATAAGCGCCTTGAGCAGTGTAAATGGTAGCACCCCGCTGCAAATCCTGGATAATAAATTGCTTAAGTAATTTACTTTCCCGGGTGATGATAATAACATGTTTGCTCACGTTAAAGCCGGCTATTACTGCATCGATGACCAAACTATAGAGCAAGACCCCAAGTAAGGCATACATACCCTTTTCAAAACCGAAGGTGATGGCCGCTGCTATGGTAATAAAGAAGTCTATAATAAACAGCCCTTTGCCCAGATCCAGGTGATAGTACTTGTGCAGGATACGGGAACCAATATCCGTACCGCCGCTAGATGCATTCTGGTTTAACAATAGGGCCACTCCGGTGCCAGATATTAGAACTCCAAAAACAAGTTGAACCAGGGTGTCATTACCCATGGGTGCAGTCAAAGGATACAAGTATTCCAGTCCCCAAATAATTAATGGAATTAGAATGCTGCAATAAATGGTTTTAAATCCGAATACCGCTCCTATCAGGATAAAGCCTAGCGAGAGAAAAAACACACTCATTATTAGAACTAGGCTACCCAGAGGGAATTGAGGTAGATAGGTATTGAATATCAGGGATAAGCCGTTAATTCCTCCCGCTGCTATGTCATTAGGGGCCATAAAAAAGTAAAAGCCTGCTGCGTCCAAAAAGGAGCCCAGGGTAAGCAGTAAGAAAGAACGAAAGATCTTGGTCATATAAAAACCTCTGCCCTTTTTCATTAGTATCCCTCCGGCCTAAAACAATCAATTCTCCCCCTGGGATGGTAAATTTAGTTTTGCTGGGGTTTTCGCAGGAGCATCAAGGTTATACTAAAAAGCAGGAGGGAGATCCGTTCAGGATTCCTTCCTGCTGGAGGGGGGAATTGGGTTATGGAATTTAGAATAGTTCATATTCCTGTATCAGCCTGCTTTCTTCCTGCTGCAGACTTTCCTGGATTTCTGGGGCAATACTTTGGTTTTGCAGCTGGTTCTGAACCTGGCGCAAATAGGAGAGAGCTTCGCAGACCTTGTGCTCGGCGTATTGAATCTCCTGTGGCAACAGGCTGCTTTGAGCCTGGTTAACTGCGTCATGGGCCTGCTGGGCAGATCTGATAGCTTCCTGGCTGGACTGATACACCTGTTGATTCAGCTTTTGGTACCGGCTCTTCACAGTCATACTCATATACCTCCTGCAATAGCTGATGATTTTGGATACTAAAAACAAATTGCCTCTAACTTATTTATTGCCAAAGGGCACTATATTATATACTAGGCAATTAATTTATTTTAATTGCAAGCTGTGCGGCTCTTTGGGCAGCTTAAGAGGATGAGCAATATGATGCCTCAAGATGATGAACTGAAGAGAGGCGAAAAAACTGCTGTTAATTGAGTTGCAGCTTCCTTGAAAGTTAGATCGTTTTGGATCAGGAATTCCGGATTCAATACGCTTTGGATAGAAGCTGAGATTATAGTGCTTAAAATCAGGGGATCAATGGAGAGCTTATGGGAGTATTGTTGTTGAGCCAGGTCCAGCATTAAGCTAATTCGCTCTGTACGAAAGTGGTCGATTTTCTGCCAGAGCTGGGGGTAATATCGATGTAAATCTTCCAGTGTCCTCTGGCTGATAATAGTTTTTTCTCCAGCTATAAGATAGCTTAGTATTTGCTCCGCAATTATTGGTATATCCTGGGCGCTGTTTAATAAGGCATCCGAATGCTGACCCACCGTCTGCAGGAAATCATCTACACAGGCCGTAAGTATTTCATCTTTGCTTCTAAATCTCCGGTAAACAGTCCTTTTAGTAATCCCGGCTGATTGTGCTATCTCCTCCACAGTCAGCTGGCGGAATCCTTTTTTAAGGGCCAGCTCCCGGCAGGAATTGATAATTCTTTGTCTTATCTCCATATTAGCAACCTCCTAGTCCAGTTTTTTCTTGAATTTAGTGGTACTAATCCCCAGCATCAGCAGCGAAAAAATCAACAAAGCGCTTACCTGACCCACCAAATAAGAGAAGCCGATACCCTTTAATACAATACCCCGGATAATATCCAGGTAATAAGTAAGAGGAACTATATAACTTATATAATAAATAACATCCGGCATAGCCTGGCGCGGGAACATAAACCCGGATAGCAGTATACTGGGCAGCATTACGAAAAATGCCATCTGCATAGCCTGCATCTGAGTTTTAGCTATATTGGATATAGTAAGACCCAGACCCAAGGAAGCAGTTATAAAGAACAGGGTCAACAAGTATAGCTCTAAAATATTTCCCCGAATGGGAACCTTAAAAACCAGGCTGCCTACCAACAAGGCTACACTTATCTGCAAATAACCCAGGACAATATAGGGAATGATTTTGCCTAACATCAACTCGTAATTCTTCAAGGGGGTGACTATCAATTGTTCCAGGGTCCCCCGTTCCCTCTCCCGCACGATAGCCATAGCAGTTATGATTACCATAGTCATGGTTACAATGACTCCCAATATGGCCGGAACCATATAGTAAGCCGTTATACCATCGGGATTATACCAGGGACGTACCCGGACATCCAAGGGTAAGGAAGTGCCGGGTTGCTTTTGCAGCAATATCTGCTGAGATTTTATCAGTCCTATGGAATTAGCAATGGCAATGGCCTGGTTGGCCACCATATTGTCGCTGGCATCTACTATCACCTGCAGGGGAGCGGACTCATTCTGGGCTAGTTTACGGCTGAAATCGGGGGGAATAATGATTCCCACTTGGGCCCGGCCCTTATCAATATAGCGGGTTACCTGTTGGTAACTGTTGGCGCTGTACATTACATCAAAATAGCCGGAAGCAGAAAAAGAGCTGAGAATATCCCGGCTTTCACTGGATAAGGATTGATCGAAAACTACGGTAGGGATATGTTTCACCTCGGTCTGGATAGCATATCCAAAAAGCAGCAGTTGTACCAAAGGCAACATAAATATCAAAATCAGGGTTAATCGGTCTCGGCGCAGTTGCAGGTATTCTTTTTTAATTACCGAGATAATTCGACTCATAACGCTCCCCTTCTTTTCTCTTGGCTAAGGCCATAAATACGTCTTCCAGGGTAGGTTCGATCACCTTGGGTTCTGTTCCCAAATATTTTTTTAAGATGGCCAGCCGGTCTTCTTCCAGCAGTATATGCAAACTGCGTCCATGTAAGCTGACTTCCTTTATTCCCGGCCAATGCCTTAGTTTATTCAGCAGACGAATGGGATCTTCTACTTCGATGCGGTAAAGCTTTCCCGGTACCGCATGTTTTTTGAGCTGGGCGGGATGGTCCAGAGCCAAAAGCTGGCCCTGATTAAAAAAGGCGATCTGTCCACAGCGCTCAGCTTCATCCATAAAGTGGGTGCTTATAATAATAGTTTTACCTTGGTTGGCTAGCTCCTGGATAATATTAAAAAACGAGCGCCGGGCAGCGGGACTGACCCCGCTGGTGGGTTCATCTAAAAAGATTACCTGGGGATCAGATATGATAGCACAGGACAAGGCCAGTCTTTGTTTAAAACCCTGGCTCAAGTTAGCTACCAGCTGATCTTCTCGCCCGGCTAGGTCAGCCAGGTTTATCATTTCTTCAATTTTCTGATGACGTCTTTTTGAGGCTAGGCTATATATACCGGCATAAAAATTCAGGTTTTCTCGTACTGTTAAATCGTAGTAAAGACTGAATTTCTGTGACATATAACCCAGGTTTTCCTTTATTTTTTCCGGATTCCGCAAGAGGTCATAACCTAGTACGCTGCCGCTGCCGGCACTGGGCTTAAGTATACCGCATAACATACGAATAGCAGTGGTTTTGCCAGCACCATTAGGTCCCAGGAATGCACAGATATCACCAGGTCTGATATTCAAATTAATCTTATCCACCGCAGTAAATGAGCCAAACTTTTTACTTAAATTATGGGTAACAATGCTATACTCCACAGGGCAGACCTCCCCTACTTATTACTGAGCATTAAAACGGTCGGGTCCTAGACGAGGTTCAACCAGGAAGGCAAACACATCCTCCATACTGGGAGAGATATATTTGATTTCCAGATCCGGACCGTCTTTATTAAAGGCATACTCCTTAAGCAGTTGGAATAGCTCCGGATGCCGCTCAGTCCACAAATGGAAACGAAGGTAATAGTAGGAAGAATCGATAACCTGTCTGCAATCATCGAAAAAATAGGGATCACTAGTATTAGCTCCTACTTCCACTACCTGTCCGGCAAAAATCTGCTTGAGAGCGGAAGGAGTATCGCATTGCAACAGTTGCCCGGTATTAACCAGGGCTACCCGATGGCATAGCTCGGCTTCATCCATATAAGGGGTGGAAATTACTATAGTTATTCCTTCCTGATTGAGTCGGTAAAGGATCTGCCAAAATTCCTTGCGGGATTCAGGATCCACCCCATAGGTTGGTTCATCCAGGATCATCAGTTCCGGCCGGGTCATAAGGGCTGAGCTTAGGGCCAGCTTCTGCTTCATACCCCCGGAAAGATTGTCAGCCAGGCGGTTTTCAAAGCCGGATAAACCAGTGAGGCTCAGCATCTCCTGGGAGCGCTGCTGAATGGTGAGTTTGTCCAGTCGGTACAGGGAAGCAAAGAAGTTTATATTCTCAGATATGGTCAAATCTCCGTAAAGACTGAATTTTTGAGGCATATAGCCTAATTTACTTCGAGGAAATCGATGGGTGGGCACGTCATCGATAGTAATAGTGCCTGTATCCGGGTCGAGCAGATTCACTAACAAGCGCAGGATAGTAGTTTTGCCAGCTCCGTCGGGGCCTACCAGGCCAAAGATTTCTCCCTTGTCAACCCGGCAGGAGAAAGCATCTACAGCTATTAGTGGACCAAAATTTTTACTGACCTCAGCAAAGTTAATCATCAGCATCACCCCGGTTGAAAAATACATCTGCCGGCATACCTGGTTTTAAGATACCGGACTGGTTATCAACCGCCAATTTAACTGCATAGACTACATTAGTTCGCTCCTTTTTGGTCTGTATAGTCTTGGGTGTAAATTCTCCTTGGGTAGCTATGAAAATTACCGTACCGGCAAAAACTTTATCACTGCCGCTAACCTGGATGCTTGCAGTTTGATTCAATTTGACGTGGGGAAGATCATTAGTAGGAATGTATACTTTGATCCACAGATCTTGTACATCAATAATCTGTAAGAGTGAGCTGCCCATCTGCACATATTCTCCCACCCTATAATTTCGCTTGCTGATGATACCATTAATGGGTGAATATATCTTTAAGTCTTGTAGTTGAGCATCGGTAGCTTTCAATACTGCTTTGCTTCGTTCTAATTCCGCTGCTGAGGCCTTTATGGCCTCGGGCCGATTTCCGGCCTGTAAAAGGTTTACCCGGGCTTGAGCGGATTCCAGTTGGGAAGCCATATTATCCCGTTTCAATTGCTGTTGTTGCAGTTCTGCTTTCGATACTGCTCCGGCCTCATACAAGCGTTGGGTTCTCTCCAGATCAAGTTCCAGCTGTTTTAAATTAGCTGCCGCTGTGTTTACATGGGTGTAAGCTTCTTGAACTTCCTGGGACCGGGCTCCTGCCTGTAAATCCTCTAGTTTAGCTTCCAGGGCGGCTACGCTTAGAGCATCCCGTTCCCTTTGGGCCAGCAGATCCGGGCGGGAGATTTCTGCTGCCAGCTGTCCCTTACTTATCTCGGCACCTTCCTCCCCAGCCAGGGCCATCAAGGTGCCGCTGACGCGAGCATTTAATTCTACTGACTCTGCTTCTATAGTTCCACTGGCTTCCATTCTCTGAGCTGGGGGCTGATAATAATGATGATAAGCCCAGTATGAAGCCCATCCGAATAAGCTTAAGACTACAATTGAGATAATAACTCTCTTGGCTTGCATACTTCAGCCTCCCCTTATCTTTGACTGTAAGGTCTTACCCTAAGTATACTATATTCACAATCTTAGTATACCTAGTATACTAAGATTGTGCAATGTTTTTTAGCTTGCTGCCTTATCTTTCCCTAAAGATAAGGCAGCAACCTGCTTTTCATCTCCTTATCAATATCCTTTAACTTGAGATCATCCAGCTTAAGAATGTCTACAGTGTCAACTTTAGCTAGGATAGCCAGCTCATTGGCAGTAAAACCGCGTTTACGCCTTAGCTCCCGGATGCTTTTGTGTTTCTTGCCCCATTTGAACATAAAGAAATCTCCTGTGTTTCTCGATTCTTTTTACTAAATCTAATTGCTAATTATGTATAATATAATACATGATTTGTTCGGAGCTGGGTTCGAAACCCAAGTTTCAGCACAGCCCTAACCGTTCCGTAAGAAGTGCAAAGGAGTATTAAAAAAGCAGTGGAAATTCATATATTAGCCAGTGGCAGTACGGGCAATGCAGCCCTTTTTAAATTCGGAAATACCACCCTCCTGGTTGATACCGGCATCAGCGCCCGGCGAATAGAACAGGGAATGGCAGAGGTGGGGCTTAAAGCCGGGGACCTGGATGGCATTTTGATCAGCCATGAACATAACGATCATGTCAAAGGATTGGATGTTTTGGTTCGCCGGCACCAAATTCCGGTATTTACCAGAGCCAAAACCTGGCAAGAGCTGCCTTGCCGGCATAATTTTCTTCCCAAATCCTGTTTTGAAATAGCTCAGGAATTTAGCATAGGACCAGTGGGGATTAATGCTTTTAATATTTCCCATGACGCGGCTGACCCGGTAGGATTTAGCTTTTCCTATAAGAAGAAAAAAGTGGTGATGCTTACCGATTTGGGAGTGGTAAGCAGCCGAGTGGAAAAGGTCCTGGAGGGTGCTGATGCCGCAGTGATTGAAGCCAACCATGACCTGGATATGCTGGAAAATGGTCCTTACCCCCGTTTTCTCAAGCAACGGATTAAAAGTAGCAGCGGCCATCTGTCCAATGTCCATGCAGGGCGACTGTTGGCTCGTTTGCGTTGCCAGCCGGAAATGAGGATATTCCTGGCTCACCTGAGCCAGCATAATAACCATCCCGATTTGGCAGAAAAAACCGTAGCTAACTTTCTAAGCAACAGTGGGTATCAGGTAGGTAGAGATATATATTTGTATCGCACCTTTCCCAATCACAGAAGCAGCATTAGCCTATAACAGGGGAACCTGTCCTCCTGGCCTACGTAAAAGGGCGGCCCATTTTGGAACCGCCCTTTGGTATCTAGCTTATATTAAGCTTTAAGAGGTTCCGGGTAATCTACGCCTAAGGTATCTACTCGTACTTTTAGCATTTTCTGATCTTCCATAGGCCGATCCATACGATTTCTTTTAGTGCTGACAATTGCGTCCACCTGTTCCATTCCCTCTATCACCTTGCCAAAGGAAGCGTATTGCCCATCAAGATGGGGAGAATTGGCTACCATTATGAAAAACTGGGATCCCGCTGAATTAGGCTGAGCCGTCCTGGCCATGGATAGCACTCCCCGGTCGTGTTGGAGCTGGTTTTTAAAACCGTTGCCCGTGAATTCGCCTTTAATGGAATAACCCGGACCCCCCATGCCGTTTCCGTCAGGACAACCGCCCTGAATCATAAAACCAGGTATTACACGGTGGAAGATGACCCCATCGTAAAAGCCTTTATTGGCCAAGGAGATGAAATTATTAACTGTGTTGGGAGCGGTTTCTGGATATAATTCGGCCTTAATCAGGCCTCCATTCTCTAATTCAATGCTAAGCAGCGGGTATTTACTCATCAAATCTTCCTTTCTTACATATAGTTAAGCTTCATTATACCAGAAATATAAGGAAATTATGCCCATCATTTGATAAGCTGATTAAATGGGCTAAATGGGAATTGGCTTTGGTTTATCCCGATTTATCAGGTGTTTGCCTAATATAGTAGGGGCGGTCTTTAACCGCCCGTCGGGTATAGCCACAAATTCTTCATACTAGCTGGTGTTCCCTAATCATGTGGGGTGATAAGTTAATTAATACGCTCCCATGTAAAATCCATGGGCATTAGATCTGATTAAATAAGTTAAGGGGTAGGAAAAATGGCCGAAATAGAGAATGCTTTAAGAAAAGAGGCTGGGGGGAACTTGAGATGGAGACCAAGAATATCTTGTGGATGGGCTTGATAATAACTGCCCTGCTTACTGCCCTTATGATGGTGGACCTTATACCTGGTCTGCTTGCAGCTTTCATTATTCTGCCGGGAGGTCTTGGGCTTACCTACTATGCAGCCTTAAGTCGGAATCGAATTGAATATATAGCTGAACAGAGACTGCAATTGGAATTCAGTCGAAGTTTGATCCAAAACCGGGACCTTCAGGGAGTCTATAGAATAGCCTCCAAATATGCTATGCGTATGATTCCTTGCGAAAAGGTGATAATATGGAAACCCCTTAAAGAGAAATATGCCCGGGAGCAGGCCCCGGATTATATTGCTGCTATCGGCAGATGGGTGGAAGGCAAGCAGAAGAGCCTGGTGGTGGATGAGCAGAATAGGGTTCCGGCTGATTTGGAGTTGCCGGATGCCGTTCAGTCAATCTTGGCGGTAGAATTCCGCAGGGGAACCAATGGCTATGGGGTTTTAATTATCCTCAACAAGAAAAAGTTGGAGGCTTTCAGCCATCGAGAAATAGAAATGATTGAAGAGCTAAAGGACGTGTGCCTTTCCAGTATGGAACAATTGCTGGAAGAGCAAGAGGCGCAGTTGTACCCTATGGAAATCATAAAGGCTTTGGTCCGAGCCATTGAGGATCAGGAAGCTGATTTTCAGGGGCATAGCGAAAGGGTAGCTGTACTAAGCAGATTGTTGGGAGAGAGGCTGGGTTTGGATAAAGATGAAATAAAGGATTTATACTACAGTGCCTTATTACATGATATAGGCAAAATAGGCGGGCAAACTATGGAGTCGGATGGAATGGAGCATGCCACCCGTGGGGCCGGGCTGCTGGAAGGGATAGGAGACTTAAAACGAGTCAGGGAGGGTATACGTTATCACCACGAACGATATAATGGCACCGGGGAACCAGAAGGCTTAGCCGCAATGGATATTCCCTTTATAGCTAGAATCATAGCGGTGGCCGATATCTATGATGCCCTGACCTGCTTATGTCCAGGTGAGGAACAGCTATCGCCGGCTTCAGCTTTGCAGGTGATTAAAAAATCGTCGGGATCAATACTTGATCCCCTGGTGATAGTAGCCTTGGAGGAAATTGAAACTGCTTTAAAACCCCAGGAGGAGGAATAGGATTAACATTCAGGCCTGAGCAGCCTTGAGCAGTTAAGGCTGCCGTCCAGGGCCAGAGTGCTTTTACATTAGGCTTAAGCAGGATATAATAATAGGTATGAGGTATTTTCCTGCTTATCTTTGCGGTCAGGTTTAGAAACCAATACCTGAAATAAGGCCCATTTAAGCCGGTCTGGAGTATTCCTGTTTGGAAACTGAAAAGAACAGCATTATATGCTGGCCCCATACTGTTTAAGAACTTCCAGGGCAGCCGCGCCATCCTCGGTGTTGCATACCAGGGTAAGCAGGTAGCTGGGCTCAGCTGCGGCCAATGAAGGAGAAGACATGCCGCTAACGGCTGGATCGGCAGCCATAAGGGGACCATGACCAGGATTATATTCCCCGCCTCCCCGGCTTCCCAAAACCAGGTGGGATAAATAGGAGGGTGAGGATTTATGCATGGGGCGGCGAGGATAAGGGGATAGTAAAGTAATTTGCAGATCCTGATAACCCATGGATCGTAAAGTTTGGGCAGCTTGTTGGGCCTGCTCTTGCTGGGTGAAATAGGCTAGAATTGATCTTTCACCAGGATTCAGTTGCATTTGGATACCTCCTTCAATGATGTAATAAAAAAATAAGTTCCCTAAAGGGGCAGTTCTTTTTTAAGTTTTTCCCACAATGGGATAAAATATATGTAGGTTGAGAAGCAAATTTGAGGAGGAAAACAATGAACCCCATTCAAGAGATCAATCACTTAATTAGAGAGAAGATAGTTGCAGCATTGGAATCGGCCCAAGAGGAAGGTTTAATAAATTATGAGCAGATACCGGAATTCATAATAGAGGTTCCCCGGGAAAAGGGACATGGGGATTTCGCCTGCAATGCGGCCATGATCCTGGCCCGGGAGGCCAAGATGGCTCCGCGTCAAATTGCTCAGATAATTGTCAATGCCATTGATTTGGGAGAACAGGAACAAATAGAAAAGATAGAGATTGCCGGACCTGGATTTATTAATATTTTTCTTAATAATAAATGGCTTTACCAAATACCTTTTATCGTGGAGCAAATGGGGGAAGACTTCGGCTACAATGAAGAGCAAGGCTGCAAAGTGCAAGTAGAGTTTGTCAGTGCCAATCCTACTGGCAATCTGCATATGGGAAATGCCCGAGGTGGAGCTATAGGCGATACTCTGGCTAATATACTCAAATATGCCGGCTATGAAGTGGAAAGAGAGTTTTACATAAATGATGCTGGGAACCAGATCGAAATTTTTGGGGATTCTTTAGAAGCCAGGTACTTGCAATTGACCGGGCATGATGTAGAATTCCCCCATAATGGATATGCGGGACAGGATTTAATAGAAACCGTGAGAAACATTATCCATCATTATGGTGACAGCTTAATCCATATGCCCAAGGAGAGACGAAGAAAAATTATTGTGGAATTTGCCCTGGAAGAAAAAATATCCTATATCAAAAGAACCCTAAAGAGTTTTGGAGTTGAATACGATGTCTGGTTTAGTGAGAAAACCCTGCATGAATCCGGTTCGGTGCAAAGGGCGATAAATAGCTTGCAGGAGAAAGGCTATATTTATGAAAAAGAAGGCGCCTGGTGGTTTAAAACTAATAGCTCGGAAGAAGATAAAGATAACGTGGTTTTGCGTGCCAATGGGCTGCCTACTTATTTTGCCGCCGATATTGCCTATCATCAGGATAAATATCAGCGAGGTTTCGATTGGGTGATAAATGTCTGGGGAGCTGACCATCATGGACATGTTAATCGCATGAAAGATGCTATCGAGGCCTTAGGATACAAGCGGGATATGCTGGATGTTTTATTAATGCAACTGGTAAGGTTGTATCGAGGTAAAGACTTGGTTCGAATGTCTAAACGCACCGGAACCACCATCGCCCTGGACGAACTCATAGAAGAGTTGGGAAAAGATGCGGCGCGCTTCTTTTTTGTCATGCGCAGTCCCGATAGTCAGCTGGATTTTGATCTTCGCCTGGCAGCTGAGCAAAGCCAGGATAATCCAGTTTACTATGTCCAATATGCCCATGCCCGGATTTGCAGTATTTTTCGCCAAGCTGCCGCCGCCGGTATCACCATGCCTTCCCTGGATAGCATTGATACAGGTCTTTTGCAGGAGGAGGAAGAAATGGCATTGTTAAGGAAGATCGCTGATTTTCCCGAAGAAATACGCTTATCGGCTGCCACTCTGGCTCCTCATCGCATAGCCAGATATGTGCTGGATCTGGCCGGATTATTCCACAGTTTTTATAATCGTCACCGAGTAATAAATGTAGAAGCCGGACTGCAGGGAGCTAGATTGCTGCTGATGCAGGTTGCCGGGATAACCCTTAAGAATGCACTATCGATTCTAGGTGTCAGTGCACCTGAGTATATGTAGGAGGTAAATCATGGTTAGCAGAAAAAAGACGGAAGCAGATTTAGCGGTAGAGATATTGTTAGAGAACCAGGAGTCTATGTTTTATGAGGCTTTATTAAAAGAGATTGCGGCGCGAATGGGCAGAGATCAGAAGATATCAACCCTGGTACCTATATTCTCCCGTTTAAACCTGGATCATCGACTACAATACCAGGGGGATGGTTTCTGGTACCTGGATCCCAAAAGAGTTAAAGGAAAGGATTAGGTCATTATGCAGATGTTTTGGCTGGGACATGCTTCATTTTTCGTGGAAAGTGGGGGTAAAAAGCTAATCACGGATCCTTTTGATGAAAAACTAGGATATCCGGTATGGGAAGCAGAAGTGGATGTAGCTACGGTTAGTCATGATCATTGGGATCACTGTGCGGTAGACCGCTTAAAGGGCAGTCCAATCAAGCTGCAAGCAACAGGAGAATTTAATGTAGCTGGCTTTAAAATCAGCGGATTTGCTACCTACCATGACCAGTCGGAAGGCAAGGAACGGGGTTCAAATATAATATTTAAAATCGAAACTGAAGGTATTACCCTATTGCACCTGGGAGATCTGGGTCATCAGCTGAGTCCGGAACAGTATACGGCCCTGGGGAAGATAGACCTTTTAATGATTCCGGTCGGAGGGGTGTATACTGTGGATGCCAGGGAAGCCTATGATATTGTCCAGGCCATTAAGCCCAGGATAGTGATTCCCATGCATTATCATACTCCTCATCTCTGTTTTGAATTAGCTCCAGTTGAAGAGTTTACCTGTCAATTCGAGCAGGTGATTAAACAACCTTATCTGAAGATAAATGCTGATAATCTTCCCGAGACCATGGAAATAATAATATTGGATTACAGCAGCCGGTTGACCGTTTCAGAATAAGAGTAGTAAAATTCTAGAGGATTTTGTTTATGTTTTACAAGGGAAAGAGAGGGTCTTAGGGTGACAAAGTATATATTCATAACAGGTGGAGTGGTTTCCTCTTTGGGCAAAGGCATTACCGCAGCATCTCTGGGTAGATTGTTAAAAAGCCGGGGCTTAAAAGTAGCCCTGCAGAAGTTCGATCCTTATATAAATGTTGACCCGGGCACTATGAGTCCTTACCAACACGGAGAAGTGTATGTAACCGAGGATGGAGCTGAGACTGACCTGGATGTTGGACATTATGAGAGATTTGTAGATGTTAATCTCAGCCAGTACGCCAACTGCACTACCGGAAGAATCTATCAAGCAGTATTGGATAAAGAGCGTCGAGGAGACTATTTGGGGCAGACGGTGCAGGTTATCCCCCACATTACCAACGAGATCAAGTCTCGGGTCACCCTGATCGAAGACAAGGTCCAGCCAGACGTAGTAATAAGCGAAATAGGCGGAACGGTAGGCGATATTGAATCACTTCCCTTTTTGGAGGCTATTAGACAATTAAAATTCGATTTAGGTAAAGATCGGGTTTTGTATATACATGTTACGCTGGTTCCATATATCCGAGTAGCCGGAGAACTTAAAACTAAGCCTACCCAGCATAGTGTAAAAGAGCTTAGAAGCATAGGCATCCAACCGGATATACTGGTGTGCCGGACCGAAAAAGACTTATCGCCGGAATTAAAAGGGAAACTGGCCTTGTTTTGCGATGTAGACGAAGAGGCGGTAATTCAGTTGAAAGACGCCGGATCCATCTATGAAGTACCTCTAATGCTGGCTAAGGAAGGTTTAGACAGAGAAGTAATAAAGAGAATCGGTCTGCAATGCCAGGAAGCCAATCTGGAGGAATGGGAACAATTGGTGGAGAAGATAGCTTGCCAGGATAAAGAGGTAACAGTGGGTTTGGTGGGGAAATACGTGGAACTGCCGGATGCCTATCTGAGTATAGCCGAATCCCTAAAACATGCGGGATTTCAGTATAATTGTGATGTTAAAATAGAATGGATATATGCGGAGCAGATTGAAAAGGACGGTTGTGAAAAACTCTTGCTCAATCTGGATGCCATACTGGTTCCGGGCGGATTTGGAGAAAGAGGTATTGAAGGCAAGATTAGCACTGCCCGCCATGCCCGGGAGAATAGTATACCTTTTCTAGGCATCTGTCTGGGTATGCAGTGTGCAGTGATTGAATTCGCCAGGAATATATGCGGATTAGAGGGGGCCAACAGCGCGGAATTTGACCAGGAAACCCCCTATCCAGTGGTTCATTTGATGCCGGATCAGGAGAGCGTGGAAAATAAAGGCGGCACTATGCGCTTGGGAACGTATCCCTGCCAGCTGGCGCCGGGGAGCCTGGTCCATAAGTATTATGGACAAGAACGGATTGACGAAAGGCATAGGCATCGCTATGAGATTAATAACGACTACCGGGACATATTGCAGAAGCATGGTCTTAAGATAAGTGGACTGTCACCGGATCAAAAGTTGGTAGAGATCATTGAACTACCCCAGCACCCATGGTTTGTAGCCTGTCAATTTCACCCCGAATTCAAATCTCGACCCAACCGACCGCATCCACTCTTTACAGGATTAATCGAAAATGCATTAGTATACCGAAATACTAAATAAATTGAGGGGCGGGATTAATTCTAGCCCCAATTCCAGGTTTAAACCAACAACTGCTGAATTGGGGGCAGGACAGGAAATAAGGAATGTTCAGCTAAGCAGTAGCTTAAGATTAAGAGGATACCGCTGTATCCTCATGGTGAGATTAAGGGATAATATGACAAGGGAGCGACACAATGTTTACTACCAGGGTTATAGATGAGAAAGAAAAGGATAGATACAACGATTTTGTAGTCCAGCATCCCCGGGGACATTTTCTGCAACTATGGGAATGGGGGCAGGTAAAAGAAGGCATGGGCTGGGAAAAATTACCCCTGTTACTGGAGGAAGATGGGGAGATAAGAGCTTCTCTCCTGATTTTGAAAAGGAACCTACCAGTGCCCGGACTAAAAAAAAGTATATTCTATTCCCCCCGGGGACCAGTAGTAGATATGGATCAGCCGGTCTTAAACCGCAATCTTTTTGAAGGGGCCCAGAAAGTGGCCCGGGAACATGGGGCTATCTTTCTTAAAATTGATCCAGATATTATAAAGGATAATACGGCATATAAAAATGTTCTGGGCGATTGCGGGTTCAAAGAAAATGAAACCGGATTTAATTTTGAAGGAGTGCAACCACGCTTTGTCTTTCGTCTGGATATCACTCCCAGCGAAGTAAAACTGCTGGAAAACATGCATTCCAAGTGGAGGTACAACTTGCGGCTGGCAGGTAAAAAAGGGGTAGAAATCCGTATGGCCAGGGACAAAGAGGATTTGCAGGCTTTCTATGATATTCTGCTGGAAACCGCCCGCCGTGACCAATTCTTAATTAGAGGTTATGAATACTTTGAATGGATATGGGATTACATGGTTCATAATGGATTCGCTCAGATATTTCTGGCCGAACATGAAGGAGATGTCATAGCTGCTACCCTGGCTATGATTACGGGTGATAAAGTATGGTACCTATATGGGGCCTCCAGCAATAATAAAAGAAACTTAATGCCCAATTATCTAATCCAATGGGCCATGATTCAATGGGCTCAAGAAAGAGGTTGTTCTCTATATGATTTTAGAGGAGTTTCCGGCGACCTGGACGAAGACAACCCTCTTTATGGGCTATATCGATTTAAAAAGGGTTTTGGAGGTCAATTGACCGAATTTATCGGAGAGTGGGACCAAGTCTATTCGCCCTTTTTTTATTGGCTGTGGAACAATTTTCTGCCCCTCTATCAGACCATAAGCAGATCGGCTAAAAAAAGGGGTCAGGAGGAATAAAAAGTGGATTATCAACAACCCCAGCAGTGGGTAGAGATAGATACAGCAGCAATTGTACAAAATCTGCGAGAAGTTAAAACTCTGCTCAAAGCAGGGGTAAGGCTGATAGCAGTTGTCAAGGCCAATGCCTACGGCCATGGAGCACTCGGTACTGCCAGTATCCTGGAGAGTCAGGGGGTAGATTTTTTTGCCGTAAGCTATCTTGAGGAAGCCTTAAAGCTTAGAAGCAGAGGCATTAAGTCCGAAATAATGATATTGAGTCCTGTGACTGAGGAAGAACAGGTGATGCAAGGGGCGCAGCAGAACATAACCCTTACGCTGGCTTCCGCCTATGATGCTCAATTGATTGATAGGGTATCTAAGCGATACGAGCTGAGCCTCAAGGTGCACCTAAAAATTGAGACCGGATTGGGACGATTTGGCCTGGAAGGTTCAGAAGCGCTGGAGATTTGTCATAGCTTGAGCGAAAATCCTCTGATCAAGATGGATGGAATATACACCCATATGGTCAATGCATCTTCTACTGACAGCTGCCAGCAACAATTCAGCTTATTCCAGGCCACCATTGAAAAATTGCAGGCCTGCGGATATCATTTTACCTGGCAACACTGTGCTAATAGCGGGGTGTTGGCTCTCTATCCCCATATGCAAATGGGTGCGGTTCGCATTGGCACTTTGCTTTCAGGGCATTATCCGGCTGGAGTATCAGGAGGGCTGAAGTTGATGGATCCCTTTAAATTTAAGTGCCGGATAATCGCCATAAAAAAATGTCGAAAAGGAAGCACTCTGGGTTATTATGGAACCTACCGCTTAAAGCGGGATGCCCAAATTGTTGTAATTCCAGTGGGCTTTATCAACGGTTTGGCACTGGAGGTAGGAAATCCGCCCAGCGGGTGGCTGGATTTGGCAAAAATTATATTGAAGACCATACTGAGTTTTTTGGGATTAAATAGATTTACTCGCAGCGTGGTGATCCAAGGAAAGAACTATCCTATTCGAGGTAAGGTTTTCATGCAAATGGCTCTGGTAGAGATTCCGGACGACATCCAGCTATCCAGGCAGGATCAGGTAGAAGTTCCCTTGCGCAAGACCCTGGTAGGAGATGGGATTCCGAGATTTTATCGATACCAGGAAGGGTATATCAGTGAGGAAGACTTAGATCCGACTAAGGCTGAATTAATTGTCGGGGGGAGAATATATGCATAAAAATATAGTGGTGCTGCTGCTGGCCTTGTTTTTATTGACTATGGCCGGTCTGGCCATATGGCAAGTTCGAGGAGAAGCAGGCCCTGCTGCTCATACTGGCCCTGATACTATAGGAGTTATTGAAATCAACGGTGTGATAAGTGCTGAATCTTCAGCCAATCTGTTTAGTTCAGCAGCTGCCAGCTCCGATGATATAATGAACGCAATAAAAACGGCCCGAGAAAGAGAAGATATTAAAGTGCTGCTATTGAGGATTAATAGTCCGGGCGGTACTACCGTGGCTTCCCAGGAAATAGGCATAGAATTAGATAAGTTAAGGGCTGCAGGTAAAAAGGTAGTGGTATCCATGGGAGAGGTATGTGCTTCTGGGGGTTATTGGATTGCCTGCAGCAGTGACCATATAGTAGCCAATGGGGGCACCTTGACCGGCAGCATCGGGGTTATTATGGAATTAACCAATTTGGAGGGTTTATATGAAAAAATAGGACTAGAGCAAGAGGTGATCAAGAGCGCTCCCTATAAGGATATCGGATCTTCCTACCGGGATATGACCCAAGAGGAGAAAGCGCTCTTACAGGAAATAGTAGATGATTCCTACGCACAATTTTTAGACCAGGTTCGACGCGGGCGCCGAGGTAAAATAGAAGAAGATAAATTAGTGCAAATAGCAGATGGACGGATTTTTTCCGGACGTATGGGCTTGGACATGGGCTTGGTGGATAGCCTGGGCAATTATTATGATGCTATCGACGTAGCCCGCTCAATTGCGGGTTTGGACCCCAAGAGCAGAGTCGAAGTTTTAAATGGCAGCCTTTACTGGGATGTGTTTTTTAAGAGATTGGCCCCAGCCGGACATCTATTAGGCTCTGATGCTGTTGATTTTGGATATCCAGGATTAAAATATATTTATCCAGGGAGGGTTTAAGGTTGACCGGGACAGAAATCTTGTACGGTATAGTTTTTCAGCCCTTAGCTACCTTAAGATATTTAAGCAGCGGCCAACCATTGATTATGGCTTTGACCGCCTTTGCCGTTACGGTGTTGGGAAATATGCTTGTTAATCTGGGCATTAATATGCATGGGGGGCTGGGGGGCGCTTTACCCCAGGGATATATAGGAGTATATTTAGGGTTGGGACTAGTGTTTGCTCTGGCCGCCTTGGCAGCTGCAACCGCCATATATGCTTTGCTGGGAGAACTTTTGTTTCAGCAAGCCAATGGCCGTGGGCTTCTGACTTGCCTGGCTTTTGCTTTTGTTCCAGGCATACTGGTTTCTCCACTACAATATGCTTTGTCTCTGTTAAATATAGATACCTTTAATGTGGGTATATCTCTTTTGGCTTTTATTTGGATCGTGGTATTGCAAATAATAGGGATAAGAGAAGCCCTGCTGATTCAAAGCAGCCAGGCCTTCTTATTGTTTATTCTGCCGGGAGCGGTTTTTTTCATGCTGCTACTGATTACGCTCTTGTCCCTGGCTTCATTACTACCGGGGATGATGATTTGATATAATCCAGGGTGCACAGCGGGGGTCAGATAACAGTCTATAAAGAGGGGGGAAGTGTGATGCAGATGAAGATATTGGTGGTGGATGATCAGAAAGGAGTTCGTCGACTCCTGGAAGAACTGTTTAAAAAGGACAACTGGATAGTAAACACTGCTGCTGATGGACGAGAAGCCATTAACAAGGTGGGTGAGTTTCAGCCGGATATTATTTTAATGGATATGAAGATGCCAAATATTAATGGGTTGGAAGCTTCCAAACAGATTCTCGCCTTGCATCCGGATATGTCCATAATAATGATGACCGCCTATGGAGAAATGGATGTAATTAAAAATGCACTGGAAGCAGGGGTTAAAAAGTGCGTTACCAAACCCTTCGATATTATGAATTTAAAAGATATTGTTAATAAAATGGCAAAACGATAAATATATTGAACTAAATTAAAGAGGTGATTTGTATGGCACTGGTAACATAGATGCGCTGTTGGACCGAGCCAAAATAGAGGAGTATGCAGTAGGGAAAAAGAAGCCATGTATACCGACCCCGAGGAAGCCAGGTATTTCGTGGAACAGACCGGGATAAAAAGCCTGGCTATAGCCATTGGTAAGGCTCAATAAAATTAAACGCATGGTAAATAGCAGCGAATATTGATTTTGGAAAGGAGGATGGATTATGAAAATATTTATTGATACTGCCAACATTGAGGAAATCAAGGAAATTAGTGAGATGGGTTTTTTGGCTGGGGTAACTACCAATCCAACATTGATCGCCAAGGAAGGAAGGGACTATCATCAAGTAATCCAGGAAATCTGCGCTATTGTAAACGGACCAATCAGTGCAGAAGTAATCAGCCTTGATTACCAGACCATGATTAAGGAAGGACAGGAACTGGCGGCCATCCATCCTAATGTAGTTATCAAAGTGCCTCTTTCAGAAACGGGATTGAAGGTTATTCATGCTTTTAAAGGCTTAGGTATAGCTACCAATGCCACTCTGATTTTTTCTGCCCATCAAGCCTTGTTGGCAGCTAGATCCGGAGCTAGTTATGTCAGCCCCTTTTTAGGCCGAGTAGATGATGTGGGCAACAGCGGACTAATCCTACTGGAAGATATTATGAGCGTGTTTGACCAATATGCTTTAGATACGGAAGTTATTGCTGCCAGTATTAGACACCCCCTGCATGTGCTGGAGTGTGCCCGATTAGGTGCCCATATTGCCACTATTCCATACAGTGTTATTAAACAAATGATAAAACACCCGTTGACTGATGCGGGTATTGAAAGATTCATGAATGACTGGAAACAGGTTTTTTAATCCGAACGGAGGGTTTAATTTGGAAAGAGAATTAGCGCTGGAGTTTGCCCGAGTAACTGAAGCAGCGGCCCTGGCAGCTGCTCGTTGGGTTGGCAAAGGAGATAAAGAAGCGGCTGACGATGCCGCTGTAACTGCTATGCGAGTAATGTTTGATACCGTTTCCATTGACGGGGTAGTAGTGATCGGAGAAGGAGAAATGGATGAAGCCCCTATGTTGTTCATAGGGGAGCGGGTCGGCATGGGGGTACCCCCGGAGGTAGACATAGCAGTAGATCCATTGGAGGGTACGAATATTGTGGCTAAAGGAGGTACAGGTGCCATTGCAGTATTGGCAGCTGCCCCACGAGGAACCGTATTACATGCTCCGGATATGTATATGGATAAAATTGCGGTAGGTCCAGAATGTAAAGGCCGGATATTTTTGGATGCTACAGTAAAAGAGAATTTACATCAGGCAGCCAAGGCTTTACATAAGTTGATCAGTGAAATTACGGTAGTTATTCTGGATCGACCCCGGCATGAAAACATTATTGAAGAGGTCAGGAGAGCAGGAGCAAGAATCAAATTGATTAATGACGGGGATGTATCTCCGGGAGTAGCAGCAGCATATGCAGATTCCGGGGTGGATATATTGATGGGGATTGGAGGAGCTCCAGAGGGAGTCATAACCGCTGCGGCATTAAAGTGTATGGGAGGCGATTTTCAGGCTCGTTTGTGTCCAGAGGGAGAAGAAGCAGAAGAAGAAATTCGCCGCTGCCATGAAATGGGCATTAAAGATGTTGAGCGACTATTCACCATAGATGAATTGATACAATCGGAAGATGTAATATTTGTAGCTACCGGGATTACCGATTCCTTTTTGCTCAAAGGAGTCAGATATCATCAACGCCGGGCAGTTACCGAGACTCTAGTGATGAGAAGCCTATCCGGTACTATTAGGCATATTAGTGCAGACCACCATCTAGATAAAAAACCTCTTTTCAAGGATAAAAGAATCAAATTAAGATTAGATTGAAGATAAATTTTAGGATTATTTTTGCAAAATGATGGTATACTTATTATTGAGCACTCAACATGGTTAGTCGTATCAGTGAGCCAGCCTGCCGCTGATGTAACACACAAATTCATGTCTTGGGCTATATTCAATTTTAGTACCCACAAATTGATATTAATGCTATATAAAAGAAATTAACGATATGTTAGCGCTAAGCCAATGGTGCGTTAATGCTCGATAGTACTGAGAGATGAGCACTCAATAGCCAGTGATTAGCGTGGAAGGAGGATAAAATGAACATATCCGAATTGGAACACAAGACTATCCTGGAACTATACCAGATAGCGCGGGACAATAATCTTACTGGCTATTCTAAACTAAGAAAAAAGGAATTGATATTTGAAATTACCAAGGTTCTGACTAAATCGGACCAACTCTTGCAAGCCCAGGGAGTTTTAGAGATTATGCAGGATGGGTATGGTTTTTTACGGCCTTTTGGATATCTCCCCAGCCACGAGGATATATATGTCTCACCTTCCCAGATAAGAAAATTCGAATTGAAAACTGGAGATAGGGTGGCCGGACAGGTGAGACCGCCCAAAGATAATGAAAAGTTTTTCGCCCTGCTCAGAGTGGAGGAAGTTAATGGATTTCCTCCGGAAGATTCCATAAAAAGAGTCCATTTTGATGCCCTAACCCCCTTGTATCCTACTGAGAGAATCATCTTGGAAACTAGCAGTGAAGAAATATCCACCCGGGTTATCGACTTAATATCCCCCATAGGCAAAGGTCAGAGGGGACTGATTGTAGCTCCTCCTAAAGCCGGAAAGACTATGCTCTTGCAAAAAATAGCCCAGGGTATTAGCACCAATCATCCGGATATTGACCTATTCATACTGCTGGTAGACGAAAGGCCGGAAGAGGTTACCGATATGCAGCGTTCCACCAAAGCTGAGGTAGTGGCTTCCACCTTTGATGAACCACCGGAAAGTCACGTGAAGGTAACGGAAATGGTACTGGAAAGGGCCAAGCGCCTGGTAGAGCATAAAAAAGACGTGGTTATACTTATGGACAGTGTAACCCGCTTAGCCCGGGCTCATAACTTGGTAGTACCCCCTAGTGGGCGCACTCTTTCCGGAGGAATTGATCCCGCTTCTCTGGACAAACCCAAGCGCTTTTTCGGTGCAGCCCGGAATATTGAAGAAGGCGGCAGTCTTACCATCATTGCTACCGCCCTGGTTGAGACCGGCTCCAGGATGGATGATGTGATATTCGAAGAGTTTAAAGGTCGTGGTAATATGGACCTGTACCTGGATAGAAAATTGGCAGAGCGCAGAATCTTCCCAGCCATTGAGGTAAAACGATCTGGAACCAGGAAAGAGGAACTGCTCTTTACTCCGGAAGAAATGGATCTAACCTGGAATTTGCGCAATATGTTCAATGATTATAATCAAGTGGAAACCATGCAGATTATTCTCGATACCATTAAGAAAACCAAATCCAACAAGGATCTAATCCGGGCCGCTCCTATTGTCTTTGGCAAGAAAGACTACGCCCATAAAGCATATTAGAGATATTAATGAATAAAAGCCTCCATTTATGTGAAAAATTAGGGTCAGTAGGCCCTTTTTTTGTGTCTGCAGAATGAGAGGTGAAAAATAAGTGAATAATAGGTGGATAAGTTCACTGGTGACCTGTCTCCTAATATTAACCTGCTGTGTGGCTCCGGTTATAGGAGCATTGATTCCGGGTAATTTCTTGCCCTGTGGCAGTGCCAGGAGTGTGCCCACCGACAGCAAAATGAAAATGTATCAGGTGAATAAAGGAGATACCCTGTGGGACATATCCCGAAAGTTTAAAGTTGATTTGGAAATACTGAGAATAATTAACAAGCTGGATGGAAGCTGTGCGCTATCAATAGGACAGATCCTGGAGATTCCCTACCATAGATCCCGGGTGCATACCATAAAAGCCGGGGATACTCTGTGGGGCATTGCCGAGCGCTATGAGGTGTCCTTAAGCCAATTATCTCAGGCCAATCCGGACATTAATCCCCAGAGGCTGAAAATCGGAAATAGAATAGCGGTTCCGGATAGTACCGCCAGCGTTAGTGCATTAGCAGTTCAGCCATCCCGCAGCTATGCTGGTTTCAGCATGGGCATGATGGCCTGGCCAGTATCAGGTAGTATTACTTCCCCTTATGGCTGGCGAAAATCAGGTTTTCATCATGGCATTGACATTGCTGGAGATATAGGAGATGCAATCGAAGCAGCGGCCGCAGGTAAGGTGACTTTTGCAGGCAATCGGTCTATCTATGGCAAGACGGTGGTAATTGAGCATCCGGATGGCAGACAAAGTATTTATGCTCATTGTCAAAAAATTTTGGTAGATAAAAATGACTATGTGGTTAAAGGACAGTCCATAGCTACCATCGGTATGACCGGCAGGACTACCGGGCCTCATCTTCATTTTGAAGTTAAGATTAACGGTGAAACTGATAATCCTATGAAATACCTGCGCTATTAACAGCCCCTGCCCCTTAGGCGGGGTGTCATAGGGACAAAAAGTGAACCGAGTATAAATCCCTGTGATGGGGCGGACAGTTTAGGCTGTCCGCCTCTTTTCCTGTTTACGCGGCGGGGTCCGTACTGGCTGCTGTGGCGGCGCTGGTGGCTGTGAGGGTCTCGTCCGTCAAGATGTCCTCACCCTCGCCCAACTCGGCCTCCAGCGCTTCCGGTTGCGTTACAGGAGTGTCCATCAGTCCGATGTCCCGGTAGTAAATCCAGATATCCTGTTCGGCGGTGCGGGAGTATTTCTGCGCCTTTTCGCCCACTACGATCTTCTCGATGAACAACCGCAGGATTTCCGGCGTCAGCTCGGTGATGTGGCTATACCGTTTAGCCTTGTCGATAAACTGCGCCACATTGGTCAGCGAGTTCCGAAGCTGTTCCAGCCGTTCCTCCAGCTTCGGGAGCTTGTTTCGTAGCTCTGCCTGCTCGGTGGTGTACTCTGCGGAAAGCAACCGGAAGTGCTCATTCGGGATGCGCCCAAGCACGTTGTCCTCATAGAGCCTTTTAAACAGAGCCGTGAGCTCACTGTCCCGCCGCTTGGCGGCGTCAATCTCCCGCTGGATGCGGGTGATTTCCAGCCGGGTTTCAGCGGAGTTCTTTCGGGTGATGTGTTCCGCAAACAGCTTTTCTTTCTGCCTGGCGTAGTGGGTCACCCGCTTGAGGTCATCCAGAATGATTGCTTTGAGTTGGGTTTCTCGGATGTAATGGGCGCTGCATTCCTCTTTGCCCCGCTTTTTGTAAGTGGAACACATGAAGTTGTTCTGCGTTTCCTTCATGGTGTGCGCTCGATGAAGCACCAGCGTGCCGTTGCAGTCAGCGCAGAATACCAATCCGGAAAACAGATTTGGTGTATTCATCTGCTTGGGAGGACGCTTCTTGTGCTTACGGATGTCCTGCACAATGTCCCATAGCTCCTGTGAAATGAGCGGCTCATGGGTACTCTCAAACTTCAGCCACTCGGATTCCGGGCGTTCAATCTGCTTTTTGTTCTTGTAGGACACGGTGGTATAGCGCATATTGACGGTATGCCCAAGGTAGGAAACATCGCTTAGGATATTAGCTATGGTTGTAGAGCTCCAGTTATATGGCCTTTCTGTGTCCAGATTCACCAAGGCCACGCCGGTCTTTCGGTAATAGTAATTGGTCGGTGTCAATACCTGCTCCGTTTTGAGCTGCTTAGCGATTTGGCTTGGGCCTCTGCCCTCGGCGCAGAGTCGAAAAATATGCCGTATAACCTCCGCACTTTGTTCATCGGGGACAATCCGCCTGGGGTTGTCCTCGCTTTTCTTGTAGCCGTAGGGTGGTCTTGTGGCGATGCGCTCACCGCGTTCTGCCTGCGCTTTCTTGACTGCCCGGATTTTACGGCTGGTATCCTTGGAGTAGAAGTCGTTAAACAAGTTTTTAAAGGGAGCAAAATCGTTGTCGCCATAGAGACTGTCCACACCGTCATTGACCGCAATAAATCGGATACCATAGCTGGGAAAGATCATCTCCGTGTACTGACCCACCAGCAGATAATCCCTGCCAAGGCGGCTCATATCCTTGACAATCAGGGTGGAGACCTGATCGCTCTCCACCAGCCCCATCACTTCTTTCCATGCCGGGCGGTTGAAGTTGGTGCCGGAATAGCCATCGTCATACAGGAATTTTAGGTTTTGAAAGCCATTGTCCTCCGCGTATTTTTCCAGCATCAGCCGCTGGTTCTGGATGCTGTTGGATTCGCCCTCGCGCTCATCCTCTTGGCTGAGCCTGCTGTACAAAATTGTATATTTCTCTTGGTTTGCCATTTTCAAAAATCCTCCTTTTCTGCGGCAAACCGAATACGGTACCACACATCATACCGTATCGGCTGCCATAAGTCTATTGATTTCAGGCCGTGTGTGTATCCTTTTCAAGCTCGGCATCGATGAGGTCGAGTAATCTGTCTGTAGGGGTGATTTCAGTATCTGTCAGAAACACTGAGCGGATACGGAAGCATCTGCCGTCAATATCCATCCTGCGATCAATATGGGTCTGTTCAGTATCAAAAACCACAAGCGCATCTTCAAAGAAGGGGACGTATTTCCCGTTTTCTTCTTCCTCGTGCATCACCTCAGTGGTTTCGTAAGCGCCGAGAATGCCGGTATCCAGATAATGTCGGGCAATCATTTTTTCTCTGCTCATAGAGCTCCTTTCTCCCGTTGGGGGTTACATCGTCTGAGAATATTCCTGCTCCTGCTCGCTTTGGAGCTTATGCCCTTGGGCGAGCTTTTTGCGGGCCTCCCGTTGTTTCTGCTTGCTGTCCGTCCAAGAGGGCGGCGTAAGTGGAGACGGCGCATCGCTCACACTTTCCAGATTTTGGCCGAGAGAAATGAGATCGCCGGATAGCTTCTCCGTTTTCTCCATCTGCCTCAGCCAGCCCTCGGGCGGTTCCGGGGTGAGGGGAACAAAGCCTGATGCCTGCCGGTAGGCGAACAGCTTCTCCAGATTTTCCTTGAGATACGTTTCATCATGCAGCTTGTTGTCCCGGCATTTCATGCCGTTGGGACAGGTGTAAGTGATGTATTTTTGGCTGTCGCTCCACTGCACCTTGTAGCCCTCGTATTCCATGTTCTGAATAAAGCTCTCCCGGTCAGGGCTGTACAGCAGTGCGTCCTCAATGGCTTTAATCAGGGTAAACTTCCAGCTCTCGCCCCGCTCGGCGGCGCGGTATTCTCCCGCCAATGCACGCTTTTTCTTCTGGCCTTTGTGGTAGCTTTCCAGCACGGGCTGGCCGTGCGCCATGCAGATTTCATCGTTGACCCTGCGGTGCTGTACCAAATCATCGTGATTCTGGTGCAGTTTTTTTCCGGTTTTGAAGCTGACCGAATTGACCAGAAGGTGATTGTGGAGGTTGTCGGTATCGGTGTGGGTGGCCACCAGAACCTCAAAATCAGAAAATTGCCGGGCGGCGAGCTCCAGTCCAATCTGATGAACCTCCTGCGGTGTCAGGTTGGTGTCCTCGGGGAAGGATTGCACGAACTGAAAGAATTGCTGCTTGTCCGTTTTTCGATATTGTTGTTTGGTGGTCACCATTTCGAGGTAAGCAGTATAGGTATTACAGTTAAAACCGGATACCAAGCTCTGACCTTCGCAGGTGGGTTTCTTCGCATTGATGGCGTAGAGCACGGTTCCCAACAGCGCTCCTTTGGTTTGTTTCTGATTTTTGATGGGGGTAAATGTAGCCATCACAGCACCTCCGTCAGCTTGCGAAGCTGGCTGTAGATGTTTGCAAGGGTTTCCTCAAATTCCTCCAGCTTGATGACCTGTACCTTGCCCATATTGCTAAGAAGGGTTAGCTGGTTGAGATTCCTTCCCAGGGCTTTCAGCTCACGCACCATCTCTGGGAGGCCCTCAATCACGGTAATTTTCCGATTCAAGGCCGTGTCAATCATAAATTCAGATACCGGGCGATTGGCCCGTTTTGCCCTGGTGATGATGGCTGCCTTTTCCTGTGGTGTCATTCGCAGGTTGAATCGTTCGTTTTTCAATTAAAATCCACTCCTTTCGATCGTTCCTGCCCCCTCGGAGAGCAGGGGGCTAACATAAGGGGGACTGGTCCCCCTTATGAGGCGCACCTTGAGCAAAGCAAATGTGTTTCCGCAGAAACACTGTGCGCCTGACGGGGTGTGGGGCAGCGCCCCGCTTCAAAAGTGGTCGGCGTACAGCCGAACGCTATGCTTGCCCCTCCCAACGGGAGGGTTTTCATACCCTGCGTCGGACTCACCTCCTGTTTGATAGTGAATGATAAATTGATATTTCCAATTCATTGTGTTATCATTATCGTACAGGTAAAATCCGAAGTACACAGGGAAGCGAAAATGAGGGCTTCTACAGGAATTCGATTATTTGCAGAAGGAGAAAAACATGGCACAGTATCCACACGTCCGGGTCTTTTACGGCAGCGACGGGCTGGTTCATTTCATGCCCTTTACCGATGCGATCCATAACGGGCAGTATGCGGAAAAGCACATCGGGCAGGGGCTCGTTGATTTCACCGAACTGGACTTGAGCAAATACCGGCTGTGGCTGGAAACGGCAAAAGGTATTCCGCTGACGATGGAGCACTATAAGGAAATCCGAGGCGCCGTTTACGATGTTGCCGAAACACTGAAGCACAGACACAGCTATGCCTTCTTCTTTCTTGTAGGTTTGCTCAACAACATTCTGAAAACGCCCATCTACTACCAGGACGACATCGAAACCGAACAACTTAAGCAGCTTACCATCTGTTTGGAGGAATTGGAGCGTATCACCCAGTTGCAGGAGGTGTTCCAGCAAGCGGTCGAACTATGTCTGGACAGAGAAAACCGCCCAGACACAATCATGTCCGAGCGGCTGTGTGAGTTTATGATGGGGCATCCCGAGTTCGGGGACGCTGCGGTGAAAATGCAATACGCCCTTCTGCCGAAAAAGAAAGGCAAGGTGGATATCGACACCCTGCGGGACATCCACGACTGGAAGCTGACCGAGCGGGAGGACCTGCTGGAAATCATGCACCAGGGCGCTCCGGGTGTGAGCCTGATGCCCTACTACCTGATTGAGTATCTGGATGAGATGCTGTTCTTTGAGTTTACCGAGATGCTGAAAAACGGGCAGTATGTGAAGCGCTGCAAGCTCTGCGGGCAGTATTTCGTGCTGGCCGACAAGCGCAAGCGGGATTTCTGTGATAGGCCATACAAGGGCAAGCGAACCTGCAAGCAGGTAGGGGCCAAGCTGTTTTTTGAGAAGGGCATCGAGGCCGATGCCTTTTTGCAGCAATATCTCACCGAGTACAATAAGGTTTATTCCCGCCGGTACCGTGCGGCGGGGAAATATGCTGAGGAACACAGCGGCAGGGATTTGACCGAGGAGCAATTCAAGGCTTGGTCTGCCATGGCAAGCCAGGCCCGACGGGATTATGTGGAGGGCAAAATCTCCGGCGAGGAGATGCTGGCGAGGATACGAGTGAGTGAAAGCGAAGAAATAAAGGCATATGATTATGAACAAGGGAATGTTGATGGCAGGGTGCTGAATTCACAGAAATGAAGTTTCGCAGATTTAATATGCGGAAGGAGGTTCGGTCAAGTGAAGAAGCATAATCCGCCAGAAGAAAAACCTGCAGCTTTTATGGGCCAATCATCCGAAGATAGGCAGGATTTATTTTCCGTACTGGAGCTTTTCCCCGTTCCGATGGAGGTATTTGCCCCGGACGGCGTCAGCCTGTTTGTCAATCAGGCATTCGTGGATTTCTTCCAAATTCATGCGAAGGAAATTATAGGCAAGGTTAATATCTTAAACGACCCCTATATCAACCAAACGCTTGGCCTGTCAGAATATTTGCGCAGGGTTTTTGCCGGTGAAATCCTGTCCTTTTATAACTTGAAAACCCCCTTCAAAGAAATTGGCAGACGTTACATATCCGAGCCAGGCAGACCCACAGAAAAGGATGTGTATCAGGATATCATCTGCCTTCCTCTGCGAGGTGAGGATGATTCGGTCGCTTGTGTAGTCGCTGTGTTTATGACCAAGCATATCTATCAGTTGCGGTTGGATGTCACGAAGGCAAAAGAATACATAGACATCCATTGGAGGAGCGATTTTGATCTAGAGAGGCTCGCAAAGGTCGTGGGCATGAGTCGTCATCATTTGGCACGCCTCTTTAAAAAAACGTTCGGCATGCCACCGTATAGCTATTATCAACAGGTTAAAATCGAAAAGATTAAAGACACTCTTGGCGACGAGAGCCTTAGTATCGGCCAGGCGTTTGCATCCTGCGGCACAGATTACAGCAGCAGCTTTGCGGAAGCCTTCAAAAACAAGGTTGGAATGACGCCGACACAATACAGAAATGCCCTAAAGCTCAGGCCTTCTGAAGGCCTGCAAAAGCCGTCCATCTCCTTGAAACAAGTCGAAACCCCGCCAACACGCTCTTTTTGTACGATGGAGCACCGGATTTTTCAGATTGCGGAGCTGTTCCCCATTCCCGTACAGATATTTGAGCCGAGCGGAGACATCGTTTTTGTCAATGAGGCAACGCTCAAAATGTGGAATGTCCGGGACACCTCTTTAATAATGGGTAAATACAATCTGCGAAGGGACCCGCTGGTCAACGTTGAATTCAACCTGCGAGACGAGATCCGCAGAACCTTTCAAGGTGAGCTTGTGCTGATTGAGGATATCAGATTGCCGCTGGAGAACTTCTGGGAGTGGTACAAGTCAAGAAACGATGTCTACAACATTGAAGCCATCTACACCGACATCCTGAACTTCCCCGTTTTGACCGTCGATGGAAAGTTTGTGTATGTCGTATGCATATTCTTTACAAGCAGGGTCTACGGCGGCAGATCGGAGGTGGCAAAGGCCAGAGAATACCTCGAAAATCATTGGCGGGAGGAATTTGACGCCGCCGGACTTGCGCAACTCATCAATCTGAGCCCTTCCCAGCTTTCGCGGCTATTTAAGAAACATACTGGCCTGACGCCCTATGGTTATTATCAGGAAATCAAGATCAATCAGCTCAAGGGAGCCTTACGGGATAAGAGCCTAAGCATTGCCGAAGCATTTATCTTCTGTGGCTTTGAATATCCCGGCAATTCCACGAGGTTTTTTAAGGAAAAGACAGGCATGACACCATCCGAGTATCGAAAAACAATCGAATAATAGCGAAAAAGCCAGACCCCTGTATCTGTTGCAGATGCAGGGGTTTTTTTATGCTCAAAATTGATAAATTTCAAGCACGAAACCGATATACCCGGCGTCGCCTTTTTTATAAAATGAAGATAGTAAAATGCTTAAACATGGGGGTAGTTGCGTTGAAGCAGGAAGGGCGCAAAAAGCAGCTTTTCGATGAGCTTGTTGCGCTGCAAAGGGATATGGAAAAGAAACTGGCGGCAAAGGAGCAGTTTATCAAACGCTTTCAGACGCTTGCCCAAACGGAAGAAGAGCCTTTATCCCTGCTGAATCTTTTCGCCTGCCCGGTTGCTATGTTTAAGCCGGGTGGCTATTTGCACAGGGTAAATCATGCGCTTATGGAAAACACCGATCTGAGGGAGAGCGACCTGTCCGACAGGAACATCAGCTTTTTGGATCGTATCACCAGCGAAAACTTTGCCATGCTGGAGGCTGCCGAAGGGGTGTTCTACGGAAAAACCGCGCTCTTAAGTCGTCTTTCTAACCCATTAGCTTTGTTCTGCAAGAACTGGAGCTACCCGACCCGCGACGACTATCACAGCGCGCTCTTCTTCCCTTTGACAGACGACGAGCATATTTCATGTGGTGTGGTTATGCTGCTCAAATAAGAAAAGCATCTGCAGCAGCCCGGCCTTGCATCAGTCAGACGGCTGCGAAAAATGAAAATGTGAGGTGATATTGTGAAACATTGTGTTTGGAGGTTGTTCCCCATCCTGCTTCTGTTGGTGTTCATTACCGGCTGCGGACAGGGTACGCAGGAACAGAGCCAATCCGAACCCGCCCCGCAATCCCCAACCACGGAGCAAAGCATTCCCCTGCGTATCCCCCCGGTCAAAGACGAGCAACCCTCAGTGCAAACCCCACCTGTTGAAATTAAGCCCGAGGGCAGCCCCACTTTGCAGGCGGCCGACACCTCAAAGCCTTCCCCGGAAGTGCCACCGGAAACGCCACAAGAAGCGCCCGACACTCCGGTAGAGGGTGCGTGGATGCTTGGGATGGTGTCTATGGGTGAGCTTAACACCGACACAGGAAAATACGATGATGCTCAAGGCATGGGGCAGGTATATACCTTCAAGCCGGACGGAACCTACACGGCGCTGGTCATCTTTGGTGATACGATCTGGCTTACGGGCCATTACAGCGTTGAGGGCGATGTGCTGATTTTGACCGACCGGACTGCCGAGGAAAGCAAGGACGGCGGCAAGACCTGGAGCGCGCCGGAAGTTTTGCCCGACGCCTCGGCGCCTTTCGCCGCCGAAACCGATGAGAGGGGAACCTATCTGCTACTTGGTGAGGAGGGGGCAACACCGCCCCTTGTGGAGAAAGAAAATGCCCTGAAATACATCCTACAAACCTAACCACCCAAAGCATTGAAAGGAGAAGCGTATCATGAGAAATTGTTTTGCGAAAAACAGAATTTTAGCTGCCTTGTTAGCCATTTGTATGGTGCTGTCCCTGACGCCTATTTCTGCAAGTGCGCAGGAATCGCCTTTGAGCGGCAGCGAGGAAATTATTGATTCCGGTCTGCCTCCTGGCACGGAGATGGATGTGGACGCGGATACAGACGCAGATATGGAATCGGATGGGGATATCGGTGCAAAGGAGCCGCCCTCACCACCCGTGCGGCCTGCCGATGCTGGCGTTGCAAGGAGTGGGGTCGCCCCAATGGGTGTGATTGATCCTACCCACGCTTTTGTTGTAGACGAAACCAGTTACGCCACGCTTCCCGATGCGATTGCCGCAGTGCCAAGCGAGGGGGGGACCATCGTCCTGCAAAAAGATGCATCACCAAGCGTGACTGATACGCTCCTTATTGAAGACAAGGACATTACTTTCGATTTGACGAAGGGGAATCTATCCATCTTTAAATCCGCTGGACTGGCGCTGAAGGTCAAAAACTGCACCGTCAGCGTCACGGGGGACGGATATCTCGATGTCGCCGGCGGAGTCGGCATTCATGCTGATAACGGGACTATCACCGTGCGCGATGTGACGGGAAATCAGGGCGACGGAGCATACGCCTTCAATGGCGGAAACATCACCGTAGAGGGTGAGGCCAAATCCAATGGCTCATCCGGCAAAGCGGTGCACGCACAGTTGGACGGGCATGTGGAGGCAAACAACGCCATTGCCACAGGCAGCGGAAGCTACGGCGCATTGGCGGACGGCGGCACCGTAGAGATTACCCAAGACGCACAGGGCCTGCGGGGAGGCGTGCGGGCCATCAATTCGGGTACGATTACGGTGGGGGGAAACGCCGTCTGCAATAGTGCAGGCGATTACGGCGCCGGCGCAGAGGCAGAAAGCGGTGGCACAATCACTGTGCAGGGCAGTGTAACGGGATACTCTACGGGTGTCCTTGCCACTGGGGAGAACAGCACCGTTACGGTTACCATGAATGTTATCACCACCAATAACTATAGCGTCGGGGTGTCCCCGCAAGACGGAGGCTACATCGAGGTCGGTCAAGATGTGACGTCAACCGCTGAATATAGCACGGGCGCTAATGCCACAGATGGCGGCAGGGCGCATATCAAAGGCCATGTCAGCGTTACGCTTAACGGCGTTCAAGCTGCGAATCTCGCTTCGCAGGTGACTGTAGACAAGAATATAACGGTAAGCGGAGCCAATGCCACAGCTATCCAAGTAGATGAAAATGGCACGGTTACGGTGGGCGGCAATGTAACAGCGGAATCATCCGGCAGCAAGGGTTTTTATGTCACTGGAGGGACCGCGGCGGTGGCCGGAGATGTAAGCGCTGGCGAAAAAGGTGTTGTAGTAACCTTTGAAGGGGGGGATGTGACGATTGGAGGAACACTGACCGTTTTAAACCCTACCCCTTACATCGAGTTCAGCGGTGTTCCAAAAGACATCGAAGACCATACCGTGGATCCCGAAACCGGCTACCGCATATACACAAATGGCACAAGTACCGTCAGAGTGGGGAACAGCTTACCAGCCATCCCGGCACATACGGTCACGGCCGCGGCGGAAACATCGACCCCGGTCGCCGGAGTGGCCAATACTATTACCCTGACGGTTAAGGATTCATCTGGCAATACAGATACGGCCTTTACAGGCCCACATGATGTAACCCTGTCGGGCGCGCAGGCTGTATCGCACGGCTACTGCGGGTTATTCTGCGACATTATTATTCCCGCCGACGGCAGCCTGACCACATCGGTGATCTTTACAAACGGCGTGGCAACGCCCGCCCTGAAGCTATTTAAAGCCGGGGCGCAGGCCATCAGCTTCAGCGTTGCCGGAGTGACCAATCCGTTGGATTCTGTGAATTTTACCGTTGTGCCACACGCTCCGTCGTCCATGAAGCTGACACAGAACATTACTGCCCCTGCCGTAAACGGCGGGCAGTTTGCCCAGCAGCCAAAGCTGGAGCTAAAAGATTTATACGCTAACCTCTGCACCAACGACAGCACAACACAGGTAACGGCTGCGAAAAACGATGACGGAAACTGGACACTTACAGGCACCGCCACGGTGACGGCAGTCAATGGCATTGCAACCTTTACAGATCTCGGCGCGGCCAATACAGCGCAGGTAACAGGCGCACAGCTTATATTTAGCGCTAATGCAGGTGAAAATACACTACTGAGCGCGGAGGTTACGCTTCCGGCGTCGGAAGAAACAGACGGTATATTTGAGCTTGACGGAGAAAGATACCCCACCCTTGGGGAAACGCTGGAAAAAATCCCGGACGGAGGGGCCGGGTCGATTAAGCTCCATGACAACGCCGTGGCAACGACGCCGATTGTCGTTGACGGAATAGACGTTACCTTCCTCCTCGGCATCTATACGCTGAACCTGGATACCAGTGGAACGGAAGATTCCACAGCACTGACGGTACAAAACGGAGGCAAGGCTGATTTTGACGGATCGGGCAAATTCAATGTCATCGGCAGTTTTAGTGCCGTAAGAGTGGAGGGAACCGGCTCCGAGGCTACCGTCTCCCGCGCAGAGACCACCGGGGATAGTGCCTACACCGTACACTCGAGCAGCGGCGGACTGATCACCGTAAAGGGAGATGTTCTGTGCCGCGGCGACGGAGGCTATGCCCTATGGGCTGTTCTTGGAGGGCAAGTCACCGTGGAGGGCGCTGTGCAATGCTTTGGTGAAAACACCCTGGGCGTATATTCCAATGGCGCAGGTAGCAAGGCCACCGTAGAGCGCGGCGTAGTGGCAGCTGCTTCTAACAGTAAAGGCGTCAACGCTAAAAATGGCGGTGCGGCGGAGATTACCGGCGATGTAACAGCGGGCAAGACCGGTGTGACTACCTCCGGAAGCGGCGCACCCCCATCTGAGGTGACGGTCTACGGCAATGTGACGGTTAACAGCACCGAAAGTGAAATCATAGGCGTCAGCGCGGGTGGCGACACCAATATTTTGATCACCGGTAATGTGACGGCAAAGGGTGTGGGCAGTACCGGTGCTTACGCAAACGGCAGCAGTATCGTCATCGGCGGAAAGGTAACCTCCGACGGAATCGGAGCTGAGGCCACAAACAGCGGCAGCATCAGAATTGATGGTATGTTGGCGGCGGAGGGCGCCTATGTCAAGGTGGCAGGCGTTCCCAAAGCCATTGATGAATACGATACCGAAAGTACCGATCCGAACTATTGGGTGTACAAAAACGGTAACAGCATCGTTTCCATCAAAAAGGTGGCCATCACCGTATTGCCCACCGTGGTGACCGGCGCAGTGACCGGCGTAACCGACTCTACGGCGGTGCTGAGCGGCAGTATATCATCAGACGGAGGCGGTGAGATCAGCGAATACGGGTTTGCCTGGGGAAGCGACGAAAATCCCACGATCTTAAGTGACCACAAGGCGGCAGGCACGGGCGGCAGTTCTGGCTTTACGGCCAGCCTAACCGGTCTGATTGCCAACACGAACTATCATGTGCGGGCCTACGCTAAAAACAGCGCGGGCACTTCCTATGGTGCGGATGTAAGCTTTACCACCTTTCCCGCAACGCCTATCTCCTATACCGTCACCGTGCAGAATGACGGCCACGGCACAGGAAGCGCAAGTCCATCCTCCGCTGAAGCAGGCACCGAAGTCATCCTGACTGCAACTCCGAGTAACGGTTATGTGTTTAAAGAGTGGCAGATCATCAGCGGAGGCGTGACGGTTTCCGGCAATAAATTTACCATGCCTGCGGGGGATGTTATTGTCAAGGCTATATTTGAAGAAACTTTGGTTCAGACCTATATGGTAACCGTAAACGGCAGTCACGCCTCCACCACCGGTGCAGGCAGCTATACAAAAGACGTAACTGTCAACATCTACGCGGGAAACCGTAGCGGCTATACCTTTACCGGCTGGACTTCCTCTGATGTGATGATTACCGATGCCGGCAATAAAAATACTAGCTTCATCATGCCGGAAAAGAATGTAATCGTGAGTGCAAACTGGCGCTACAACGGCGGTAGCGGTGGCGGTAGCGACTCCTCAGATAACGATAGTAATCCTTCCGTCACGCCTCCCGCAGCGTCCGAATGGCTGGAACAGAGCGGGACCTCCGCGCCGATTGCCGATGCAGAAGAAAAAGGCCTTGGCTACATCCTAACACGCAGAAACAACCAATATGGGGTACGTAAAACAACCTGGTTGTCGCTTGCCGGTTATCAGTATTGGCACGACACGATGGACGCAAGCGCCGTGCAGGTTCGGGTCTATATCAAGAATCCCACCGCCATCACTTCCGACCTGCTGGTGTCCGGCTATGTAAAAGGCTCAGAAGTGGATAGAGTAAAGGCACTCTTTGAGAAGTATTTCAGCAACAAGGTGCGCGCCATTCACATGGATCAGACCGGAACATGGGGCCAGGCTGCAGAAATTGCCGCCAGGGTGGACCTGACCGGCATGGATGTCACGAAGCTGTACCTTTACAGCTATAACAAGGCCACCAACACCTACCGGCGCATCGAAAAGTCTGCCTATTGGGTTGATACCAACGGCTACTTGCACTTTACCACTGCGCTGGCAGGCGATATTATTATCAGCGAAGGGCCGCTGGCCCGCTTGGAAAACGGAGGTGCTAAATGAAAGTGAGACTTTTGAAAAAAGGAATCGCATTGATTGTGACTCTGGCCCTTGCAGTCGGTCTGGCATTGACTGCCTTCGCCGCCGAACCGGAGGACAGTGCCCCTCAGGGCGCTTCCGAAGGATCGGCGTGGCAGAATCCCTTTGGAGATGTCGGTGAGAATGACTGGTTCTATCACAATGTGGAATATGCCTATGTGAACGGCCTATTTTCCGGCACGGGCACTGCAACCTTCAGCCCCAATACACTTATGACGCGAGGAATGCTGGTGACGGTACTGGGCCGCATGTCGGGTGCCGATGCGAGCGGCTATACCCCCAGCTTTGACGATGTGTCTGATGGCGCCTACTACGCAAAATATACTGAATGGGCGCGGCAAAAGGGCATCGTTTCGGGTGTCGGCGGCAACAGCTTTGCTCCCGATGCAAGTATCACCCGGCAGGATATGGCTGTGATGCTGGCGAGGTACGCCACGGTAATGGGACTGGAAGCGCCTGCTATGAGCACCGAGGTGGCCTTTGCCGATGCCGAGAGCATCGCTGCCTACGCCAAGGATGCTGCGACGGCCATGCAAAAGGCCGGGATTACCAGCGGCAAGCCGGGCGGGGTGTTCGACCCCAAGGCCGGTGCAACGCGGGCTGAGGTTTCCGCCATGCTGCACAGGTTCCTGATCTTGTTCTCAAGCGCCGAGGATGCAGTGGAGGGGTAACGCCTGCGAGGCCAATGAAATTGCTGTGCGATCCCAATAATCATGCTCCACATCAAGCAAAGGAGGAAACCGATATCGGTTTCCTCCTTTGCCTTTCCGTATTCGGTTTGCCTTATGGGGTGGGTTCACAAGTTGTCCTTGTGACTTCCCGGCTTTAAAAAGGGGCTTTTTTTATGTTCAGGGATAATATAACCTATAATGTAGAGCATTACTTAGCAATAATTAAGCAAGCTTTTTCATTTTGTTTACTCTTGAGTATCAGATGATAGAGCTGCCGATAGGAGTAGATAATGTATTATACTTTATATGCCGACCAGGAAGGCAATCTATTGGATTGTCCGTCCCTGGCCATGCTAGGACGTAGCGGATCCCAGTGGGTAGAACCGGAAGCAGGAGAAATGATTCCCCTTCCTCGGGGGGCCAGTCTGCTTTCTCTACCCGGATACTTGCCCGTGGGTTTGGATGAACAGGATCAGCTGAGGCTCATGGAACAGCTGCCAGGCGGTTCGGGTATTAGTGCAGTAGCAGCCTTGTTACCTCAGGGCTTTACCCGTACTTTGCTTCCGGCTGCGGTGCATCAGCAGGAAGATGTCATACTGCCC
>LSQX01266558.1_pt2 | contig 43909 bp, 38 predicted proteins | sample 654561 | NCBI WGS metagenome assembly LSQX01 (sample SAMN04489861, study PRJNA283612) | anaerobic digester metagenome | isolation source: 4 biogas reactors fed with cattle manure at either 37C or 55C with and... | place: Denmark: Kongens Lyngby | collected 2014 | reverse complement strand
TATGTGCAGTCTCTTGCGCTGCATCGTTACTTGCGAGTGAGGCGTCAAGTTGCAGGTCTCCTTTGAATGTGACGTAAAATGTTGATGGAAAAGAATTATCCGTTGCACTCACTACTGGAGTAGAAAAAAAGAGTGAAAATAGGCATAGCAGTGCACAAGACACTGCTAAAATTGGCTTTACTCCCAAGTCTCAACGCTTCCGCCGTGTGTTAATGGGTATGTAATTGGGCTTACCCAAGCTGTTGCTCTTACATGAAGACCACAAGTAGTGCATGTACCAGTACCATCTGCATACACAATTGTCGAAGTTATTGTATCGGAGTAAGAGTTTACAGTGTAACCATAGTATTGAGGTGATGTTGCTCCATCATAGAACACACTAGGTGCACCAGAGTCAAAGTATCCTACAACATACACATAAAAAGAACCATGCCCACAATTATGTCCTCGCGAATGAGATGTAGAGGCTGGCGCTGCTAAAGCAGGCATAGCAATCAAAGATAGCAGTGCAACAAGCATCAAGCCAAGTCCTAAAGTTGACCCAATTTTTCTTGCATTCATATTTTTTTTCTTCTCCTTTTGTTTTTATTTTGTAGTAATGTTAAAATACGTCAACATACATTCAGTCAAATAAGTAGGGTCAAAAAGTCTTTAAAACCATCACAGCACAAAGTTTTGGTGTTAAAGGCTGCTAACCCTCACTCACTTGAACTTCGTCAACTTAAGCATTACTTAAAAGAGGTTAGCCCTTCGAAAGTATTAAAGCTTACTATTAAAGCTTATGTAACGATCGCACAATCGTACATTAGCCAAATGCGATACCCATTAAGCCCCATCGGTTTTGTTCCGCCAGAATTGCACAATCGATTTTTCAAGGATACCCCATAATTACCCATAATTAAAACCATTCACAAGATTTAACGCTCTTGCATATTGAGAAACGTTCAGACAAAAAATAGTCTAGTAATACTACATCTGACGCAAAGGATAGCGTTAAATATTGAAATTGTATTAAAAGATCGATACGTTGAACCTAAAAGTTTTAGGTAACTGATCAAGTGTAAACATAACTAGAGGGGGTAAGTTAACAATAAACGTAGACTTGCTTCTAGGTACAGAACGAAGGGAGCTAAACGTTCCATTGTACCTCTTAGTAGACGCTTTTGACAACAACCCTGTCTCAAAAATCATCTCATCGGCTCCATCACCATATCCATGCCTCCCTTGACTGGATTATGAGGACTCACCTAATATGACAAAGCCATTCGAAGCAAGCTTTAGCCCTAACCCCGTAAACTTAGAACTAGGACAAAAACAGCTACAACACTAACAATGACTGCGCTAGCTGATGCTCAACTCGGAACTTATACCCTAATGATTGAGTTAGGAGGCTGGAAAGAAACGGGTAGAGGCGGAGCTCTGTTTTACTTAACAGTAATCCCTGACTAAGGTTAGAATTTCATCCGAAAGACAGACTTATTACTACAACACCAAGTTCAACGACAGTTCATCGCCTAGTCAGCCGACAACGCGGACTGAACTTAGGTGATGCTTACGTTCTGAATGTCAAAATACCGTTTTGCTAAAAAGCGCAAGCGTTCTGCGTTCTTGCCATTCTTGCCGATTGCGACACCCTTATCTTTAGGATTAACTGTGATTACTGCCATCTTTTTGCCGTCAGTTCTTTCGCTTACACGAATTTCACGCACAGTTGCAGGTTTTAAGGCGTTCTTCATGAAAGTCGCTGGATCTTCACTGTATTCGATGATTTCATGTTTCTTACCAGTCATGCGTTCAAGAGTGTGGATGTTCCTACCGCCTTTACCGATAGCAACGCCTACTTGACCTTGGTTGACAATAAAAATGGCCCGTTCTTGTTCTTCGTCAATGATGCAGTCTTTCACGCTAGCACCACTTATGCTTTCAAAGAGAGCAATATAACGCATTTCGTCGCAGGTGATTTTTATGCCGGTTGTCAGTTTTTTTCCTCCCTTTATTTTTTATTCTTCTATTACTTTGAGAATTTCTGAGTCCCCTGTTTCCCGAATGCTAAGTGCGGAAATGATGAAAAGTTTACCGCAGACTTCAGCTAAATCCATTGATGTACCTTTATAGGTAATCACAGGGACTTTAGAGATTTCACCATAGTATTCTATTTGTTCTTTTATGTATTGCGGACAGTTTGAGGCTAAAACTATCATTTTAGCCTTGCCAGTTTTGGCGTTCTGCAATGCAACATTGGATCCAAAGGATACCTTACCTGTTTTCACTGCTAACGCTAATGCTTTATCGATGTCTATCATTGTTCTGTTTTTCCTCCTTCTTTATCTTGGCGCTCGAAAGTTGACATATAGAGTTCAACCAAGCCAGTGCCGATTGGTATAGATTGCCCAACTATAACGTTTTCTGTCACTCCAGCCAAAGGATCACTTTCACCCTTCACTGCTGCCTCTACGATGTTTGGAACAGTAATTTCGAATGCGGCGCGTGCAAGGACACTAGCTTTCTTGCCGCTGATGCCATGGCGACCAATCTGTTGTACATCACCGGTGGTAGTCATCATGTCAGCTACAAGCATAACATGTCGGACATCAACGTCTAAGCCTTGATCTTCTAAGACACCTTTTGCTTCATGCACTAATGCGTTGCGTGATGCTTCAACACCAAGAGCCTTAGCAATTTCATGAATGTTGTTTGTGGTTGTACGAGATGTATCGACACCGTCCACTTCTAGCACTTTAGCAAGGTTTGAACCATCAGTGCGGATGACCCATTCTCCACTTTCCTCAGTAACAAGGACACGTTTAATGTCTGGGACACCTTTAACTTGGGAGTCTGGCATCTTACTTAGCATACGTTTAATTTGCTCAGCTTTTTTAGGTTTAATTTCAACGGTATAATCTGTGATTGTTACAGTAGCGTTTAGTAGTTCAAGTTTCTCTTTGAGTTCATCCATACTAATATTACGGTCGTCCATCATCTGTTTGCTAAGTTCAATAATAATTTCTTCACGAATTGGATCTTCATAGATTGCCGATGCCAAGTTTTCAACTGATGTATAAATGATATTTCTTGCAACTTCAACTGCAGCTTCTTTGCTCTTGGCGTGTTCACCTGTCAAATAGATAGTCATGATTGGAGTAGACGGAATTCGACGTGCATCCACAATTTCAATTAAACGAGGTAAACCTAAAGTGACGTTTTGTTCTTTAACACCTGCATAGTGGAAAGTTCTAAGTGTCATCTGTGTACCGGGTTCACCGATTGACTGAGCCGCAACTATACCAACTGCTTCACCTGGCTCCATTAATGCATGCTTGTATTGTTCTGCGGTGACGGTTACTGCTTTAATTACACCTTTCTCTGAAAGTTTTGTTTTAGTTAAGTGTTGTTTAAGTTGACTTAACAAAATTGGTGTAATTTGTTTTTCAACGCTCTTTAGTTGTTTCTTTATGAAATCACTCGATGCTGGTCCAACGCCTTTCACTTCACCAAGACGGATTTGGTCAATTAACCGACTAACATTGACAGCTTTACCATGGTCACTTTTAGCTGGGTCAACACCATCTTCTCCATAGCGGAATTGTATTATGTCACCAGCGCTATCGCGAACGGTGCTATCATATTCTAGTCTGATGTGTTCAAGTGCGTTGATGAGTCTTCGCTGCATGTAACCACTCTGTTGTGTACGAACAGCTGTGTCGACTAGTCCTTCCCTGCCACCCATAGCGTGGAAGAAAAATTCAATCGCGTCTAAACCAGATTGATATGAATTGTAGACGAAACCCCTAGCTCTTGGTCGTGGATCGTTGGGTGTAAAGTGTGGAAGCGCACGACCTGCATATCCCCTTAGGATACGTTTACCACGGACTGATTGTTGACCAACACAAGCAGCTATCTGACCGATGTTTAAGCTTGAACCTCTTGCACCGGTTCGCGTCATAACAATACCAGAGTTTTCTAAGGTAAAGTCATCGTCTGCAATTTTACCTGATTCATCTCTGGCGGATGAAAGTTCATGCATAACGTAAATTTCAAAGGATTCTTCCATTGTTTGTCCTGGGAGACGTGGAAGTGTGCCGTTTTGGTAGTTAGATATGTGATTATCGATTTTCTTTTGTGTGCGCTCCATAGTTTTAGTCATACGGTTGCGTGCTTTGGGTGAAAGAACCAGTTGGTCGTAGGTGTAGCTAAAGCCTCTCAGTGAGATGAATGTTTTAAGCATATGAGTAATATTGTTTAAAAATTCTCGTCCTGCTTGTGTGCCATAGTCTTTGATGATTCTGTGAAGTAAGCTTTCAGACTGCTCAGAACCGATTGATTTACGGTCGATGATACCTGAGACTAGCTGTCCATTTTTAACTACGACGTAAGCATCGTGTTTGCATTCTTCTTCGTCACATCTGTTACATCCTTGACAGATGTTTGCTTTTAAGACATAGTTGAGCGTTTTTGGTAGAAAGAGACTAAAGATTTGTTTGCCAGACCACATGGGCTCGGGTTCTTTAATCTCTGGTTCAGGTAAATCGCCTCGATAGCGGGTTGTTGTTAGTAAGCGGTCAACTTGTCCACGTGTAAGGAAGCTACCGCGTTTTGTGAAATAGTAGGCACCTGTGACAAAGTCTCTGATTGCACCGATAATTGGTCCTCCAAATCTTGGAGAGAGGATTTGATCTTGCACTTGCATGAGCAGTAAAGATTCAGTACGTGCTTCTTCGCTTTGTGGGACGTGTAAATTCATTTCATCTCCATCAAAGTCTGCGTTGTACGGTGGACATACACAAAGGTGCATTCTGAAAGTTTTGTATGGTAATACACGGACGTAGTGAGCCATAATAGACATGCGGTGAAGCGACGGTTGCCTGTTAAATATAGAGATGTCGCCGTTCTTTAGGTGACGTTCAACTACAAAACCTAATTCAACTGCTTCCGCGATTTTTGTGCGGTCCACTACGAATTCTAGTCTGATACGTTTACCATCTGGACGAATAATGTAGAGTGCACCTGGATAATTTTCGGGACCATTAACGACTAGTTTCTTCATTTCTTCGATGTTCCAAGCAGTTACTTTCTCTGGAACAGATAGTCTCATTGCAAGATCACGTGGGACACCAACTTCGTTAATGTCAAGGTTGGGATCTGGTGAGATAACGGTACGTGCGCTAAAGTCGACGCGTTTGCCTGAGAGGTTGCTTCTAAATCTACCCTCTTTACCCTTTAGTCTTTGACTAAGAGTCTTTAGGGCTCTACCGCTACGGTGCCTTGCTGGTGGAATACCGGAGGCTTCGTTGTTAAAGTAAGTTGTAACGTGATACTGTAGCAACTCGCTGAGGTCTTGGATTATAAGTGTTGGTGCCCCTGCTTCCATGTTCTCTTTTAATCTTTGGTTAATTCTTATAATGTCGACTAGCTTGTGGGTTAAGTCGTCTTCGCTTCGGATACCAGATTCTAGTGTAATTGATGGGCGCACATAAACTGGTGGAACAGGCAGAACTTGAAGAACCATCCATTCAGGTCGTGCAACTTTTGGGTTGAAGCCTAAAATTTCAAGATCCTCATCAGAAACACGTTCAAGTCTTTCGCGTATCATGCTGGGTGTTAACGGCTCTGAACCAGATTCAGTTTGCTCAATATATTTTGTTGGTTTTTCAAAAGTAATTTTGAATTGTGGCGCCGCGCAGTAGGGGCATTGTTTAGCTTTGATATCAGCCATGATTTCTTTGTAGATCTCGTCTGGAATATTACCCAATAATTCGGTGAAGCGTTCAATTCGTTGCCGTGCTTTCTTGGATCCTTCTTCAGATAGGAGGATACGACCGCAGGTACGGCAGGTAGCTTTTAACAATTCAAAAATAATTTTTGTAAATTCGATATGTACTATTGGTGTTGCCAATTCTATGTGACCGAAGTGCCCTGGACAGCGTATAGCGGTGTTACCGCAGGTTTTACATCGTTGGCGTGGCTCAAGGGTACCTAATCTACCATCCATTAACCCTGCAGTGATCGGTGCACCATCTTCGTCGTAAGTATCGGGTGTTTGTATTTCAACAAGAGACTGTTTTCTTAGATCTTTAGGTGAGATTAAACCGAATGAGATCTCGTCTACTACTTTGTGAATAATTATTTCGTCTGTTTGTGCCATGTTAAGCCTTCTCCTTTAGTTTTAATTTTGGTATGATGCATAAGCTCTGAAGCTCCTGTAATAGAAGTTTGAAAGCGTAGGATACGATTACTGGGGCAATCTTTGCTTTTTCATCACAAATTTTGCACACATAGCGCCTTTGTTTCATATCGAAGAATGCAATTTGACCACAGTTTTCACAGATGTAAAGAGTATACTTGTCGGATTCCTCAAGCAACCTATCGCGTAGTAACATGGCTGCACCGTGACCGATGAGACAGTCACGCTCCATTTCTCCAAATCTTAGCCCACCGCCGCGAGCACGACCTTCGGTTGGTTGGCGGGTAAGCATTTGTACTTGACCACGAGCACGAGCGTGGATTTTATCTGCAACCATATGGTGTAGTTTTTGATAATAGACAATCCCAACAAATATGTCTGCTACAAATTTTTCGCCGCTTGTGCCACTGTAGAAGACTTCACTTCCAGAATGGCTGAATCCTTGTTTAATTAGGGTTTTGCGTACTTCGTCAGGGTCTTCGTTTGAAAAGGGTGTGCCATCTCCTGGTTTGCCCCTAGCTGCTGCTGCTTTGCCTGCAAGCGATTCTATGAATTGACCAATTGTCATACGACTGGGGATAGCATGAGGGTTGATTATTAAGTCAGGAACCATGCCGTCTTCTGTAAAGGGCAGGTCTTCTTGTGGAACTATTAAACCTATGACCCCTTTTTGACCATGGCGGCTTGCGAATTTATCGCCTAGCTCTGGGACCCGTTGGTCGCGTACGCGAACTTTGACAAGTTGGCTGCCTTCGCCTGATTCAGTTACAAAGATTCCATCGACGATGCCTGTTTCGGATGGGCGCATATCGACTGAGGTGTCTCTCATGCTAGGTCCTTTGACTTCAAATTCTTTGTATTCTTCTAGGAATCTTGGAGGACTAATTCTTCCGATTAAAACATCTCCACCGACTACGTGGCTTTCAAGACTGATTATACCGTCGGGTTCGAGCAAGCGGTAGTATTGTTCTCCTCTGTATCCACGGGTTCCTGGTTCGGGAACTACGAATTTGTCTTTTAATCCACCGAGGTATTGGCGGCATTCTGCTTCGTAGATTCGGTAGAATGTGCTACGTGCGAGTCCACGTTCTATGGAAGCTTTGTTAAATATGATGGCGTCTTCCATGTTGTAGCCTTCGTAACTCAAGACTGCTACTACACAGTTTTGACCTGTTGGGCGTTGTTTGTAGCCCATAACATCCATGTTCTCAGTTTGGACTAATGGAACTTGAGGGTAATGGAGGATATGGCTTCGTGAGTCGACGCGGTGATGGAAGTTTGTTCCATAGACGCCTAAGGCTTGTTTAGCCATTGCTGCTTGGTATGAGTTACGTGGTGACTGGTTATGTTCTGGATAGGGGATTGTAGATGCACATATGCCAAGGATTGTGAAAGTGGCAATTTCAACGTGTGTTGTTTGGGGTTCTATAGCGTCATATGATAGTGCTATGAATGCGTTTTCTTCTTCTTCAGCATCGAGGTATTCAATTAATCCGTTTTTGACGAGGTCTTCCCAAGTCCATTCACCTAAGCCCACTTTTTCCAAATGTTTGTTTTGTAATTTGGATACACCATTCTCGACGATGATTAATGGTCGTCTTACACGTCCTTCATCGCAGTTTGCATGGACTTCTTCGGTTTCTGTTTGTTCTTTTGAGAAGTAGGTTATGTTTACTTCTGTTGATATCTCGTTTGATCTGCGTTTTTGACGGAACGACTGAACCATTTCCATTGGGTTGTTGCAATAACCGATTATGTTTCCATCAACGAAAACTTTGGCACCGTTAATACGGACCTCTTTGGTGGCTTCGTAGGCTGGGACAGTTCCCATTTCGTAGAGTAATTGCTTTATACGATCAGGGTTTACTCCGACTGCTATTGAAGCTGATAACGCAAGGTTCTTTACAAGACCACAGTTTGAGCCTTCAGGAGTTTCGTTTGGACACAATCTTCCCCAGTGTGTAGGGTGTAAGTCTCGGGCTTCGAAGTTTGGTTGACTTCTGCTGAGTGGTGATTGTAGCCTTCTTAGATGGCTTAGTGTAGAAATATAGTTTGTTCTGTCAAGGAGTTGAGTGATACCAACTCGGCCTCGACCCCAATTACCAGTTGCTAATGCATGTTGGAATCGTTCGGTGATGATACCAGGGCGAACTGCAGCTGAAACAGTGATTATTGGACCTTTGACGCCTATACGTTCAAGTTGATATTTGATGTCTCTTGTTAAATTACGAAATGAGACACGGAATAAGTCTGCTAGAAGGGGTCCACCGAGTCTTAGACGTTTGTTTTTAAAGTGGTCTTTATCGTCTGGTGAGCGTTTGCCCATTTTTAGTTGAATCACACGGTAAGCCATTTCGCCTAAAAAGATAGCTTTTTCTTTGCGATTTTTGTCGCTTCTACCTAGGTGTGGGAGGAAGTTTTTGTCGAGCGCGGTTTCGGCTTTTTGTAGTCTGTATTCTTCAACTTGACCATGTGCTACACGGTTGCCGATGAATAGGATTGCGTCTGAAGGTGTATCCACACCTATGGCTTTTTCGAAGCTTGCGTTGAGTTGGGTTTGGATGTCGCTATCGAGAGATACTGCTTCTGCAATATCTATGTCTTTTTCTAGGGTAAGTGCACGCATGATAACTACGAATGGAATTTCTGTGGGGACTCCTGGCATAGTGACATAGATTGCGTCGTCTGATTTGAGTTTTAATTCGATCCTTGCTCTGAAACCTACTGTTGTTGAGAATATTTTTGCTTGATAAACGGGTGCTGTGCCTTTTTCATCTATGTCGACGATTACTCGGTTTGGCGCTAAGTCTTCCATGGCGACGATGACACGTTCGGAGCCGTTGACGACGAAGTATCCGCCTGTGTCGTCTGGGTCTTCTCCAGCGGCGATGAGTTCTTCACTTCTAAGTTGACTAAGGAAGCAAAGTTTGCTTTTTAGCATAACGGGGATGTTACCGATGTATACGAGTTCTGTGTCTTGTTCCCTGCCGTCGATTACGGGGGTCATTTCTAACGCTATTGGAGCGCTGTACGCCAAGTTTCTTAGTCTTGCTTCCATTGGGTAAATTTCATGTTTTGTTCCGTCTACTTCAGTTGCGTATGGACCAGTTATGCGGCTTTGGGGGTCGATTACCCATATTTGACCGAGTTTTACTTTGTATGGGTTTTCTGGAACTTCGACAGGTATTTCGCTGACTTCGTCGACTACTTCTTGGAGTCCATGGTCGATGAATTCGTTATAACTGTCTAGGTGTTGCCGGACTAACCCTTTTTCTGTGAAGAATGTTTTGAGTATATTGTGAATGTCGTCTTTTTGGATTTTTTGTGTGGTTGTCAAACTTTTTTAGTTCTCCCATTCGTTTATGTTAAAATTAATATGATTGTGATTTGTTTGTGATTGGGTTTTTTTCAAGTTTATATTTTCCTCCGATGCTGGGGCCATGCCAACTCGAAAAAGGATTCTGTAAACTTTTCTAAGAGCACAAACAGATGCTGCATAGCTAACTAATAAATGTTGTTATTGAATATGTTGGATAAAGTAAGGGCTAATAATGTTACTTGGCGAGTTTTATTTAAGCAGGTGTGTACCTGTTAAGTCGCATCCATATTTTTTTAGCTATTATTTAGAATCAGAGACGCCCTCATAAACTTGGCGTTTATCGTCTTTACAGGTTCTTTTTATCGTGATAAATAATTCATTGATTTTGTTAGCATCATTTTTAAGTTTTTGATTCTTCTTTTGGCCAAAAAAATTCTGTTTCTGCAACATAACAGCCGCATTCTTTTGATACTTCGTACAGTCATTACATTACATAAACCTGTTCATGGGCAAACAGCCTTTGGCTACATCATTTCTTAAGCGATGTGCAAAGAGAATCTGCGAGTATTGTTGAAGAATCAGAATATTCAGGGAGTTTTTCTTAGTCAATAATTAAGACCTTTCCACAATATTTTACGGGTAATATAAAAACAATCGACTTACGATTAAGTTTTGGTTATATCAATTGAAGCTTAACAATTGTTCTATTTTTGTTGAAACCATTTGTGATGCTACGCATTTTTGCCTCAGTAAACATCTTGGACAAATCATCTCCCTTTTAAAGATATTTACTGCCGACAACATTTAATGACAAAATACAGAAATTTTACTCAAAAACTTGGGATAAACATAAACAGTCTTATTAGGAAAATGTATTAATCAAATTCAAATAATAAAACACCGTCATAAGAGCAGCCAAAATAACTCCATAAAGGGTCAGATGTTGAAAAAAATTTAATTTTTATCATTTTGGCGGCTATGTGTGATCCTCCACGCTTAGAAGTTAAAGACGCAGTAGCTAAAGCCCACCAAACAGGTATCCGTACTGTAATCATCACAGGAGACTACGGTCCCACCGCACAGGTGATTGCACAAGGATTTGGCATCGTTGAGAAAGAATACTGCAGGACTATCCGCGACACTGATCGATCTAGAGAAATTAAATGACTAGACAATCGTAGATGAAGTTATGAAGAGAAACGTGATTTTTGTTCGTGTATCTCCTGAGCAGAAACTCCGAGTAGTCTCGGTGCTTAAGAAAAGCGGTCAGATTGTTGCAGTTACTGGTGACGGAGTCAACGACGCACCGTCTCTGAAGGAGGCAAACGTTGGTGAAGTTATAGGGTGCATCTGGCAGCCCACGCAGCACCAAAGAATGTCTCTTTACAGGTAAAGTGTTTGCAAGACCAGGCGTACATGGAGCAATAATTGCTGTTGGCGCACTCTACGGTTGCATTTCAACACGGATAGATGGAGGGAGGGGCAATTTGGTCAGCCATTGGCAGTTGATAACCTGCTCTATCTTAAGAGTGTCACGATGGCGTTTGCAATCCTTGTTGCACAAGTAGGTAATGTCATAACTTGTAGAACTAACAAACAATCAACATTCAAAAATAGCTTAACTAAAAACAAGTGGATAATCTGGGTATAATTACTCAACTTACTATCTTAATCTTTTCATATACTTGCCACCGTTGCAAGGATTGTTTGGAACTATTGGTTTAAACTTGGCAGATTGGGTTTATCTGCTTGGGTTAGCTTTGGTAATTGCCGTCGCTGAGGAAGTACGTGAAAGCCGTTGTTCGCCGCTTCTTCACACACAATACTTGAAACTTGATATATCATGATCATACAAAGACATGAACTGTATAAAAAAGGGGAGCTAATCTGCTTTTTTACTTACGTAGTAAATATTTTCTTAAAACGAGAGATGTTGTAGGGATTGTGCATATTGCCAGAATACTTAAAATAAAGTCTGCTACCATGGTTGATTCTGTTGATTGTTTTGGACCGATGTATTCAGTTCCAGCTACGGATCCTGCACAGTACCATGTTACTGGTTGCCCTGCTGAGATGCCTCCACCTATGGATACGTGGTTTATTCCAGAATTGTTATTGTTTGTGAGCGCTGTTGCGTTGTATTCTTCAGCATTGTTTAAATAGAAGTGGACTTCTCCGTCTCCGCCGCCTTGTATAGCCTTGAGTTCAACTAGATACCATGTATCTTCTTCCACTGTTCGCGGTGAGGTATAATTATAGAGTTGACTATTGTTGCTAAATGAAAGTCGCCAGTACGCTGCATCGTTTTCACAAACTACATTTAGACTGCACACAGAGTTTTCTGGCCCAAAGTTAGTTTCAATACCTGAATTGTACATGCCGCCTGCACCAATATAACTATAGTCTGTGGTAGGTAGATTATCAAAGAATACGTACCAACGCCAGTAAAGTGAAGTATAGTTCTGGTCTAACCACTTGTATAGGTAACCCCAGCACTCGTTTGTTGCATACGATGTGGCGCATTTCAGCATTTGATTTTCAACTGATAGGTTTACAGCAGCAGTAGTAGTATTTGTCCACGCAGAAAAGTTGCCTGACTCGAAATTACCGTTAAAAACTATGTAGGAAGCGGGGTCAGGCGTCGGCATTGGGGTAGGCGTTGGAATGGAAGTTGCCGTAGGTTCAGGAGTCGGGGTAGACGGCGATGAAGAAGAGGAGCTACTAGAACTTGAACTTGATGTAAATGGTTTTTTAGTAGGCGTCGGTGATGGGGTGGGTTCTGGTGTAGGGGTAACAGTTGTTTCGGGTGCAGGTGTGGGTGAAACTGGTGGTTCAGTATTGGAATTAGATGTTAACATTCCTGAGTTGAGTGTGACTACAGCAACAGCAACGATTAGTATGGCAATGATTGCTGAAGCTAAAACTTTTTGTTTTTTCTGCATAATAAAACCTTCTAAAAAGTATGTTTTAGTTTAGAAGTTGATACCAAGCCTTCACTTGTCCTAGAAGAAAAAAGCAATTACTTGCTTATTATAGTATGTGACTGTGACTTGCCTATAGCAAACGCTCACTACTCTTTTACAATAAACCGGAAGCTACCGTCCTTGGGATAATAAATAATATTTTGGGTAGCTTGCACTTCAGAAAATTCCTTATACTTGCCCTTATACTCGAGTACTTTGTCTTCGATTTCTTGTTTTAGTCGAGCCCATTCTTCTTCGCTATTACAAGTCAATTTCAACTCAGCCAGCAACTCTCTTTTAGAATGCGTACCGACCATTTTTCGACGGAGCGCGCCACCAGCCATTTTACGGTAGCTGTAGCCCTTATACAAATAGGGGGCGCCTGCAAAACCCATACCTCTTAAAGCCTCTGCGACAGTGTTAGGAAGCACATTCCAATCTGGATAAGCTAAGAACTCGTAAGATTCAGGGACATCACCTTTTCTTTTCGGCTTGGGGGTCTTCCAAACCCAAGGGGAATGATCAGGAAACTTGGGGGTCTCCAAGTTAGCGCTCAATTTTTCAGGTTCTGGCTGAGCTGTGGATTTTACCATGCCTCTCTGTGGTTCAAACACGTCACCCATCCTAAGAAGATAACGAAGAGCACCCTGGTCAGGAACCATAGCGGTATCCACCATCCCTAAACCGCTCACGTGCTGCTCCTTTTGAATCCACTTCAATGTATCTTTCGCTCGGTCAGAGAGAGATTTTTCAGACATACAGAACCACCTAAATTTATTTTTACACTAAAGCTTTTTGCAGAAATATTATCTAAAAGTTTCCTTTGTGACGCTTAAAATAAAAATAGAAATACAATTTTGTACAAAAAAACACCAAACAAAATTATTTCACTACGTTAATATAGTTTAACAAGTAACAAAAATTACAATTTAGCACTAAAAAGTAGTTAATTTGAAACAATCGCTAACTCTATTTATATGATTTAACGGTAAGTATTTATATCAGCAATAAACAAAGAGAGATATTGATAGTTGTCTAGGAAAAGGACTATAAGAGATATACTTGGCAGAACTGGCTCTTTTCAGAGTCGCTTGAGCCTTATATTTCCCTACTACTCGACCGTCCCCTTCTTAGGCAACTATCGCTTTAGCCTTCCTACCGCAAGTTAGATATTTAAAAATTGTTGACACAAACTTGGCTATCGCCTTGGTCAGAGTTTTTTTAAAAAAAATCAAAGATAATTAAAAATGATAGTAAAAATGCAAAAGAGCGCTTGCCCCAAATAAAAATAGTCGGTCAATAGTTTGACGTATTAAATTAGTAATGAATGTGACATTTGCTATCTTTACTGAGCCTATTAGGGCTTAACCCATGCATGATGTAGAATAACTTTATTTCAAAAGGACATAAGTCATTGACTGTTTAGTAAAGCTGACTGCTTTACGCATTTCCTATTCTTGCCTATGCCTCGGCTAACTACGTCAATACCAAAACATTTTATTTGCTGAGAAGTCGAACAGTCTAAACATTTCTTTGTAACTGCCCTAACTATAACCACTACCAATCAAACATTATTGAACACCCTCTTTCTGGTAATTTAAGTTTCGCCATGTAGTATACACAAATTACTCGGATCGACATTTGAGAAGACTTTTATTACTTCCATCTTAGTTTAGTCCTATGGCACTACAAGCCTTAACAAGCACACTTCGATCCAAAAGGTTCTGGGTTTGGCAGATCGGCGGCGCAGCAATCTATGCTATCCCAGTTACGATTAGACTTGTAACGGGCAATGTCATATTACCCTTTCTGGGTTTGCTTGAAACTCCATGGGTAGGTCATATGGTACCTGCCAACCTTGTCGAAAAGATACTGGTTAATGGATTCTTTCCGGGTGCAGCAGGTGCAATAGCAGGTGAAATCTTTTTCACCAACTTTAATAGAGGGACACCGACAAGTAGTCGTCGAAAATATGTGTACCGCTTAACAGGAGCACTGTTTTATGCTACTATTTTCTCGCTTTTCCAATTAGTCGGTTACATGGCAAATATTGTCGCTTCGTATGGTAGTAATCTCTTTGAATACCCGGGAGTTTATCCGCTAAATACCCTCTTAGCGTCGTTGTCAATTTTCACCCCGGCCATTGTTTGCTACTTAAAAAACAAAGCGACCAATACTTACCATAAGTTTAAACGTTAACTATATCATCAAGTTATTATTCTCTTTTAGCAATTGTTTTAGCTATGTCATTTCATGTAAGACGTAAAGACAGAGAAATCACAGACGCATCTGAAATACGAAAAGTCCTAAAGGCAACCAAATACGTCACCGTCGCTTTTTGCATGAACAATGAACCGTATCTTGTCTCACTTAGTCACGGCTTTGATGCACAACACACTTGCATCTATTTCCACTGTGCATCTGAGGGCAAAAAACTCGTCTACGCACAGGCAAACAACCGCGTTTGGGGACAAACAGTACTCGATTACGATGCTACTGACGAATGTGACTCTGCATATACGTCGGTTCATTTTAGCGGCAAAATCGTTTTTCTAACAGATCCAAAAGAGAAATGGCATGCACTCAAAATCCTTGTACGCCAAACTTCAAATACTCCTGAAGAAAAACTAGCCAAAGTTAAACCTGAGAAACTTTTGAAAACAACAATTGGCAGAATAGACATAACATACATGACTGGTAAAAGACATGAAATTTCGCCCACACGTTAACTGTATCTGGAAATAATTTTAAATCAAACAATGCAGCTAACCAACTGGAAAGTAAATGCTTAGCAAACTGTCCTCACGCTTTACAAAAACCGCTGCTATTCTCGTAATGCTTTTCGTTGTTGCCTTTGTCGTTTATTGGGTTACAGGCCCAGGACATGCAACATATTACAACTATTATGTACGTTTAGCAGATGCCTTTCTTCAGGGTCGATTGTACTTGCTAGATAACCCAAGCTGGCTAAACGAACTCGTACCCCACCCTTCCGGTATAGGATACTATGTTGTTTATCCACCCTTTCCAGCTATCCTAATGGCACCTATTGTGGCAGTTTTTGGGTTAGAACTCAATCAAACTCTATTTGGTTTATTCTTCGCGGCAGCTACCGTTCCTCTGGCGTATCTTGTCGCCAAATCAGCATTAGTAAAGATGCAATACCAAACCGAATCAAAGAGGACATACGTTTGGTTTGCAGTACTATTCGGGTTCAGTACCATATTCTGGTATCTCTCAAGCATTGGGTCTGTCTGGCTTATCGCACAAGTCATATCAACATTTTTCATGCTATTTGCACTCTATGAATGTTTAAACAAGAATCGACCAATTCTTGTTGGTTTGCTTGTTGGTGCATCCTTCTGGTGTAGACTACCAACGGCATTGGGAATTTTCTTTTTTGCAGCACTATCGATTTTTCAACAGCCAAATTCAGAATTAAAAAACAAGTTCAGGTCTGCATTACCCTACCTTGTCAAATTAGCAGTTGGAATGGGTGTATTTGTACTCCTAAACTTTGCCTACAACTATGCACGTTATGGCACTGTGTTTGACGTTGGTTACTGGATGATTCCTGGGCTTATGGATGAACCATGGTTTAGGCATGGACACTTTAGTTTACTTTATATAACTGATAATTTGCAGCCATTCTTACTGGGATTACCCATGCTAACTTCAACAGCGCCATACATTCAATTCCCAATGAGTGGTATGGCCATCTGGTTTACCTCACCAGCATTCATCTTTGCCCTTCACTCAAAAATCAAAGATCAAGTTACATGGTCTAGTTGGCTAGCAATCTTTGCTATAGCAACAGTCATATTCACCAATGCCGCGACCGGCTGGGGATTTGGTTACCGTTACGCAGTTGATTTCTACCCATTCCTATTTCTCTTAACAGTACGTGGGATTGGGGGAAACTTGAAGTGGTACCATAAACTCCTACTTATCTTAGGTGTCGTCGTGAATTTGGTTGGTGTGATAACCATTAACAAGTTTCCGGACGCAAGAGTCCTTGTATAAGTGTTGACAGCTACCAATAGAGGGTACTTACCGTAGGTTTATCCCAGTATTGAGGGCTCTAAATCGGGAAAGCTTAATTAACATAATTATCGTGTATTGTTGCGGCGTATCAGTTAGCCCAGGTAGTATAGCTCGGTCTAGTATATGCGGCTGTCGCCCGTAGGACCCGGGTCCGAATCCCGGCCTGGGCGCCATTTCTCTTATTCACGTCTTTTTCAGGTTCTAAAACTAAAAACCACGAAGAATAGATGTTCCAATGTAGCTACGCAATGACAGCATCCAGTTCCTTATAGCTACATGCTAAATACGCAATACCCCCGATCTTTTATTTGAAATTAGTTTTTGAGCTCAAAGACATCAGTAACAATTGAATAAAAAAATGAATAATCGACTTTTTTACTATGAGTTCAATTTATTCTTCTCGCATAGTTTCCTGAAAGTTTACTTCACCAAAAGAATTCTTAAAAAATAACTTTTTGAGCACATACCCTAATATAGTCTTGGTGACATTTGTGAACCATTAGAATTATTTCGAGAAAGAGAAAAACATCAAACAACTTTTTCTCCAGATTATTCTAAGTATATGCTTAGGTCTTGATAGTCGTAACCGAATACAAGGAAAGGATCGCTAACTGCTTAAAAAAGACATTTGCAGTAGCTATGAAACCTCTCTTTGAAGAGAGGACTGTTTGGTTACTGAAAGACGACTTAAGAATAGGTATTGGCACTAACTCGATAAGTTATTTCTAAAATCGAACATTGGAGGAAAAAATATGTCTGAGCAAAAACTTGAGTACCCAGAACCCGGCGAATTGGTTATGGCAACGATAAAAACCGTGATGGATTACGGAGTTTACGCTGATCTTGATGAATACAAAAAAAGAGGTTTTCTTCATATCTCTGAAATCTCTAGCGCCCGTATAAGAAACATCCGTGACTTCGTTAGAGAAAACCAGAAGATGGTCCTTAAAGTATTACGGGTCAACACTGAAAAAGGACACATCGACTTATCGTTGAGGCGCGTCACCAAACGAGAACGGACTGAAAAGGTCAAATCTTGGAAAAAAGACCGCAAAGGAGATGCATTGCTTTATGTTATAGCTGAACGCACTGGACTAACAAGAGAGGAAGTGTACCAGAAAGTCGGCGCTATACTAGAAGAGAAATATGGTCTTTACGACGGTTTTGAAATGGCCCTAAAAGAAGGGACTTCAGCCTTGGTCCAGTTAAATATCCCCGAAGATCTTGCTAATGCTGTATTTCAAGTTGCAGAAGAACGGATTAAAGTTAAGACGGTCAAGGTTTGGGGTATTCTTGAAATGCGTTGCCCTCGACCAAACGGAGTTAAATGCATTCAAGAGGCATTTAAAAGCGCCAAAAAAGTTCACAAAACCAAAGACTCCACAATTGACTTCTCAGTTATCGCAGCTCCAAAGTACCGTGTTGTAGTTTCAGCGGATAATTGGAAACGAGCCGAAGAAATCCTTAGTAAAATAAGCGAAGGAGTAATTGCTAATATACGCAATGCAGGCGGATTTGGCGAGTTCAAAAGAGGGAAATAATCACCAACAAAGGTAAAGAAGCATTAAGTCAAACTTAAAATATAGTAGTCTAGACAAAATAAAATGCAATAGTTAATAATTGAGAATAATAGCGATTAAAACGACTGTATAAGTCTATATTTAGTGCTTGAACTACTAAATATTTAATGTAATAAATATTGCAGTTTCATTTTTCTACTTATTTGATCGTATTGATAATAAGCCTCTGAATTACACGCTGTTTTTTTAATGAATCCAAGAACTGAAGTTTGTTTGAACTCCCACTTTTTCTATTTAAACTTAGAATTTGGAATATTATTCAGTCTATATTGTGTTTTCATAAGTGATAAATTATTTTTAATATAAACAATAAGCGATTGTTATAGCAAAACAATTAGAGATTCCTTATGCAACTTGCCACTGTGGGCTTAAAAAGGACAAGAAATTTTCTTGCAATCCAGATGGCTGCAATGAACTTACTGCTTGGTTATATGCGGATGCACTTCAACTGTGCAAGGATAAAAAATGAGAGTTCAGATAAAACTGTCAAGATTGCAATGCAATACATTTTTTGAAGTTTATTTTTTTTGTTGCAATAATGATTTATATTTATAGTACAACAAAATCTAATGAGATTAACATGAGTAATGCCACAATAGTCACGCTCACAGCCGACAATTACACTGAACTAGGCGTACCATGTTTTTTAAACCCTAATCAAGCAGGGCACCAAATAAAACTTCAATGGCTAAAAAGACAATTGAAAGAAGGCTACATAATTAAACATCTGTTGCTTGAAAACCAAAAGAAACCAATTGGTTTCATAGAATATACTTCAGGAGAGTTTGCATGGAGAGCAGTCGACGCTCCAAATCACCTGTTGATAAACTGTATGTGGATTAACCCCAATCAGTTTAAACACAAGGGATATGGTTCACTACTGGTCGAAGAATGTGTTAAGGATGCACAGCATCAAAGTAAAACCGGAGTTGCAGTCATCACCAGCAATGGACCCTTTATGGCAAAGAAGGACCTGTTTCTAAAAAATGGATTTGAAGTGGTCGCTCAGGACGATCGCTTTGAGTTGCTTGTAAAAAAACTTAAGAGCGGAAACTTGCCCAAGTTTATGGATTGGCGAAAGCAGTTATCTCAATACAATGGCTTAAACATCGTTTATACTAAGCAGTGCCCATGGGTTGCTAGGTTCATCGATGAAATAGGAGAAATCGTAGAGGAGAAAAAACTCCGCTTAACTGTGATAGAATTAAAAACTGCCAGTGAAGCTCAGATGGCACCTTCGATTTATGCTACTTTTACTTTAATCTACGACGGAAAAATCCTCGTTGATCATTATATCTCTAGTACGCGTTTCAAAAATATTCTAAAAAAACAATTAAACATATGACAATCGCAGCTTGATCCTTTTCTTTAGCTTTATTACATTTAAAGCCTATTATTATTCGGACTTTTGAAGGTTAAAAGGTGGAATACCCAGAACTACATCACCAAGCTAAGCATATCGATCGTTTAATAGATGAGAATATACATGCAAAGAGAACGGTTTTTCTAACAACTGACCAATTACAAACCATAGTCGTAAAGGTTTGTCCAGATTTCTATGTTGAAGATCGTGGTTGGCATAAAATCGTTTTTCGTCACCGCCGAGTCGACAAGAATGTAGTGCTTAAAATTGGGCCACAACAAAGCATAGAAAATGACCACCGAACTTACAAACGGGTACCCCATAGAATTCGGCATCAAATATTCGCACGCTTATTTTGGCATACCAAGTATTGCCTACTCCAAGAGTATGGCGACCCAGCGGATGTGTCAGCGGAGCAGTTATCTTGTATTAGACGATTAATCTATAGATTTGGTATTTTCGATGTTAAAGCAGACAACCTAAGAAAAATCGAGGGTGATTTAAAAATAATCGATGCAAATGCAATACGGATTCCGTTACCCACCCAGATGAGAATAGCTGATGAATTAAAAGCGAAATTTCCTGAAAAACTCGAAAAAATAATAGGAAAAGTAATTAAGCGTTTAAAAAAGTTAGCTTGATGCTTTATTTAATTTTAACCAAGCCAGCTTTTATATCGGTAAGAGTTTGTTAAAAATGCCCAAATTGCAATTGACACTGTAAAATTTAGCTAATGTATTTAGGCTATTTTGGTCTCCTAATGACCATAACGAATTCATTCCTTTAGCAAACATCCAACCCAATGGATGAAATCAAAGTAATCAACAAGTCATTTTTAACTAAACATGTGCAGAAAAGATATACACCTATAACATTAACTATTTTTAGAAAATGACTTTAACCCAAAAACCAGCATTCAATGCAACAAACCCCGACAACTGGCTACAGGATATCATAAGAAAAGTAAACCGTTCAGTCGAACCTCAAGTCCTAACCCGAGTGAATGACAGCCTTTGTGTACTATGCAAAGGATCACGCATGCTTTGCGGAAAAACCCGCTGTCCAATAATTGTTAAAGTCAACACTTTCCTCAAAAGCAGCCCTTTAATGGAAAAAGAAAACATCAATGGCAACTCGCCACCTAGTGTTTTCATAGGCAGAATAGGTTACCCCAATGTCTACATAGGTCCACTAGTGCCTCCAGTACAAGAGGATACATCTATTTTTGATCTACCAGAACAGTGGTTTGGTAAGTCGATGGATGAAATCGTAGGGTTCCGTAGTCTGCTAATCCGTGGCAAACACATGGTTAATGTAACAAAAATCAATGAAGCAGGCAAAATCTTGGATCAAACCAGAGAGTTGGCACTCGCTGATAACAGTGTCGACACTGAGCTAAACCTAACCAAGAAACCAAGAGGCTCAATAACTTTGAGCGATGACGTGCAACCATTTGGACCCTCAGCACCCATCAAAGACCTCCGCGTAGGCAATGCACGCTACAACGACAAAATAGAGAAAGCATATTATGACACAGACTTACGGGCAACAAACGCCATCGTTGACCTATACAATCGAGGCGTCTTGGTTACTAAAATTCAAAAAGCATTCAGTGTTGGCGCGTTTGGTATTGAAAAGAATCGACGTCTAGTACCCACAAGATGGAGTATTACAGCTGTCGACGACGCTATATCCAAAAGTCTAGTTAAGCAAGTCAAGACTTACCCGGAAATCAATGAGTATCGAATATACGAATCAATCTATATGGACAATGTTTTTGAAATTTTAATGCTTCCGCAACAATGGAGCTATGAGTCGATGGAAGCATGGTACCCCGGCACCGTTTGGAATCCTAACGGCTCATCTGTAGCGATTTATAGTGACTGGGAAGGCAACAACGGACGTAGAACCTACGCAGTAATTGGCGGCTGCTACTACAGCGCCCGCTTAGCTGTCTGCGAACAACTTCTAAAGGAGCGCCGTCAAGCTACTGCAATCGTTATTCGTGAAGCTCGTTCTGGCTACATTATGCCCATTGGTGTCTGGCAAGTCCGAGAAAATGTTCGGAATGCTATGCGCCAGAAACCCTACAAATTTAACACTATAGCTCAAGCTCTGCAGTTTTTGAATGGTAAATTTGAAATTCCATTGCAGCGTTGGATTTCCCAGAGTAAATTGTTGCAAAAAGCATTGTTTCAACGGCGTATTAGTGATTTCTTTGCGTCTCAACAATCTTCTGCACAAACGTAATATAATACGCTATCACAAAAGAGTTGTTTATGCCGAATGTAATTCGTTATGACTTCAGAGTTTAATGTTTCCGCTGAAGCTACATACAAATGGTGTACAGATTACGGTTCAGATGGCCACTCTTTAATTAACAATAAAAACGCCCAACGCTTGATAAATTGGCTAACTAACAGCACAGTTATTCTAAAAAACGTTTTTTTCACAAGTAGTGGCATCGTTGAAAAGGAAAAACTCGTGCAACTCTATCCTGACCAGTTGATATGGATTTCTACATATCTTACTGGACCTAATAAACACTCACAATTTATCTATCAAATCCTGAAAAATAACAAAGAAACTTCATCTAAATTTTAGGGCCATCCACATAGAATACAGAGAAAACCTAACTCAAGATTAGTTCAAAAATTATCTGAGGAACTTGGCAAGAGTGATTTAGAAGCATGGACGTGATATACTAACGTGATGAAGAAAAAATTAGTCAGATAGTATTGCTTTTAGCGTCATTTGGGTAAAATCTTAAAAAAGTTGGCGCTCTATACTTTCACAGACCACACATGCTAGTCTCTGCAATCAAACGTCAAACATTACCTTTCTCTGCTCCTAAAAGCAGAGAAGCCCAATTAGAAGCAGCAACCGTTTTTGTCATGGCAGAGGTCAATAGGAGTAAAGGCGGCGGCTTGCTCAACCGACAACCACAAGAAACTCTGAGGCTCATCACCAGAGTAGGTTATCCACTTTGGGTATGTTCAAAAAATAATGCGCCTCCCTTAATCTTTGATGGCTTAGACGTCTACAGTCATAACGTCATTTATGATGAAGAACCATCCGCAACTTCTTTTATGAATGCTTTACAGAATTATCAGCAGCCCCGGGAAAACTACGTTACTTTCTTATGTGATCAATGTACATATTTTCAGCAGCCACCTAAAACTAAACAATTCGTCTTTAGAGGTCTAATATCAGAAACAGATTTCCAGGCTGATTTTAGCATTTACCGCAGGGAAGCCACAGAAATAACTTTACCGCAAAATCTATTGCCACTCATTCTTGAAGAGCAAACTTTAAACGCCACTTTTACAGACCTTGACCGTCTTTTGGCTTTTTTTGCAGAAGAAAAAGCAAAGCTATTGGAAATCCAGAAGCTATTGAAAAAAATAACGAGTCAATACATCACTGAAATTGAATATGAAGCTGCTGCAGCTAAAGAAGAAGCAGACGCAAAAATAAAAGCGTTAAGTGAGTTCATCAATCCACAAGTAGTGAAATTTAGAAAAGAGTATAACCGTAGAATCAAAAAACTGGGAGCAAGTTTTGATAAAGATCTTGATGACCTCTATAAGTTAAAAATTAGAACTGAAAAAATGATCTCTAAGTGTGAGTCTCAGTTTCGTGAGTATGAATGTAATGCGAGAACAGCAAGCAGGCGAGGGCATGAAATTTATGAGCAACGTTGGAAAGATAAGGCGAAGCAAATTCAGAAGGTAATTTCAGAATTTAGAAGGGAACTGAAAAATATTGAGAATAATGCCAATAGGTTGAGGAAACAAAAGGGTTTTGATTTATCCAAGCTTAAGCAGGAGTTGGATGTTGAGGTCAAAAGGCTTTACCAACCCATAGTAGATATTGAGGTTGCAAAGGATGAGAAAATCTTGGCATACAAACAAGAAAGCAACAGATTGATTGCATGCGAGAAGCCTATAGCTGAAGGTATTGAACGGAGCTTAGAGATTAGAGAAACAACCAGTAGAGTATTTGATGGGTTAAGCGTAGGTGAACAAAAAAATGTTTCTTTATTTTATATTCCGATATATGTTGTTTGTTTTGAAGCTAATTTATCCCAAAGGTATATTTTGATTTCACCCTCTTCGATTAGTAATTTTGATTTTTCTGTAAAATTAAGGGGGGTTTTAGGTAGGTCAAAAGTAAAAGACATGTTAGCACCTAGATTTAGGGCTATTGCAGCACTCACCACTAAAGTAGAGGAGCGTATACAGCACAGTAGTACCTTTGAAGTACAACTTTTGAGTTTAGGGGAAAAAAATAATTTGTTAAAATCACCAACTTTTGTTGGGAGTGTTTTAGAGGGATTGGAGGTTTTAAAACAAACCGAATGGGTAACTGAAAAAGAAGCAAAAGATTTTGCTAGTCAATTAACCGCGTAGTGTACAATGAAAAACCTTATTCTATCGGTCATATAGATCCTATTTATAGTAGTCTTATCAGATGCAACAAACGGTGGCTATGGCTAATTTATGGCTGATGTTAACAATTGCATACTGAAGGTTTCTGATCTGGGAGTAAAAATTCAGAACTAAACGATTCTAGAACATATCAGCTTCAATGCTAAGAAGGTACAACCGTAGCAATATTGTGTCCTAATGATACAGAGAAAACTTGTTTCGTGCATTATTAACCTCACTTGTGGGTTTTCTAGTAATAGCCCCAGCAATTGCAGCAAAAAAACCTGAGTAAAAAACATGCGAATTTGCGCCATTTTAAGTGCTATTTTCAGTTTAGTATCTGCCGTTTTTGGTGTTGTTTTAGTAGCTTACCTTAATCAACCACGGGGTTCAGTAGTGGTTATTTGCGGAATAACTGTTTTTGTGGCAACGATATTGATTAATTGGAGAAAAAACTACTCTAGGGGTGATTTGCTTGAAGAAGTATACAGGTAAAACGTCGACTGCAATAATTCTATACTCCGAAGATAGGATTCTGTTGATAAAACGCAACACTAAACCCTTTTTGGGTTACTGGGGGTTGCCAGGTGGCAGAATGGACCCCGGAGAAACTATTGAACAAACAGTTCTACGAGAGGTTAAGGAAGAGACTGGTCTTGGTGTTAAAATCGTTAGTGTAGTAGGCGAATATGTAGAGAAGGGAGTTAAAGACGATATAGAATATGACTATTATCCTACATGTTTTGTTGTTGAGCCAGTTGATGGAGAACTAAAAAAGCAGGATAGTGAAATTCAAGAAATGCATCTTTTTAGTTTAAATTCCCTACCTTTGCCTTTGGCGTTTGAGCATGAAAAAATGATAAAGGATTATATTTCACACCGACAAGGTGTTGAAATATAATTTTAGGTGTTACTGTTGACTTTTGGTTCTTGTTTGTGGTGGCGGTGGAATTGGTAGAACTGTTCCTTTAGTTAGATTTTCTTGTTCATTTAATATTAACGAGATTGCTTTACCTTCGGGTACGATTATTTTTGTGTTGTTCTGTAATGATGAAGAAATTGTTTCAAGTTGCTTGAATGTTATTGCTGAGTCTTTAAAGTAAGTTGTTAGTGCTTCATTGCGCAGTTTTGTTGCTTCCGCGTCACCTTCAGCGATGGCTATAGTTGCGGTTTTTTGACCTTCTGCTTGTAATATAGCTGATTGTTTTTGACCTTCTGCACGTTGGATTGCAGCGTTTTTTTCTCCGCTGGCAAGTGTTGCTTGGGCGATGGCGGTTTTTTCTGCTGCTTGGCGTTCGTTGTCTGCTTTAAGTACGGACTCCATTGAACTCATTAATCCTCTGGGTGGTTCAAGGTCTTTGATTTCTGCACGTACGATTTCTATGCCCCAGTCTTTGGTTTGTTCGTCTAGTGCTTCTTTGAGTTTAGCGTTGATGGTCGGGCGTGAAGTGTTCGCCACAGTCATGTCCATGCCACCGATGATATCGCGGAGCACGGTTCGTGCGAGTGTGTCAATTTGAGATTCATAGTTATTAACGAAGTATTGTGATGCCTTCACTGCTGTTTCATCAGTTTTGACTTTGTAGAACACTACTGCGTCTACGCCCATGAAGACTTTGTCTCGGGTGATTACGTCTTGGCGTTGTACTGGAGTCATACGTTCAGTAATGTTTACTTTGATGATGCGGTCTACAAAGGGTACAAGCAAGGTTATGCCTGAATGTACGAATCGGTGGTATCTTCCAAGGCGCTCGACTAATCCTCTTTCAGTTGGTCTGACTATTCGTAGTGATGAAATCAATGCATACACTATTATGGCTAAAGGTATTACGATGGCTATGATTTGGATTATATCAACCATTTTGTTCTTCTTTCTCCCTCTCTATTTTGCTTGTTTTTATTGCAGTTGATAATGCATATGCAAGCAAGAATTAAGGTTTGTCATTATACCGCCTTAACACTTTGTAGTGGTGAACCAAATGCTATTTTATGTGGTAACCTCCGACAGCGCATACCTGGGCGTAAAACTGACCAGTCTGATTCGGAATGGCTTGCTTTTCTGCTAAGAGACGAGCAGATAAAGTCCAGTTATGTTCCAGCAAAGCATCTACGTGAGTTGCGTGAGCAAACCCGTCTGAGGTAAAATACGTTCAGAATAGAACGCAGTTTAAGAACCGGTACCAGAAAGTACTCAACAGAGTCAACATCAAGCTGCACTCTAAGTTAAGCGCCGTCTTTGGCAAGGCAGGAATGGAGATACTAAATGGTTTGATGGCGGGCCCGGAGGGATTTGAACCCTCGATCTCCGGCTCCGAAGGCCGACACCTTAATCCGTGCTAGGCTACGAGCCCTTTTCCATGGAAAACTACTAGTACACGGTGCTAAATGCGATAGCGGTTTCTTAGTGGTACACGGTGTATTTAGGTTTTTCATGTCACATCAATCCGTTTTTGGCTTGCGATAGTAGAGAACGCCGTTGAGTTCGCCATATTTTTCATAGCCTTTTCTGCCGACTTCTCTTAGTGTCTGCGCATCTCTGACTTCTATGACGTCGTATTCTTGGTCGCCAAAGCATTGAGCGGCTAGCTGTGCGTAGATTTGAATGTAGGCTAAGGAGCTGTGCCCCAGCAGGTATTGAACGGCGTCGGGATTGCCTTTGGCGTGGCGTTCTTTGGTTGCTCCCCAGTATCGGCAACTGTAGAAGCTGATCTTCTTTAGCTCTGGGTTGCCGAATTGTCTGACGGCTCGGCGGCGCATTCGTCTGAAGACTGTTCCTGCGTTGTCGGTTGTTCCGTAGGTGAAGACCAGTTTACCGTTGAGGTGTGGTAGTGCCAGCAGCATTTCTATGAGTTGCTCGCTGACTGGGATGCTTCGACTGTTGCCGCCTTTGGCTGGATGGTTGATGTTAATTCGCTTGTGGGGTTTGTCGATATCGTTCCATTCGATTCTAAGAGCTTCAATAGGTCTGGCGCCTGTTGCTTGCATTGTAAAGCAGAAAGCCGCCATTTGATGGCTACAATGTGAGAATAGCTGGTCTTGGTGTTCTTTGGGCGGTATGTAGGGGGTTTTGCGTTTGAATTTGATTTTAGGTATGTCTGCTTTGATGCCGTTGTGTGCTAGGAAACTTTTGTAGGCTTTGGTCAATCCATGCCGCCTTATAGGCGTCATCTTTTTCAGGGTATCGTTGAATGCCATGCCTTCTTTGAAGGATTCAGGGTTGAATAGGTCGACGCCTAGCTTTGAGAGCCGTAGTAGCGAGTAGCCGTAGTTTCTGATAGTGACGTCCACTTTGCCTTCTATTTTGAGTTGCCACTGGAAGTCTTTGATGATAAGATCTATTCCGCGGGCTACTTGTTTTTCTCCCTGCAAAACGCTGATTTTTTCAGGCGTTTCGAGTGTCAAGTTTTTCGCATCTTTCTTTAAGACGCATACTTGGCTACTCTCAGTATTAGCGCCCTTAGTTTTTAAATTCAACGTCGGAAAATAGCTATCTGCAACCCGTTTAGCCCGCTTCAGGTCGTCTGAATCGGAAAAGCGACGTCCACATGACCGGCAGACATAGCACTGGATTTTCACGTCAAAATTGCTGTCCGCAAAGCCATTTCGGAATACCTTAAAGCTGTTGCACTCGGGGCATTGAACCGTCTTACTGCGTACATCCTGGCTATCCGCAGGTATAGTCATGGTAATGTTTGGTTGAGGTTCATTTGAGAGCGTCTCAGCGTCAAAATCAGTACGAAAGTGGCATGTATCGACGTCAACGCTGCTACTGCCAAGTATGCCTGGAGAGGCGGACGCTTTTCCCTGAACCTCAGCCTCAACCATAATTTAAGAGGCCTCCTTTTCGTCTGCTGGCTGGCACCTATCATCTTGATCCCAGCTAATGGTCATATGCTGGTCACATTCAGAGATGGACCACCCAACGACCTCTCTAACTTGCGGCTGCATCAAAAAAGCAGAAGCCCGATTATACAGGACATGATCACAATAACGAACAAAAATCAGTGGTTTTGATGGGTTCAAAAGAACAGCGTTGACTTCTTCATTTAGGCAGGACTTACAATTCGTTTCGCCAAATATGCCGTCAGGAGTTTTATTTGTAAGTCCAGCCATTTTCCCATCAACCTACTGTCTGTTTGTGTTGAGTCGTTTTGGTTTCCTTCTCAAAGATTGGCTGCAGAGTTATATTGTCGCTGACATCCATTGATAGCGCGATTACTTTCCTACCTGTTTGGTCTTCGGGCGTTTGTTAGCCATGATTTAGGTATGGTGACTGCTTTGCTGTGACCCAGGTTTAGGATGTTTCTGATTATGGGCATACTTGATTCTCCATTATGCGTGTCTACGCGTAAGTAGGTTTACATCCAACATTAACATTTTTTATGCATGGTAAAGGCATGTCTACGCATAATAAAAAAGCAAACACAAAAGTAAGCAAAAAAATGGAAAGCATACTCACGCCCCTAAGATACCTTGCTCATCACAAAGAAGCATCAGTAGAGGAAATCGCTAAGGAGACTGGAAAAAACTACTCGACCATTCTCAGAACGATAACTGAACTTATCGAGAAAGGATTAGTAGATTATCATCATGAAAGAACTGCGCCCAGAGGAAAAGAGCTACGAATTTACAGCGCAAACTTGTACGGATTAATTTTCTACTGGAACGGACACTTTTCCAGTTTAGACATAAAAGAGGTTGCTAAAGCGCATGAGGATATGTTGCTTGTTTTCAAGAAATGGGAAAAGTTCGTTAAGGCAAAATGCGAACCTTACATGCTTGCTAGAGTAGCTTCGGCTGTGACTGCTGAGTTTCAATTCCATAGTCAACAATATAATATGCTCATGGTAGTAGCAGGCTTGAGAGGAGCAGACATGATTAATATTTTTCGGAAGTCGGAGGAGCCTGCCCGTAGAGCTGCTTTTGATGTGACGGCTTTAGGCTTTAATTTCATGGCTCTTCCAGTGGAGCATGTTAAGGAGTTTTTGGGCAAGCAACAATGGCAGCAACTGGAGAGGATATGGGCTGTTGTTGAAAGCGATTATGAACTTAGAGCAAAAAGGGACGAGTTTCTTGACAGGCTTGAAAGGGACCATGTAGAAGGTCTCAAAGCTATTGCAGAATGGAGAAAGTATCTAAAGCAAGAGCAAACATCACCAAAATAGTCGAAACGGTTCAGCGGTAGAAGGAATAAAAAAATATTTTTTTTCTTGCAGGCTACCTATCTCTTTCCAGAGAAGAAGAAAAAACAGCTTATTTTCCACGGCAAAGCCCTTTTTTTCTTTCAACTTAAGACTAAAACGGTAGCTTGAAAAAGAAGAAGAAGACAATGACTCGCAGCGCAACCTGTTGTCTTCTTCTTTTAGTTGGAAGAAGAAAAAACGCTGTTGGCAAGCAGTTATTTTTTCTTCTTTCAGCCCCTAGCTAAGAAACGGAAATAATCGAAAGAACAACAACACTGGTGCATTTTGGTTTGTTGTTGTTCTTCTTTCAGGTTAGTGGTTAGAAGGGTTTGATGGCACACATGGGTTGACGCGCCATGATTAAGGGTTAACAGGGGTTTTTCGAGAAGGGCAGTTTGGGCTATGGCATGCCAACCCTTAATCGTCCCTGTATCAGCCATGATGGCATAAAAATTTATTCCCAAATTAAGGAGCTCCAGTTGTAACTACGGTGCTTGATAGTCGTAAACGCTTTAAAGCTTAATGGGTAAACAAAAAGTATGGATGAGCCAATACCCTTATTGAGCCTCAATCAAAATACACTAAAATCCGAGACACTCAAACACATCTCTCGTGTGTTAAAGAGGAGAAATATACCGCATGTCTTGATAGTGAACCCCGACAGGTTTTGGTCGTACCATCGCTACCTAATAGAAGTATTCTCAAATCAGGAACCTGAAACTTTTCCACGCTACTACTTCGACCGTGCATTCTGCAGAACAAAGCATCAGACGATGATTCACGATATTGCTTATAGGGAAAGGTTAGATATTGCGATTAAGGGTACTGTTGAAGTTATGGTTAAAGGGCAGATGAGAAATGGCGCTAACAGGATTTATTTCTCCGAGGGCTTAGCAAGAGTTGATGAGATACGCAAATTCTATGTCTGGGACTACGGCAAAGGCGACTCTGCCTTACGCATAGACGCATACATTGACCCATACAGGCACAAATCTAATCAAGTATAGCCGAATTGATTTTTGTCGAAAACGAGGCTGGGTTAGTTTTTTAATAGCTGATGTCTCCAAGATGAGGCCTAAGAGGCTGAGGCTGGTAATTCAGGGCGTTAAAAGCTACATCCACATAGAAGCAGATTACCTGTTGCGGATACACCGGATAGAATCAGAAACGCTCTCAGAATGGAAATGCCTAGCCGCATCATGGAAAATACAGCTAAACAGAGCACAAACCCCAGAGGAGAAAACCAAATACGAAAACCTGCTAAACAGCGCCCAAGAGCACATCAAACAGTTCCTTGAAGCCGGCGTAAAAGAAGTTAAGGAGCTTAAGGAGGTCGATTGATTTTGTCGATGACTAAAAAAGAAATAGATGCGCTCCTCAGCGAGGTTAAATCTTTCGCTGATAAAATAAGGCTGAGCGGTAACAAAGAAGTGCTCTCTTGTTGGGATTGGCTCATAGCTGACTTTGCATTACATCAATATACCGTACAGGTCACCAAAAATTCCTGTTAACAATGGCCAATTTGCTATTTAAGACAACTATAATAAATTTCACTATACAAAATACTGTGTTTTACTTGCATCTAACCACTAAGTCAATCAACGGGTGAGTTATGGTGAGTTAAAGGCATCGCTGGAGCTGTTTCAAGCTGAATTGGGGATAGCCAATAGAAGGGGCAGGTTGTTGTAAATTAAAGATATCGCCGTAGCTTTACCAAGTTGGAACTGGACCAAGCCAATATCGGTACACATGCGTAAGTAGTATTGAAGTAAACGCCAAGTATAGGTCTGAAAAGCGTAGGTTACTCCATTTTTAGCAAAGTAGCCAACGGCTTCAGGATGGTTTAGGCTTGATTGATTAACAAGGTATAGATATCTATGAGATACGAGGGGTCAGATGGATATATTATTTCTTGACTAACTTTTCCTATGTTTGTTAATTGAGCTATTGCGGTTGGCCGTGGGATTTTTTGAAGCGAACAACTGAAGCTGCAATTAATACGGTGATGGCGATCGTAATTATGGTTGCAACGGCGATGGTTGTTGAGGCAAGCTCAAATCCCGTTGTGGGAACTTTGGTGCCGTAGGGTTCCATGAGCGGGTAGTGGTCAACGTTTTGGGCGTATATGGCGTTCATGTTGGTCCAGTATTCTTTTGATTCCTGGGTCGGCACGTCGGCGGGGTCAATGTAGGCGGCTGGTCGAATGAAGTACGGCGTATCACCCACGCCTGGGGTGTTGGATTCGGTCGCGTTGGGGTATCTTGTGAGGTAATCATCCCAGAAGTTACCTGAGCCGTAACCGTCATCCCAAACATTGATTGAAAGTTTACTGGGGTAGCTGTAGATGAAACCTGGGTCTCCGACAGTGTAGTTGTTGTTGATGAAGTTGTTGTGGTAGATATGGTTGTCTTGGCTGGAATAAAATTGTAGAGCGGTATAACAATCCGTGATGGTGTTTCTGATGACGTAGTTGTTTTTGCATTCACTTGGCGGACGTCCTGTAGCGTATATTATTTCACTCGCGAAGTCTATTCCTATGGTGTTGTCATTGAGGTAGTTGCCTGTTATGTTGTTGTGGGAGCTCAATAACCTGATTGCTGTGGTTGATCCGAATGCCTCGACTGGGGCATTCGCATGCATGATTGTGGTGTTTGTGATGGTGTTGTAGTCGCCTACTATGACAATACCACCTGAGAGAGTATGGTTGTTTCCATCAAAGATTATGTTGTTTTGTTCTATCTTTATACTTCCAGTGATATCAGAGTTCATAGTCCAGGTGTTGCCTTTTCTTGTTATAGGTGCTGTTGAAGGGTTTATGCCTCCCGCCTGGTTTAGGGTTATATCCCAGGTTTTCTCAACCGTATCCACACCGTAACTTTGAGCAAAAGGTGATTGAGCATTAATGACAACCTCTGTAAAATATTGATCTTGAGCTGAGCCATCTTGAGTCTCGATTATAACAATTAATATCGTAAGGCAAAACAACAAACCGATAATTCTGTTTAAAGCCTTATACATGCAAACGACTCAGTTCTTTTTGAAGATAAAGTTTATGCATGTTTAGCAGGTAAGAAAGAAAATAGTCCGCAATCTTTTTTAGGGGTTGGCGGGCCCGATGGCATTTGATGCCTGAGGCGCATTTATTCTGTTACCTCTTACTGGAGGGCGTTAGGATTTAGCCGAGCTTCTCCTAAATAGTTGATATCTGCCATCATAAACGGTTCGGTTCTGCTTTTTAATAAAGCTTGACAAGTCTTCAAAAGCTGAGTCAAGAAACTTTGACGAAAACCCTTTTTAGCGGTAAAATTCAGCATCACCTTGATGAAGTATGAAGCGTAGAAATTTGGCGTTAATTGCCATTTTAACGCTTACAGTTTCCACTGTGGCTTCCTTGCAGGTCACTGATTTGGCAAGTGCAAATTATTTCCCTCCGCCTTCCATCGAAATCGACTCGCCTAATTCCTTAAAAGTCTATAATGACTCTTCTGTCCAGCTCTATGTTAGGGTTAACGCCTTACCAAGCGAATCTAGTAGCATTACTTTCATTCGCTATTGCTTGGATGGAAAAGCCAACGTCACCCTAACCAACCTGTCAAGAGAGGACGGGCTTTACTATTGGACCTCCACAGAAGGTGTTATCGCTTCAGGCAACGGCTTTAGCGTGAACACTACTCTAGACAATCTAGCCGAAGGAAAGCACACACTTACTATATATTCGCATGCAACTGACGGAAAAGAAATGTCCCGAACAAGAGAGTTTACCGTTGATTATGATTATGTGCCTCCGCAAAACCCTTTTGGATTACCTGATAACTTGCTCAACGGCACTACAAGGCTACCACCCACAATCACTCAAAGACCTGAAGAATCCCAAACTGAAACACCACTACCCACAACAAATGAAGCCATCCACCCCTTGGAAAGTTCTCGCATACTTTTCTTAATCATAGCCGTTGTAGCAGTGTTATTATTGGCGCCTGTACTCTACTTTAGGAGAAAATCGAGGGGCTTTATGGAACTGGAGGACGAAGACAAATTATCTTAAAAAGGTACATTTTAGCCATTGCTATAGTTGCCATATTGATTATTAGCTCAAGCGTATATGCCTACTCAATGGCAACTCAAAACTCAAGTCTAACTTCTAATCAGAACAGCTTGTTCGTAGAGAGCTTTACCCCTACAGTCTTGGGTAGCAGTGTAATCGGCGGCAGAATTACCCTCGCAAATCCAACAGACAAGGCTTTCGAGGACTTAACTTTGTCCCTCAAAATTGATGCTTCAGAACTAATAACACCGAATATGAGGTTATGGATGCCGCTGCCCATTGATGAACCCTTTAAAAATCGTTTTGTTCCATTAACCCAAATAAGCATTGAACCAGGTCAAAATGTGACGATTGGGCTCTATCTATATGACCCGGATCAAAACGAACCGCCTTTCTATCAGACAAGCGTGAACATCCAGACTTTCAGTCCTCATACAATCGAGTTTTACATTACTCAGAACACATTTGGTGACATAATTAACGGTCAATCTCTAATAATACCTCAACAAAAAGCGTACCTACAAATCACAGGCTATAGCCCAGTAGAACACAGTAAGGACACGTGGCACCAACATTTCAACAGTAGCACAAACCGCTATGAATACATAAACGACCAACCAAACTTTTACCAGCAATACCACCAATCAACATACTACCCAATGACACCCATGTCATATTGGGCGGCTAAAGCATACAATCAACTTGGCAACAGCTACTTCAACGTAACAATATATAACAACAGCACCTTCGCAGTGAGCGCAATTACTTTGTTTGGAGGCTCCTCGCCAGACGGGCAAAGCATTCTGGGATCAGCATTAATGAACTATGTTTTGCAGCCCAATGAAACATATGTTTTTCCAGTTTCGGCATCAGCTACTCCATTGTATAGTTATATAAGCGGCAACTTGATTATTACTCAAACGGAATCAAAAAACACTTAGTCTTAGGTAAGATTAACGATGAAGCGTAAGGGTTTGCTTTTAATCGCCATCATTATCATCGCCAGTTTGGCTTTCATTTATTCGCAGAGTTCAAGTTGGGAGGCAAGCGTTGAGGCAGATGAGTTCTATTTTGGGGCTTCTTTTGGAGGACAAAACCCGCAAGAAGCAAAAGCGCTAATAAACAAAGTCAAAAACTACACCAACTTTTTCGTCATCGGTTCCTACGACCTATCTATAAACGAGACAGCCCTAAACGAAGTCTGCGACTACGCAGCCCAAGCAAACCTCAACTTCATCGTCTTTTTCGATTTTATCTCAAGGATTACTTACCCATGGCATCAAACCTGGCTCGACACAGCAAAAGAGCGGTGGGGTGACAAGTTTTTGGGTATTTATCTGAGAGATGAACCGGGCGGACATCAAATTGACGGACAAGAACCCATTAAAAACGCCTCTGACTATAGCGATGCAGCAAGCCGGTTCGTTGAGAACATTACTCTTTCCAATAGCATGATAGATGCAAAAAACAAAAGCATCCCAACCTTCACATCGGACTATGCACTTTACTGGTATGATTACCAAGCTGGCTACGACACGGTTTTTGCGGAGTTAGGCTGGAAGCTAAATTCAACCCAGCAGATAGCGCTCTGCCGAGGAGCAGCAAACATGCAAGGCAAGGACTGGGGTGCAATAATCGTCTGGAGCACCTATGAGCCTCCGTATTTGGGAAGCGCTCAAGAAGTTTATGATGACATGGTTTTGGCTTATAGTGCAGGAGCAAAATACGTTGTAGTGTTCAATTACCCTAATTATCCTGAAGATAATCCGTATGGCATACTATCCGAAGAGCACTTTGAAGCTATGGAGCAGTTTTGGAGTTATGCTAACGCTAATCCCAGAGGGAACGGCGGTAGAGTCAACGGTGAAGTGGCTTTGGTTTTACCTAAAGATTATGGTTGGGGCATGAGGAGAAATGAGTACATAACGCAGGATAACATCTGGGGGCTGTGGCCTGAAGATGAAAAAGCGCCTCTGATTTTGGAGACCGCTAACAAACTGCTAAACGAATACGGCTTGAAACTGGACATAATTTATGCGAATGCATCTTTTGATTATGAAGGGAAATACTCTAAGGTTTACGTCTGGAACGTTACAATCACTTAGCATTAAGGTCTAATAAATAACTTTTTACAGTGGTTCAAACGTATTATCAGACTTGGATGCCTTTATGGTTGCTTTCGAGTGCCCCTTCTGCAACCAAACCATCGAGGCTAAACCGCCCGATGAAGTACATTCAGCGTACTCTTTCGAGAGACCAATACCTAAAGCTACCATGGCAAGCTAATCGAAAAAGAGTTGACGTGCCCAAACCCCGAATGCAGAGAACCAATAGCCGTTTACTGGTATGCACCATTGGACTACTTCAACAGAGTCTAACTATGGAGAAAGGCTTGTGGGCATTCGCTGAAGGTGATTTATAACCATTTTAAAAAGAAAGCATTTAAAAAGAACGAAAATGATTTTGGTAACTTCTTTTCTTGATGATAACTACTCCAGCAATTGCTAGTGCACCTATGATGATTACAACAAGGGTTATTGCTGTCGTGTTTCCTATTTCCAATGCCGCTATTGCAGTTGCTTGTGGCGTTGATTCTGATGATTCTGAAGTTGAATTTGTAGGTTGAAAGTCTCCACTTATGCCGAGTGCTCTAATGTTTATTATTTCTCCCGTATCAGCCCATAGGTTCACTCTTATGAACGTAGCTGATCCAGGGTATGTTTCGTTTAAAGGCAAATCAACCTTCCAGAGCGGATACAACTCAAAAGACTGATATCTGTCCATGACTTCCAACTCGGCCCTTATAGTTTCCTTTACGATTCCAAAGTTTTCCACTTTTTCGTCTTTGTATGTATACGAATAGCTTTCCGCTCTATCTAGAGCAATATCGATGGCTTGAGTTTTCATTATTTTTACGTCTGTGTTACCTATTTTGTAATAGCTCATAACTTGATCGAAAGCGTAAAAATCCTTTTCTCTGAAACTCAAAGTAAGCGCAGGATAATCTGCCCCATTAAAGGTTCTTTTGAGGTCAAAAGAAGTCCATTGACCAGTGTCTGATACTTCAAGTTTGATGTTATCACTAGCTATTGTTTCATTACTTGAAATCGGGGCGTTTGATAGTATATTTGACATATCTCTTATCCTTGAATCCCCGCTGTAAAATTCATATCTTTGAAGAAGGAGTGAGGCAGCATTTGCCTTCTCAAGCGGGAGTTGCTGAGAATAGTTTACTTCGCCAGATTGGATGTACATATGGCAGGACAACAAAGTCTCTTCCAAAAAACTGTAAGTAACTTCTAAATTGTTTGTTTCTGAATAAAGACCTATTTTACCGTAAGTGTAAGGTAATCCTTCGAATCGCTTGTAATCTGTTAAAGGTCCGGTCAGTTCTACGACATCGTATCTTTCAGTATCTATTAGCACAACTTCGTTCAAAAAATATAATATATTAATTGCAGGCACGGATTGCCCGGTTGCCGATAAGATTATAGGTATTTGAGCGATACCAACCATGAAAAGAACGGCGAATACAACCAATATTTTTATTTTTTTATTCAGCATTTTTTGTCACTCCTTTCAATGTGGCATAATATGGTCGCCATCTCCCCAAACACGCATTCGTCCATCTTGCCAAACTCCAAATACTGGTATCTGGTAACCATCATAGCCAATGTCAGAACTCTGGTAAGACACGCCATTTACTAGATATGACGCTTCATCTAGAGCTTGTCTTACAGTATAGCCATTCATTAATCGATCATAGAAATAGGCTACGAACTGTGCGTAATCATAGTTATAAAGTTCCGCTTCATAATCATACCACATTGAAACACCATCGAAGCTTATATACACGTGATCGTTCTGATCTGGATTTAGATAACCGTCATGAGCAGGATTCGTGCCAACGTTTAAAACCGAGGGGCTGATGTCCATCCACGAGGGAAGAATACCCGAGCTATGGGCTCGATTATAAACGCCAATTCTCCCTTCAGACCCAAGATCGCAAGCCCAGTTAAATACAAAGTCATGATTTCCATAGAATCTACCAGCTGCATCTCTTCCATAATTTACTGCATCGTCAATCGAAAAGTCCTCAATCGGTTCATAGTTTCTATTTCTTGCCCATACGCCATAATGGGTAAGTGTACAATCTGGATAATCACAATAATAATAGAATGGTTCATAGCCAAGAAAAGCAATGTGGCCCTTGTAGAAGACCGATGAGTAATCAGCGACTTGCTCTGTGTAGACTGTATAGCTATGGACATAATCGTTTGTAGTCAAGGAGCCAAAAGCGTTATTGTGGTATCCGCTTGGGTATTTTCCAGTATTGTATACAAGACTGTCTTGATAACTAGCGACAGCCGAGGACAGGTAGTATTCATTGCCTGGTGCACTCATGTCGTAATAATCCTCAGTTCCGTAAGTTATGAAACTTGCTCGTCTAAAGATGCCATAGTCATAATAGTAACCGCCGCTTTCCATGAAAGAATAACCCTGAAAATGATAAGTTTTTAGTACATTATTGTTTGAGTCCAAAATTTGCAGATAATCAACTTCTAGTCCAACTGTATCTGCCGTCCAATAATCAACGTTTTTGATTATAATCGTAACGACAGAGCTTGTAAAGCTAGACAAGTCTAGAATGCCCGAAGTATCGGTTTGCCAATTGACCCAGCCTCCATTGCTAGTAGTAGCGTAGCTACAAGCTGTAACATATATGTAGTCAGTGACTGGATGTTCGGCGTCGCCTTGAGTTCGGAACTCGCCAGAATTAATTAGTTTTCTGTTATGCTCATGGTTGACTACGAAGACGTCCGCAAGATCAACATAGTCCCCGGTCCAATCATAGTACCACCTCCAAGAGATTCTTAACTTTTTTCCGTCAAGATAATCTCTGTCCAGATGCATAAAAGCATAGGCATCACCAAGTCCAGGATCATTGGACATCATCCGTAGAACGCTATCACCTGACTGGCTAAATGTGTAGCTAGGATTATAGCTGCTCCATTGTTTGTATTCTTTTACTGCAAAAGATTCAAGTCTTAAACTCTCGTCTCTTGCCTCAACAGGCAGAGCGGACATTGTTGTGAATAGCGATAAGAAGAGCAAAAGCAAACAGATGCTCACACGAGTTTTTGCCATTTATATTCCTCGTAGGTTGCGTCTTCAGATATAATAGCGAGGGCAAGTGTTATAAAGTTTGCCATAAATAGGCTTGTAACAATTGGCTTTCTACTTTGACTCACTCCAATTATAGCGGCAGGTAGGGAGAGCTTAATATTTGGAGTGAAGCAATTTCTTTAATCAGGATTTACTGTTCTAAAAAGTAGATTTGAGTGCTGTTTCTAGCTTAGAATTATCGGATTAGCTAAATGAGCCGAAAGCGTGCGCTCGTGCTAGTCGGTGTTGGAGTGGCCTTTATTGTCTTAGCGTTAGCAATCCTGCTGGCGGGCAATCAACCAACGGCATCCTCAACTCCCGAATCAAAGGCGACATCTATCTGCACTTTCCAAGCGACTATCAAGACGGCGCTCAAGCCAAAGCTTGCTTGATTGACTCACAGCTTTACTATGGCGTTTATAATGAAAGCTTTTCCATGTTCTGGAGCTACCGGTGACTACTCAATATACAAAGGCTACCCCTGCATTGTAATCAACGGAACAATCCAAAACGACTATGACAAGGACTACTATTTTGGCATAAACGCAAACGTATACAAGTTCGATGGATACAGAATCGAGCCAGTGCTCACAGTTAATTCACACATCTAGGCTCTGCTTTGAAAAAAAAGATAGGGAACTAATGCAGTTATTGTTTGATTACGGTTATGTCGTCGAACTCTGCCGTTGAAGAGTAATGGGTATACATTGCGGTGGAGCCGGCGAAGTCATCCAACCAGGCATGGCTGATTTGCATGTGCAGATGGCCATTTACCCAAACGTATGCTTTTGTGCCGATGATGTCTATGTCTATAGTATTTGTGTTAAATGGATTCAACCCAGCATTAACGCTCCATTGAACCTTATCCCAGTTGCGGTATATTGCAAATTCTAGATAGCCGTTGGTATGAATTAATGCATAGGCCATATTATTCCATTGACTGTCATGTTTGGCTATTACCCAAGCCGTATCCCATGTGTCAGCACCTGCTGTGATTGTTCTTACCTGTACCCGAACATGTCGATCGTTTGAGAATTGGTCATTTGTGCGTATCAATGAAAGGCCCTGTTGAGCTCTTAGAATCCCACTGCTAGCTGTCCATGACCCTTGGTTGACTGTCCAGCCATTGTAATTTCCGTCGGTAAAGTCATCGCCGAATGCTTTCAAATGTATTCTTCCGTTGCCATAGATTTCGAGAGTAGAAGTGCTCCATTCTGGCGGGACATACATGTTCCACCAAATGGGGGCAAATCCAGTATGCAAGGGAGTTGACAAGAAAGGTCCACCAATGAACTGGTTGGAGGCTGCATTTAGAGCTTCAATTACTGACTCATCTAGAGCTACAGCATGATAGAAAAAGCTGACAACCCACCAGTAATATGGATTGCCCCCTCCCCCGCCATAGGGTATGCCCTGCTCCAAAGATGCTGAACCTCTTGGAAAGCCTATGAAGACTTGAGAGCCATCATCAGGGTGGCTAAAACCATCATTACTCATCTGTACATCAATGTTTGTTATTGTATCCCATGGTTTAACCTCGCGGTGTGTAAAAGCATACGGTATTCCAAGTGCTCGGCCATTATTATAGCCCTGATATGGGTCACCTGTCACAGGGTTTGTCAAACTTGCAGATAAACAGGTATTAATAAAGGCCAGTGTTGTCTTTCCACGATCGCAGTCATCTATTGCATTGTATATTTCCTCGTCATAGATGCCATGTGAGGGGTCCCAATAATAGTTATTAGGGTAATCGCTGCCAATGCCTGTACCAGTCTGGTCTTCGAACATGAAATGTAACTGACCGTTTATGTAGTTACCGACACCATGATCGAACGTAACAAATGCTACTCGGCTGCTATCGGCTGTTTTGAGGTTAATATCATTGTTGAGAATTTGCGTTTTTGTCGAACCAGGGTTTCTGTGACCTTGATGATTGTATGCATAGAAACCACCTTCTTGGAACCAATTTGTAAGGTAAACAGATGTGTCCCTTTGATATACGCGTTCATTGTAACTTTTTCTCCAGTTGTCATTAGGTGATGCGTAACCTGGTTGATCTGCACCACTGCTCTCGGAACCTCAAACAATGCCTGTTTTTGACCACGCGCTGACTGGTGAGAGGGGAGCCAACAATGCTATCGATAATGTTAAAATGCAAAGCAGTATTCCTAAAGTCTTAGAGTGCCCAGCCTTCATTATGGATTCCAAGCGTATTTGTTTCTTTTTGTAAACCAGAATTGAGGTAGTTGCTGTTGACATAACAATAGTCATGAGTGCAACCCAAAGAATCAAGCTGTAACTTACCTCAGTTATTTGTTGTTGATTGGTTTCTTTTTTTGTTACGTTTATGTCTGCAGTTGGCACTCCCTCTGGAGCGGGCACGGTAGACCAGGCCTCGTGTACACCTCTAACTTCTCTCGTGTCTGCCCAAATATCAACCTCTATCCCATATAGCGATCCATACCATTTGTCCAGTACAACACCGATTTTCCAAGTAGGGTAAAGCTCTAAAGCATCTGCACTTCGAGGTTTGCTAGCGTTTAACGAATGATCGAAAAGAAGAGATGCCCAGCATATGTTTGTTTGATTGACGTTTATTTCATTGAAGGCATAGTCGTCGAGTTTAAGTGTATGAGCGTAATTTCTGGCAGCATCTATTGCGATAGTTATAGCTTCTTCTTCAGAGAGATTTACGTTTGTACTTCCAATGTTAAAGAACTGCCAATTGTCTACAAATGCGGCTAAAAAGTCACCTTCAAAGCCCAAAGTTACGTACTTGGTGTAAGGAGCTTCAACACCGTTTGCAGTGTAATACCACTTGAAATTAGTGTAATCATCAAATGAAATCATTTCAAGAGCTATGTCGCCTGTAACCTTAGTAATGTTTTTACCCATGTCAACGTTGCTCAGAGTAGATATTAGGTTTCCGAAAAGCTTATTGTTAGTATAGTTTTGGTAACTGTTTAGGAATTTTTTTGCATTTTCAACATGGTCGATGCTGGCTTCTGCTTTGATTAGGTTAGGTGTACCTTCCCTACCAAGAACTTGTATCATTTGTAGTTTGTTATTTCCATAAGTATACTGAACCGTTAATTTACTATTTTCAGAGGTTAGAGAATATGCAATGTTTTCTTGAGAAACGAGGTTTAAGTAGGTAACTGACATGTTATCCTTTGGGTACGCTTTTGCTTCTATAGAGTACTTTTCCATGTCGAGCCCAAAAATGGTATTTAAGGCGTTAAAGCTTTGCTGCTGAATCTCGCTGGTTGGTTGTGCATAAACTGTGGGCATAAGCCCAGAGTAAGTAGCACTGATTGTTAGCAACGATAGAATGAAAACAGTTGTGATAAATAGATTTTTTTTCTTGCTAAAGCTTATTTTTCCATTTTTCATATTGTTCACCTGTATAAAGGCGAATAAAGACTATTTTCTTCTATGGTGTATTAAAAATCTTATATCAGAAACAACCATTAATTAGGCTTCTTAATTCATTGTCAATCCAATGAATGTAAGCATATTGGTGTTGCTCAAAAAATGAACAACCTGTAGTGCAATGGCAATTATTTTAATAAGACATCGCCAACTATAAACACGGGCATGACGCCTGCTATTTTGTTAACCTGATAATAATCTCTAGTTCCTTGGATAGGTCGCCCCCCACTCCTGAAAATTTTTCCGTAAAATATATTATTAACCTTAACCGATTTCCAGATTGGACACACTATGAGCCAAAAAACTATTTCGGCTTTTATACTTATTTGCCTATCTGTCACTGGAGCAATTGCTGTTAATTCTACCCGAGCTGCTGACACTTCCGATTCTTGGATTGAAAAGGCACCTATGAATGAGGCAAGAAGCGGGTTAGGCGTCGCTGCTGTAGATGGGAAAATCTATGCTATAGGCGGCTCAACTGCCAATGGGTCAGCAACAAGTAGTCCTCCCCAATTAATCATAACTAACGAAAGATTTGTTGACGGTTTTGTAGGTACAAATGAGGAATACGATCCCATAACAGATACTTGGACCTACAAAGAAAGCATGCCAACTGCGAGAATCGGCTTTGCTACTGCGGTTTACCAAAATAAAATTTATTGTATAGGCGGAAGAACAAGTAGCGGTTATACTGCAGTGAATGAGGTTTATGACCCTAAAACTAACACATGGGACGTTAAGGCATCCATGCCTACCCCCAAAGCTTGGATAACAGCAAGCATTGTTGGAGATAAAATCTATGTAGTAGGAGGCGGCGTTTATGACCCAGTCAGAGATTCTTGGTCTTCCAATGAGTCTATAGCACTTTCTAAGTCAGTTAGCGATTCCTGGGCGCTAAACGAATCTATAGCACCATACGACATCTTTGCTTCAGCATCTCTTAACACGAAAATATACATTGTAGGCGGTTTCTCACAGGACCTGTGGCATAACAAGAACTTAATTTACGATACAGAAACAGACATGTTTAGCTCTGGTTCATACCCACCGTCTAGTATAGCTACGGGTGCAGCAGTTGCTTTCGATGAAAAGGTCTTTGTTTTTGGGTATTCGCAAAACTTTGATTTTACTCACATTTATGATCCCTTCAGTGATAACTGGACTATTGGTTCTAGTCCCCCTATTAGTTATCTCTTCAATTTCGGCATAGCCAACGTAGGTGATAAATTGTATGTGATAGGCGGCTTCACTTACAACATGATAACATTTACGCCCAGCAGCGCCAATCAGCAGTATACTCCAGCGCAAATAGTAACACCTTCGCCGACGCAAATGTCTCCGCAAGAAAATGAATTAGGGATTTCTCCTTTGCTGATTATTTTGCCATTCGTTTTATTGGTTGTTATAGGAGTTGGTTTACTTCTATTTTTTAAAAAAGTAAAAAGAAAATAGAAGCGGAAAGGTGTCGCTAGCTATGACCTTTCTTAGTTTTTGAACCCTCTGAATTTCATCCACTCTACTTGTAGTTTAGAATCAGCTGCAAAAAAAGTTTTGTTGTTCTTTGAATGAGCACACTGTTCCAAACATTAGCTTTAAGTTCTAAATTAACAAACAAGTACTATGAGGTTAGGTACATGAGCCATAGTCCTACTCAATTGTTTGCTTTAACCGTTATAGCACTACTATTATCGGCTATGGTTTTAGCGCTTTCTCCTGCATCGGGACAACTCAATCTGGCTAGTACATCAAGCACTATTCCCCAAGCAGACCAAGAATTCGCCAACGGCACACTCGCCTCTAACAATGCGCCCTTCAAAGTCTGGTACAACTGGGTAAACGTTTCAAACACACAAATCCTCTACTATGCAGCCTACACCACGCCAGATTATCCCTTTCCAGTTCCAATCGCCAACATCGTAGGCCAACACTTCAGTTTAGAAGATGGCACCCAAGTTTTCATTGCAAGTGCGCTATCTGAATTGGAGGTTTACCATGACCTCAACGGCGACGGCATCCCACAAACCAACACAGGCGCAGATGAGAATGAGGTTCTCTACTACATTTACTCTAACATGAGCCAAGGCTACAGCATGACACCCATCCAGAAAACAACAATCGATTCAGTTCCACATTACCAGTGGAGCTTCACCTACCAAAACGCTTATGCATACCTGCAAAATGCTCAGGCACGAGTCGGCGTTGT
>LSQX01374447.1_pt1 | contig 43942 bp, 45 predicted proteins | sample 654561 | NCBI WGS metagenome assembly LSQX01 (sample SAMN04489861, study PRJNA283612) | anaerobic digester metagenome | isolation source: 4 biogas reactors fed with cattle manure at either 37C or 55C with and... | place: Denmark: Kongens Lyngby | collected 2014 | reverse complement strand
TCGGACATCTGACCTCGGACATCGAGTCAAGGCGACGTAATGCGACTGCAGAAGGATAAATCCGAACATTTCTATAACCGCATCCATGTGCAGCGGCAACAATTAATCGCAGCGGGGTTTGCGCTATGAAATCATTATTTGCTTTACTCTGCATCCTTGCCATTCCCATGTGCGGCTTTTGCGCAACTACTCAGAAAGAGCAGCCAAAGGACATGAAAATCTACATTCACACCGATCTCGAAGGGATCACCGGCATCGATTCCTTCGAAATGATCCAACGAGACAGCAAGCAGTATCGCGAGTGCTGCGAGCTTCTGATGGGCGATCTCAATGCGGCCATAGAAGGCGCCTTTGAGGGCGGAGCTACGCACGTAACAGTGCTGGACAGCCACGGCGGCGGCGGCAATTTTGTGCTCGATCTGCTCGATAAAAGGGCGGATAACGATCTCAAAACCAATAAAAAATGGTGGGGCAAGCTCGACGACAGCTACTGCGGCACGTTTTTTATCGGCGCGCACGCGATGGCGGGCACTATCAATGGTTTTCTCGATCATACTCAGTCGTCCCTGCATTGGTATAACTACTACATCAATGGCCGCAAGACCGGGGAGCTTGGCATGTGGGCGCTGGTAGCAGGCAACTTCGATGTGCCTATGCTTATGGTGAGCGGAGACGAGGCGGCTTGTGTCGAGGCGAGGCAGTTTTTTAACCACGTGGAAACCGCCATTGTCAAAAGAGGCATTGGGAGAAATCGCGCGGATTGCATCGACAGCGACGAAGCGCGCAAGCGAATCCGTGAAGCCGCACGAAAGTCGATGGCTCTGGTTGGCAAAGTTAAGCCGTATAAAGTTACCATGCCTATGGAGGTCGTATTGGAGCTTAACCGGGCGGATTTCTGCGAAGGAAGGCTCAAAGACGGAATCGAGCGCATAGATGCGCGCACTGTTCGGAAAATAACAAGCGACCCGCTGGAACTGTTTCCGTAAATTGCAGGTGATACAATGAAAATCTATATTATGACCGACCTCGAAGGAATAACGGGAATCGATTCTTTTGAGATGATTCAGCGGGACGGCGATCGTTTCCGCGAGTGCTGCGAACTGCTGATGGGAGATTTGAACGCGGCTGTAGAAGGGGCTTTCGAGGGCGGAGCTACGCATGTGACGGTGCGTGACGGACACGGCGGCGGCAGCAACTTCATCGAGGAACTGCTTGATAGCAGAGCGGAGCACGATCCCAGGACAAATAAAAAAAGACAGCGGAAAATAGACGGCAGCTACAGCGGCACGTTCTTCGTAGGCGCGCACGCGATGGCGGGCACTATCAACGGGTTTCTGGATCATACGCAAAATTCGAGGGAGTGGTACAACTACTCCATAAATGGTCGAAATACAGGGGAGATTGGTCGATGGGGCCTGGTCACGGGCAGCTACGATGTGCCGGTGATTATGGTGAGCGGAGATGAGGCGGCGTGCGTGGAGGCGAGGCAGTTTTTCGGCAATATCGAAACCGCGACCGTGAAAAAAGGCGTTGGAAGAAATCGCGCTGATTGCATCGACATCGACGAAGCCCGCAACCTGATCAGAGAAGCAGCCCGCAAATCGATGGCTCTGGTCGGCAAAGTCAAGCCCTATAAGGTTACAATGCCGATGGAGATCATATTGCAACTCTATCGCTCGGATTTCTGCGAGGCCAGGCTCAAAGACGGGGTGGAGCGCATAGATGCTCGAACCCTGCGCAAGGTCACCGACGACCCGATAGAGTCGATTCCGTAAAATATCCAGGTGATCGGCAGTGAGCTATATTATCGCAATAGATCAGGGCACTACGGGCACAAAAGTGTGCGCTTACGACGCTGAGGGCAACGCAGCCGCAAGCGCATACCGCGAATTCACGCAGCATTTTCCGCAGCCGGGCTACGTGGAGCACGACCCGGAGGAAATATGGCAAAGCGTGATCGCGCCGCTTGAGAGCGTGCTGCGACAACTGCCGGATTGCTCAATTGCGGGAATCGGCATCACAAACCAGCGTGAAACCACAGTGGTGTGGGATAAAAATACCGGCAGGCCGATCCATAATGCTATAGTCTGGCAGTGCCGCAGAACCGCGCGCAGATGCGATGAAATCCCGCAAGATAAACGCGACCGCATTCGGAGCCTGACCGGTTTGCCCGTCGACGCATATTTTTCGGCCACCAAGATAGAATGGATTCTGAGAAATGTGCCATCGGCTATGGATTCTGCCGAGCGTGGAGAGCTTGCGTTCGGAACGATCGATAGCTGGCTGCTTTGGAAACTGACCGGCGGGCGGGTTCACGCCACCGACCCTACCAATGCCTCGCGCACAATGCTGTTCGATATCGACAGGCGCGAATGGGCCTCCGAGTTGCTGGAGATTTTCAATATCCCCGCGAAAATGCTGCCCGATGTTATGCGGTCATCAGGGGTGTTCGGCTCCACTGATTCGATCGGCAGCCTGCCGTCCGGGGTTCCCATCTGCGGGATAGCCGGGGATCAGCAGGCCGCGCTGTTTGGCCAGGCATGCTGCGCTGCGGGCGCGATGAAGTGCACCTACGGGACCGGCAGCTTTCTTCTTCTCAACGTCGGCGATACCCGACCGCATTCAGATCACGGTTTGATTGTCACCATCGCGTGCGGGGAGGATGGCCGACCTGTATATGCGCTGGAAGGTTCGGTATTTGTGGCCGGAGCAGCCATTCAATGGCTTCGGGATGGATTAAAAATATTGTCATCCGCCGCAGAATCGGAGGACATGGCCCTTTCCGTTCCCGATACCGGAGGGGTCTATTTTGTGCCCGCCCTGACCGGGTTGGGCGCGCCATATTGGGATCAGGAGGCGCGAGGGTCGATTTACGGGCTGACCCGATCAACCGACTCCCGGCACATCGTGCGAGCCGCCCTTGAAGCGATGTGCTATCAGACAAAAGACGTGCTGGACGCTATGGCCAAAGACTCCGGGCTTGAAGTCAATGAGCTGAGGATAGACGGCGGGGCTTCGGCAAATGAGTTCGTATGCCGGTTCCAGGCCGATATTCTCGGCATAGACGTGCTGCGTCCGAGCATAATCGAGACTACCTCCCTTGGCGCGGCCTGTCTGGCAGGTCTTGCAATCGGCTTTTGGAACCCTGACGATATAGCCCGACGTCGAAGCGGCGATCGGGTGTTTTCACCTCAAATGCCGCCTGATCAGGCCGACAGGTTGTATAGAGGCTGGCAGGACGCAGTGCGGCGGACTCTCTCGTCAAAAGCACACCCTCATTGATCCGGTTTCAATTCTTCAACAAGCGCGGACAGGCTCGCCACGCATTCGTCGCATATCTGCTTGCCGAATTGCGCGCTTGATCCGTGATAGTCGCCGAATACTCCCACTTTAAGCGCCGGATTCTGGGTTATTCTGGCAACCTCATACCTGCTTTGGGTGCGCTCAGATTTCTTGGCATACGCATCCTGATCCGCCCGCGCTTTTTCCAGTTCATCGGGGTCATCCAGCTTAGCCTGATCCATCTTTACTAACTCCGGCTTCCAGTAGAGCATCATCGAGGTTTCATATTTGCCGGCGTGGTAGTCGTGTTCCTCAAAGGATTTCATATACGTTTCCGACAGTTCCCAGAACGGCACAAGATGAACGGTAAGGCCGTCCGCTTCCGGCCGCAGGCGCTGGAAATAATCCGCCGCATCGCGCGCCGCAGCGATGCTTTCCGTGCCGCCGTGTCCAAGCAGGATTATTATTGTTCGAAAACCCTGCATCTGAAGGCTCTGCATAATCTCGCACAACAGCAGCGAAAAGACGGCCGGGCTGATGTTAATTGTGCCGGGCAGAGTGCCGCCGGAGAAATTGTAATGCACAGTCGGAGCCACGAAACAGCCCGTGGCCTGCGAAGTTCTTATCGCGATCTGCTGCGCATTGTGGATGTCTACGCTCAAAGGCAGGTGGTAGCCGTGCTGCTCGACTATGCCCACCGGCAAAATCACCGTGCGAGTCTGCTCCAGGCCATCGAGCACTTCTTTTACGGTCATATCATACATTATGCGTGCCTGTGTCATTGCGTGTCCTCTCGAGGGAAAGTTGATTCAGTATACCATAGTCGGCGGCTGGCGATGATGGAGATTTGCGATCCGCTCCGCTGCGCAAATAATGAATCAACATTCACCAAAACATCGCCTATTGTTAGCCGCAAAGGGCCTCATTTGACGCCTTGTAATTATGGGAGCGATAGTCTCCATCGAAAGGAGGGTTAATGAGGGCTAAACATCGTGATGCAATCGAGTTGCTTCTTTGTCATCCCGATACGGTTGTGGCTGAAATGATCGGGGTGCGTCTTTCTACTTTAAGAGGTTGGATGGAATCGGATCGTTTTGCGCGCGCTTTGAGGGTTCGTGAGCGTGAGCAGGAACTCGGGGCCAAAAGGATAGCGCGGCAGGCAGTGGTGAACTCGGCCGCTCGGCTGTGTCAGTTGGCGTCCAATCCGGACAAACCGGACACCAAGGTTCTCGTCGATGTGCTTAAAGTGAGCGGGGTTTTCGATGCCGAAAGTGAGGATCCCGGGGCGGCTCTGGTCGATATGGTCAAAGCCATTCACGACAAAACGGAGGGCGACAATGCCCGCGGGGACTGATTCATCGGTTCGCCTGACGCTGGCCGATCATATCTGGGGATGGAAACCGCACGAAACACAGAAGAAATGGCTGCTGACCGATGCGGGAGTTAAGGTGGCATCCTGCGGGCGTCGATGGGGTAAAACCGAGGCCGCCGCGGTGGACGCCGCCACCCTCGCCATTTTGCATCCCGGCTCAAAGCAGATCATAGTCTCCCCGACTTACGATCAATCCAGGCTCATCTTCGATCATATCGAACGACTGATGACAGGCTCGCGGCTCACTCGCGGCATCACCAAAATCACGCGCACTCCCTATCCGAGGCTTGCTCTCGGCAGCAGCCTGATAATGGCGCGCACCGCCGATGAGGATGGGCGCAATCTGCGCGGACATTCCGCAGACAGGGTGATAGTCGATGAGGCCGCGTTTGTTCGGGACTCCGTTATAAGCGAGGTCATTTCCCCTATGCTTGCCGATCGCAACGGTCGGCTGGTTATGATCAGCACTCCATTTGGCAGGAATCATTTCTATCGCGCATTTATGAGGGGCGCAGGGTCTGATGACGGCGCGGCGTGCCGGTCATTCAACTTTCCATCGTGGGCAAACCCGCATATAAGTCGTCAATATATCGAAACTCAGCGGCAGGAGATCAGTCCGAGGCAGTTTGCGGTGGAATATGAGGCGCAGTTTATCGACGATTCCAACTGCGTTTTTGCATGGGAGGACATCGAGGCGGCGGTCTCCGATTCGCACGCAGCGGACGCGGACGGCGTGGTGGTGGCGGGAATAGACTGGGCGAGATATTCGGACTATACCGCCGTGGTCGCGATGGTATCGGATGAACGCGGCTGCCACATAATCGGCATCGACAGGTTCAATAAAATGGGCTGGGACAGCCAGATCACAAGGGTTGCGCAGTTCCTCAAAACCCATCGAGTGAGTTGCGCGCTCGCCGATTCTACTTCGATAGGGGATCCCCTGCTCGAACAGCTTCGCGCCAGGTTATGGGACTTCGGCATCGATGTGGCGGTGGAGGGCTATACATTCTCAAACCGATCCAAACGAGATCTGATAGAGCATTTGTCCCTCAAGTTCGCGCACCGTTCGATCACCATTCTACCCGACGAGCAGCTTCTGCGGGAGCTTCAATATTATGAATACGAGCTGACCGCCTCCGGCAATGTGCGTATGAACGGCAGGGTCGGTATCAACGACGACCTGGTGATCGCCCTCGCGCTGGCCTGCAAACAGACCGAAGGGTTTGCGCACAATTCCGCATATTTGAGTCAGGCCGGCAGAATGGCAAGGCAAAGCTGGTAGACCGCCCAACTTCCAACAACCAATTTCCAACGTCCAAACCCGAGGTGTTTTATGAAGATTCCACTGCTTTCCCGGTTCAGCAAGCGGCGTTCTCCCGGGCTGAATGAGACGGCCGCTGCCGGGTCTTTGATTAACGATATCGACTCATACAACCCCGATGACCTGATCGGCAGAAGAGGTTATGCAATATATGAACAAATGCAGCGCGACGCTCAGGTGCAGGCGTGTTTGACTATCAAAAAACTTGCGGTTTTATCGCACGGATGGGAGGTGCACCCGGCGACGCGCGATCCGCAGGATGTGGAGGTCGCGGACTTCGTGCGTTTTGCGCTGGCGGATATGCGCGGCTCGATACTGACCGTGCTATACAATGTGCTCGATGCGCTGGCAAAGGGCTTTTCCATACTGGAAATCAACTATAGCATTTTCGAGGACGGCCCCCATAAAGGTCGCGTGGGAATCGCTTCCATAAAGGCAAAGGACCCGTCGACTTTTTCCTTTGAGGTCGATGAGTTTATGAACGTGCGGGCGTTGAAGCGGACGGGGACAGCCTCGGTCGAGCGGACGCTTCCATCGGATAAGTTCGTGATATATTCGCACATGCCCAGGTATGAATCCCCCTACGGCACATCGGATCTGCGCGCCGCATATAAGCACTATTGGAGCAAAGACGTGCTCACCCGGTTTATGAATCTGTATCTGGAGAAGCACGGCTCCCCGACCGCTAAAGGCTCCTACAAGCGCGGAACTCCGAAGCAGGCGCAGGAAGAACTGCTGCGAGTGCTGGACAAGATTCAGCAGCAGACCGCCATCGTCATCCCGGATGACGTGCAGGTGGAACTGCTGGAGGCCGGACGTGGCGGGGAATCGGGGTATTTGCAGGCCATCGAATGGCACGACAAGCAGATATCCCGCGCAATTCTCTGCCAGACGCTGATGACCGACGAGGGCATTCGAGTGGGCAGCTACGCGCTCGCAAAGGTGCATCTCGACGTGCTCAAGATGTGCCTGCATAAGCTCAAACGCGACCTTGAGGAAGCCGTCATGCGTGAGCAGGTCATAAAGCGTCTGGTTGACTTCAATTTCTCGACAAAATCCTATCCAACCTTCAGCCTTGGGCCGCTGGAGGATGCGGATGTCGCCGGGCTTGCGGAGGTCATCGGAAAACTGGTGAGCGGGCAGATTATCAAGCCTGACGAGGAGTGGATCAGGGGATATCTGGGTCTGCCGAGCTAGTTTTACACGGAACATAAAAGCGTATGGGACTGCCATAAATTTCTCCCATGCAAACAAATTCAGGAGGTAATTGTGATCGAACGTGAGGCTAAATTGTTTGAGGCGGGCAGCTATCCGGATCGAGGCATTGAGATCACCGAGGAGGACCTCGATCGAATCATTGCCAACACATCCGATGCGCCGCTGCGCATTGAGCACTCCTCGACGCCTTTTGATGGCGCGCTTGGGGTGCTGAAAAACGTTTATCGTAAAGGCAAGGAGCTTTTCGGGAGGCTGTGTTTTACCAAAGCAGCCTGGGAACTGGTCAAATCTGCCAACGCAAGACGGCTTTCGGTGGCCATTGTCAAGGACAAGAGCCGGATATCTGAGGTATCCCTTGTTCGTGAGCCGAGGATAGCCGATGCTGCCGTGTTCGGGGAGGCGGATTGCGTTCGGCTCGACGGAGAACTCAGCTCGGTATTTGGCAGTTCCGATGAAGCTCTGCGCCGCGAAGTAGCCGAAAAAGATGCGCAAATTGCCATAGATCAGCTAAAAAGAAGCGGCAAAATTGCGCCCGCAGCGGAGGTCTTTGCAAGGGCTATTTTATGCTCGCAGGATTCCGACACAATCGCATTTGCCGACCGACCGACTCCGATCTCTCAGGTTTTCAGATGGTTTTTGGAATCTCAGCCAAAGGTGATTGAGTTTTCGGAGGTCGCGCCTGCAGCCGGGGAAGTCGAAGAGCCGGAGTTGTATGCAAAGCTCGGCGTGACCAGCGGGCTGGTAGAAAAATACAGGAGCAGATAACGGAAAGGAGAATCTTATGACAGCAACCACCACAGCCAGGGAGTCCAAAAGAAAGGATGGGGCGATCATCTGCTATCCTATGGCAAATGTGAAAATTCCCAAAGGCGCGCTGGTGAATATCAACGCCAGCGGCTATGCGACCAACGCGAGCGACACCGCATCCGAAACATTCGCCGGAGTCGCCTATGAGACCGTAGACAACTCCGGCGGCAGCGCAGGGGATATCGGCATTCGCGTCCAGACCACCGGCACGTTTGTATTTGTAGACGGCGGCGCGAACGGCGCTCAGACCGATGTGGGCGTGGGGTTCCATATCGTGGACAATCAGACCGTCACCGATGCCGCAACCACGGCCAATATTACCGCCGGGTTCGCAGTCGAGTCCATATCCGCCACTGCGGTGAGGATCAGAATCGACAGGTATGCCGCCTAGCAGGTAATAGAGCAATTGATGCCGAAAAAATCGGTATGAAGATTACTTTTTATGAAATAACCGATATCAACGACGCTCTTTTTATGCCCTGGCTCGATTTGTATGAGACCGCGTTTCCTCCCGAAGAGAAGATACTGGTTTCCGGTTTTTTTCGGTTCCTCAACCCGGATATCAAGGAAGACGGGGTGGAAAGTCGGCTGATCGCCGCATTGGACGAGCGCGGGGAGTTTGCCGGGCTTATGTTTTATCGCACCAAGCCCGAAATAAATGCCTTTGCGCTTTGGTATCTCGCCACTTTGCCGGCGCTGCGGGGCAGCGGAGTTGGGGCAGTGTGCTACGACGAGGTGGTAAGACGAGCAAAGGAAAGCGGTGCGAAATTCGTGGTCTTCGAGGTGGAAGTGCCGGAGGACTCGCCGGATGCAGATATCGCACGTCGGCGCATAGAATTCTACCGCAGACGAGGCGCAAAACTGCTGAGAGGCATTCGCATGCTGCAGAAAATCGGCGACCACACGCGCACGGTGCAAATGAACATCATGGTGCATTCATTTGAACCCATTTCACCACAGCAGGCCTTCGAAATAGCGGTCAAATATGTCGACAACGAAGGCATAAGCCAAATCGGAGAGTTATCGCTGGAGTAGGTTCGCCTGCCAGTGCAATATCATCTATCGGCCCGGTGTTCTCAGCGCCGGGCTTTCTGCTTTGAGGCTGCTTTGGAATGCGACGGGCAGATCATCGTCCGTCCGCATGCGCAGCCAACCATCAACCAATCACATCCAAACAGGAGAAAAATATGCCGCTTACAAGATCAGATATGCCCAAACTGCTTGAGGATGGGCTTAAAACCGTATTCTTCGAGGCCCTTGATGCCACCGCCGGCGAACATTCCCGCATCGCAACAGTGATAAGCTCCGGGTCAGATCAGGAAACTTATTCCTGGCTGGGTGCGGTTCCTGCAATTCGGGAGTTCGTCGACGAGCGCATGCCGCTGGGCTTGCTCGAACACGATTATTCGATACGCAACAAGACCTGGGAGTCCTCGATAGCCATCGAGAGGGCGGCCATAGAGGACGATAAATATGGCCAGATCAAGCTGCGGGTGGTGTCGCTGGCCCGCGAGGCGAAAAGGCACATGGACGAACTAGCGTTCGGCCTGCTCAAAAACGGATTCACCGGCAAGTGCTACGACGGCAAGGCGTTCTTTGCTACAGATCACTCCGAGGGGGATTCCGGGTCTCAATCGAACAAGGGAACCGCAGCATTATCCGCTTCCGCGTTGCAGAGCGCGATTACCGCGATGATGAAATATCGAGATGACCGCGGCAAATTGATGGGAGTAACTCCGGATTTGCTGGTAGTGCCGCCGGATATGCAGTGGGTTGCTATGGAACTTCTGGAGAGTTCATATTGGCCGGAGGAGGGTTCCACGACATCAAGAGCCGCTTCAAACGTGCTCAAAGGCAAACTCGATTTGCTTGTCTCGCCATATCTGACCGATGTCAACGACTGGTTTGTGCTTTCGACTAAAGGTGTCGTCAAGCCGATCATCCTCCAGAGCCGAACCCCGGTTGAGTTTGCGGCCCTCGAAGCGGATTCGGAGAGCGGGTTTATGCGGGATGAGTTTGTCTATGGCGTGCGCGCCCGGTATAACACCGGCTATGGCCTCTGGCAGATGGCCTACGGCAGCCAGGTGAGCTGACAGCCACAGCAATGAAGCTGAAAAATAACACCACGGGTGGCGGTTTGCGAATCGTCACCCAGACTTCTGACTCCATATAACAAAGACCCAAAGCGGAGAGCCATACGATGAACAATCTGAAAAATATAATGCCGGTGGCGGTGCATATCGCATCCGGCGGAGATGCCAGGACGCGAACCGGCGGTCTGGTGCACTCCCTCGATGGAGAAAGCGACGGCAGCTTCCAGGTGACCGGAGGAACCCGTTTTCGCTTGTTCTTCAGCGCAAGAACGATCTCTAATGTGTTGCTGATTATTGGTTACAAAGACCCGATCAGCATATCCAATGCAGCCTATATTCTGTCGGATTTGCATTCAATTGACGACGATGTGCCGGAGGGGACTACGGTGTATTATGCGATCCTGGACGTCGATGATTTCACTCCCGTGCAGGGAGGGCAAGACGATACGATTCATATCTCATTTTACGGATAGGAGGCGCAAATGGCGATTACCCTGACTGTCGCAGATATCAAGCGCAAAGCAGGCATTGACTCCGCAGTAACTGACTACGATACGGCTATAGCCGCGCTCATTTCCGAGATGCAGGCTCCGATCGAATACTCCATCGCGGATATGTATCTTAACGACACGCTCAACGCAGGGTTGCAGGGCACGCTCAAGTTGGGGATTCTCGAAATCATAACCGGTGAATTCATCGAGCAGATGCGCAGAGAGACCGGCGCAACCGAGCAGTTCGGCGTGGCGGGAGTCACCATCGGGCCATCAGGAGTATCCGGAGTCGACCTGACTCGGCAAGGCCACGCGCGGCTGGCTCCGTATCTTAAAAGCGCCATGCCGATGGACTCCGAGACGCATTGCTCCAGCACAACCGCTGATGCAGAGCCTATATTCAGCATCAAAGAGGAGGTGTAGCAGATGCGATTTGCCGAGCGGTTCGCCGAAAAGCTCCGGCGTTTCGGGGAGGAATATGTAATTAACGGCAATACCGGAGCCGGGATGTTCAAGCTCCTCGATACGGGCAATATGAGCCTGTATTTGGATGATATCGAACGAATGGGCATAACTCATCCTGCTCTTATGCTGGCCACAACGCCGGATGTAGTCATAGGCGTGGGAGATACCCTGACACGCGACGGCCGCACCTATGCCGTCCTCAAAACCGCCGTCCACCGCATAGCCGGCGAACCGGTCGTGAGAATCGCCATTCTCAATTAAGCATTTGGATAACCGGACTTATCGGCGGCGGTTCGCGGGCCGTCACTCTCCTCAGAATCAAGAACCCACAATCAACTATAATATAAGGAGCCTATATGATCACACTCGATACTGTTTCTACCCGGGATTGGGTTACGCTTGCTCTCGGCGTGACGGGCGCGCTGACCACATATTTGAGCCAGAAGGACAGGCTGCCGAGCTGGGCGCGCAAATGGCTAAAGAGGATCGGCGCAAAGAGAATCACCGACGCCATCGAACGGGCGGGGGCGATAGCGGAATTGTCCTCAGACGAACGTCGCCAGCAGGCGGTCATCTATCTTCAGAAGATATGCATAGCCGAGCTTGGTTTTCCAGTGCCGCAGAGCATCGCAAACCTGCTGGTCGAGCACGTATATCAGCAGTGGAAGAGGGTTCGGAGGTAATCAGCGTGAATGCGAAGGACAACAATCGCATAATCGCGCTCGATGCAGGCCACGGTGCAAATCGTGGTCTGCACCACACCGGATGCGCGGCAAATGGCCTTGTGGAGGACGAGCTTGCCCTGGATTTTGTCATCAGAATCGGTCATAATATTCGCCTGGCCGGAATCAAAACGATTGTGACCAGGCCGGATAGCAGGCTCGTGACCCTGGAATCACGTGGAAAGAAAGCAGTAGAGGCCGACTGCGATTTGTTTGTTTCCATCCACATAAACGCAGGGCCGGCGACCGCAAACGGAGTGGAGGCTTTTGTGGCGGAAGGGGACAGGCGAAGCTATGCAATCGCTCAACAACTCGTCAATCGACTGGCAAAACACGATTTGCGCAACCGGGGAGCAAAATGGGACTCGCAGAGCCAGTATTCCCGCCTCAGAGTCCTGCGCGATACATATCGTTATATGCCCTCCGTGCTGCTGGAGATCGGGTTTTTGACCAATTCCCATGATGCTGCGCTGCTCAAGGATAAGTATTGGAGACAAAGGGTTTCCATCGACACAGCCGAAGGTATTATCGCGTCTCTGGCGAAGTGATATTGGAACAATGGGCGCGGGCGGATCGTAGATATTTTGATGGTCGATATAATTGAATCCGAAACTGGCGAAACACAGACTACGCGACAGATCAGCGTCAAGGTATTGTGCGCGATAGTAACGGGCGTATTGCTGCTGATGTGCGGCATTGGCGTACGCATTTTTCCTATGACCGCTCAGATAAGATTGCTGCTTGTCTTGACGCTGCTTAGCTGCATATTCACCGGTTTTGTTTACCTGTTTTCCGGCATAGGCAAAAGAAACGCGGCTGTGTGGCCGACGGTATTTTTCAGCGCGCTCTTTGTGGTTTGGGCAGTGCTTGGCAGCAAGCCACCTGACACCGATGCGCTTCGGCAGGTCTACTATAAACGATTGCGGGCGTTTGTCGGAACTCCATATCAGGTCAACGGCGAGACAGATATCGGAATTGACTCCGCCGGGCTTGCGAGGGCCGCGCTATGGCACGCTATGGTGCGGCAGGGAGCAAAGGAAGTCAATCCTCAGTTGTTGGGCAGAAAGTTGTGGTCGTTTTGGTGGCGCGATATCGACGCAAAAGATATAGCTCAGGATAAATACGGGTATACAAGGCTGATAGGCAGCGCCGAAAAACTGGCGGGATTCGATACAAATACGATCAAGGTCGGAGATATGGCCGTCGCCGACGATAAACACGTTATGATATATTATGGAGACGAGCGTTGGATAGAGGCCAGTCCGGTAGATGGAAAAGTTGTAGTGAGAAAGGCCCCGGCAGGCTCAAAAAGAAAATGGTTCAATGTGCCGGTGAAGATTATGCGCTGGCGCATTTTTGATGAATATGATTCCTGAATATCCACAATCAAGACAAATAACTCTGCGAGATAAGCCCTTCTTCGATGCGGTCTTTGCACAAAGGCCGACGGAGATCTCCGCGTACAGCTTCACCAATATATTCGCCTGGCGCGAGTCTCAGCAAACGGAGCTATCCCGCATATACGACCACATTTTGCTGATCAACAACCAAAATGAGCACATTTCCAGCCTTGAGCCGCTGGGCGTCGGCTCGATTAAGCCGGTTGTCGAGGAGATGATCCGCCGCAGCGACCGTCCCGTGATATTCGAGCGCATATCCGGCGAAGCGGGCGGTGAGATGAAAGATATAGGGCTTATAGTCGAGTATGATCCCGACAATTCGGACTACGTCTACGCCGCGCAGGACCTGATCGAGCTTGCCGGGCGCAGATTCGACGGCAAGCGAAACTTCATTGCGCGAGCCAGGTCTCAGATAGAGTATGAATATGTGAAAATGGATGAGTCGGTGGCTGTCGAGTGCGAGGCTTTCGCTGATTTGTGGTGCGAGCATAAGATGTGCGAGACAATCGAGGGTCTGCGCAAAGAGCGGTGCGCGGTGAACCAGATGCTCACCAATTTCGACTCACTCGGCATAGTGGGCGGAGCAATTCGCGCCGGTGGAGCGATCGTCGCTTTCTCGCTGGGAGAAAAACTGAACGACGATACTCTGGTCATTCACGCGGAGAAAGCCCACACGCAAATCGACGGCCTGTATCAACTTATCAACAATGAATTCTGCAAGGCAGAGGCGCAGTCATATAAATACGTCAACCGGGAGCAGGACCTCGGAATCCCCGGCCTGCGCAAAGCCAAGCAATCATACCATCCCGTACGATTAATCGAGACATTCACAGCAAAATCCCCCTGAAGCTTTCGGCCAAATCTGCCGACAATGCTTGCTGTAGCCACACAATCCCAGCGCGCGATTCGCCGTTGATTGGGCCGGTGTGCAATAAGGAGGTTTGTGTAGTGAGTACAGAATGGTTTGACTACATCGAGGACGACCCAATAAGCGAAGATGCGGAAAATACGCTTTATTGTCCATATACCAACAGCGACCAGTGTGCGCTGCTTGTCAAGGGTTTGCAGCCTCAGGAGTTATGCGCCGTGCTGGAATGTCCCCAGCTCAAGCTGTTTCAGCGCCATCGACCGCGAAAAAAACGACACCAGGCGGCATAGCAGAGCAAACTTTTTATCTTTTCGGATCACCACCGAATTCGCGGCAGGCATCATATAAAGCCACGATATTCTCCCACGGTACATCCGGCTCGATCACGTGGGTCGGCGCGATGAACAAGCCGCCGTCGATCCCACACTGATCAATCATCCTCTTAACCGTCTCTCGCACATCAGATGGCGTGCCGAACGGCATGGTTGTCTGTGTGCCGATAGTTCCCCACAAGGCCAGGTCACGGCCATATTCGCGCTTAACCCACGCCGGGTCCATACACTCCGGCTGCACCGGGTTTAGTATGGTGACTCCGATCTCAATGAGGTCCGGTATAACCTCCCGACAATCGCCGTCGGAATGGTACCATATCTGTATATCCGGCTTTTTTGATCTGGCCGCCTCATATATGCTTGCCAAACGCGGCTTGAGCCATTCTCTCCACATTTCAGGGCTTATCATCATGCCGCGCTGCGTGGCGATATCATCCCCTGAAATAAACACATCCGACCCGCATTCGGCCAGAAAAGCCGCGTTGGATATGGCCATTTGCGTCAGCCGATCCAGATGATATGCAGCGATTTGAGTGTTGCAAAGCATATCGGTCAGCAAGTTTTCCAGCCCGCGCATATACCACGCACTCTCAAAGATCGTCCCTCCGAGCTGAAGCGGATATGCTATCACAGGCAGTTGCAGGTCGTGCAGTTCCCTCACGCGCTCACGCACTCCGTCCCGTCGATACGCTGCGTCAAGGTCGGGATATGGATACGCCTCAAACTCCGCAAGGCTGTCAAGGGAATGCATCGGGTGGATCATATCCTCAAAATGAAGCAGCGATCCCGGAACCCATCCCACCCCCCATTCATCTATGCGATACTCCGATATATGATCCGGCAGAACATAATATTTGTGATAACTGGAGAAATCGACTCTGCGCCTGGTCGGGCCGAGGCCAATGCCTCCCAGATTATCCATCCCAAAATATGCCGCAATATCGCTCTCTCCCGTTCTCTCTTTGAACTGTCGAATCTGATAGGGAGTAAATGAGCCGCTTCTGGGGACCCATTGCGGTGTTTTGTGATTCAAACAAGCCAGCAGATTTTCTCGTGGTGTCATATCTCGCCTCTGCTATATTCTTCCCCGCCAAAATGCGGCTTCCTCCAGATATTACAAAAATAAGCCCGGCCTGCCGAGTTGATTTTCGGCTATGGCCGGGCCACAGAGAGATTGTAAGTTATGCGCTCTATTAAACTGTGGGTCAGTTCCTGTCTGCGACCACCTCCTTGATAGCCTTTGCTACACTACAGCGGTGATTTTGGTCACCCGATCAAGCCAGATGTCGTCGATATCGCCGACTAAACACGCGCCATACATCGGCACGAAGCTCACGTCGTGGATGTGCAGGGTTTGGGTATGCACCTTTCCGTGTCTGTCACTGAAAGTGACTGCGCAGTCTTTGCCAAGGTAGTTCTTTGCTTCGGGAATAAGCATTTTCTTCGCCTCCAAATAACGGTAATGCAAAGAAGCCGAGCCACCTAAGGCGAATCGCCTGAGATCAAAGACCGCCGCATTTGGCCAGCCCATAGTATCTGGGCCTTTCGCCGGATAGTCTGAATCCGACAGTCTCTGGTCACGGGCAACTCCTACTTCGGCGGCTCGGCCAACATACCGTGGCGGCATTCAGAACGGGTATTTTATGGACCACCCTTGCTGCCCGGCTTAGTCCCGATAGCTTTGCGCCCCCCGGTTTCCCGAGGTTTGCCTTTATCAGTAGTTGCTTCCATATAGGTTATGCCACGCCTGCGCCTGCGCCCAACTGATCATATTACGGGTTTTACGGGCAGGAGTTTTCTCGTTATTGCTCCCAGGCTCGGAGCCGTTTGAGAGCGCAGTGAATCGAGCCGTTATGTTTTCTTGACCGCAGCTTTAACGCTGTGATAGACTTCCATCGGTAAACGAAAACAGAGTTTTGCGGCGCAGAGGTGAATATGTCTGTTAAGGCTGATGTCGAGTATGATCTGAGAGAAAGAGTCATACAGTTCTCCACGCAGTTTCGTGTGGTTCTGATGATGATTGCGGTGGTTGCTCTCGCCGGTTTTATCCACAACCTGAGGGCGTTCTGGTATGGCGCGCCGCTGGTAATAATCGGCGAGTTGATACAAATGTGGGCCAGTTCGCAGGTTCACAAAAACCTTCATCTCACCGTGTCAGGGCCGTATTCTCACGTGCGAAACCCGATGTATATCGGCCGGTTTTGCATTGGGCTGGGCATCATGATAATGACCGCCAACGTCTATTTAATTGTCGGGTTTCTCATCGCGTTCTTCGGATATGGCCGCCTGAGGGTAGGGCGCGAGGAGGCTCGCCTCAGAGACCTGTTCGGAGAGCAATACGAGCATTACTGCACCGAAATACGCCGCTGGCTGCCCAGGCTTAAGCCATACTCCCGCTCGGAATCCAAAAACGCGACCTGGGAACAGATATGCGTGAATCACGAAAACATCAATCTCATTGTGGTGCTGCTGGCGCTGATTGGCCTGTATTTTCGCATCACCAAAATCCCCTGGCATCTTTGACATTTGTTTAGACCGTGGTTCAGTTGAGGTATAGCCCTAATCAGAACCCTGCCTTTTCTTGAACCGGGACTCAACGGTGTCGCAATGATGCCCAACGATGACGCTTTTACAACCTGGATATCAACCCTCGACGATGCGCCGGTGGCAATCGTCTACCTATGCGGCGAACTGGATACCGCGGGCGTCACGCTGCTGCTTGCCGACCTCAAGGAAGTAATAAACGGAAACCGCAGCATTCTTTTTGACGCTCATTTGCTGTCTTATATCGATGCTACCGGCCTGAGCGCTCTCTCTTCCGTGCAAAAGGCCCTCAAGGATACCGGACGAGGAGCCTGCATTGTGGGTGCGCACGGGTTGCTGGAAAGAATCCTCGTTCTTTCCGGCGCAGAAGGTGTGTTCAAACGCTATGAGACCGCAGACGAGGCGATAGCGGAAGTCGGAAATCCGGGATGGTAGACAGGCCGGGGACGTCACCCGGCCTGCAGGTTAAGCTGTTTAATAATCAGTTATGCCGTTTCACGACATAAGCGTTCAGCGTCGGCGGATTTGAGCTGACATCGACCGCGCCTCTAGCTGAAACGTAGTCGGTGTTGCTGAGGTTGTGGTTTTTGTAGTGAACCTTAATGAACTTGCCTGACCCGTCGTCGACGAGGAAGTTGTTCGGATCTCCGGTCACGGTGACTCTTCCCCATACCGTGAAGACGAACTTATCCGAAGCCGCAGATATAATCGGGTCGGTCAGTGCGCGGTTGGTTAATCCTACTGCGCGTGCGGTTTTATAGGTCCAGCCAACGGATCCGGAGTTGCCGGCTTCGTCGTAGGCAAGCACATAGACCGTATGGCTTCCCAGAGCCTCCGCGGTCACCACATTGCCCGTCCATACGCCGTCATCGCCCTTAGTCAGGTAGACTCCATCGGCGATTACGTTGACAACCTCGAAGTTGTCGGTCGCCTCGACTCTGGCCGCCATCATATCTCCCGCCGATACCAGTGACGGGCTGTAGCTGAACGACAAGATTTGAGGCGGAGTCTTGTCGTAGGTGAACTGTGCGCTGGCTGCAGGGCCGACGTTGCCTGCAGGGTCCAGCGCTCTCACATATATGGTATGAACGCCATCGTCGAACTTGAGCGGCACTACCCGGCTTGGGCTGGTCGCGGCCTCGTAGTCACCGTCATTGACCTTAAGTTCATAGCTGACTCCGTTGGCATCGGTCGATCCGTCGAATGTTGCAATAACATCCGGGCCATTGGTAATAGTCTTATCGACTGACAGGTTTACGGCCGTCGGTGCGGTGTTATCCACGACAAAGGTGGCGCTCGGGCCGACTGCTGCCGCAGGGTTTTGCAGATCGTCTGCAGCAGTCCCTGCCGCTATTGAGATGCAGATGGTCCCGTCTCCGGTTATATCAGTTATGGTAACCGTGCGATCGGTCAAACCCGTGCCTGAGACCGATGCCGTGCCCTGTGCCGTGCCGGTCAAATTCAGGGTTATGTCCTCATCGGAAAGGCTCACGGAGTCCGCGTTGTTATAAGTGATTTCGAAGGTTACCGGCCCTGCGCGGGTGATTTCCTCCGAAGGCTCACCTATCGTCAAACTCGGAGCGGTGTTGTCAACGTCAAATGTATCGCTTGGACCGGCGGCAGGGGCCGTGTTGCCCAGATCATCGGCAGCGGTGCCCGCGTTTATGGATATGCCGAGCGCGCCGTCCCCGGTGATATCAGATATGGTCACGGTTCGGCTGCCGGGGTCGCTGCCAGTCACTGACACCGTGCCGTCCGCAGTGCCGGTCTTGTTTAGAACGACGTCCTGCTCTGAGAGGGTTATCAGGGTCGCATCGGAATAGGTGACCTCAAATGTCACCGGGCCGGCGGATGTAATTGTCGCTGACGGCTCCCCGATCTCGATTACCGGCGGGGTATTATCCACCTCGAATGCATCGCCGGGGCCGACTGCAGGGGTATGGTTGCCTGCCGTGCTGTGTCCTGTTTCGGCGGCGATTGAGATGCTCAGAGAGCCGTTGCCGGTTATATTGTCTATGGTCACTGTGCGCTCGGCAAGCCCGGTTCCGCTGACCGATACCGTGCCGTTGGCAGTGCCGGTTTTGTTGAGCGTCACATCCCCTTGTGCAAGGGTGATTGAGTCGCATCCGTCGTATGTTATTGTGTAGCTCACAGGTCCCTGACGGGTAATCGAAGCGGAGGGCGCGCTGATATTAATAACAGGTGACAGGTTGTCTACGGTAAATGTCGCGCTTGGCCCTGCTCCCGGCGCATAATCATCAGCGAAATTGCGGGCGGAGCCTGCGGCTATTGATATGCCTATCGTTCCGTCGCCGGTTATATTGGATATGGTCACGGTTCGGGCAGAGGTTCCGGTCCCGCTTACCGAGACGGTTCCATTAGCCGTGCCGGTGACATTCAAACTGACATCGGTGTTGGAAAGGGTGACGAAATCCGCACCCTGGTAGGTGATTGTGTAGCTCACCGGCCCGACATTGGTAAGTGACGCCGACGGGGCGCTGATTCCAATGACAGGCGGAGAGGAGTCCGGATTGACCATAGCCTCGGCAGCCCATGCGGACGCCATATACCCGGAGTCTACGGCCTGAACGCTCCAATAGTAGTTGCGCGTGACCAGGTTGCATAGTTTCCAGGTCAGGTTAAATCCGGCATTGCCAGGCGCCAGAACATTCCTGCGCCCGGTCGACAGGTCTGCCATGCCGGAAAATACATCGTCTGCGCCGGGCGAAGTTCCGACTCGGATATTATAAGACAACCCGTCCGCCGGTGTGTTCGGATCGATGGCGGCGCTCCAGGACATGGTAAGAGTATTGTTGTCAAATGTAGCCGACAAGCCGCTCGGCGCGCCTGGGGCTGTGTTTGCGGTTGCGGTCACATTATTATATGTGAGTGTTCCGGCGTAGGAGCCGTTGGTCTCCGCGCATAATATCAAATCGAGCTTGTTATCTTTGTTGAAGTCGGTCCAAACCATCTTGAGGCCGGACAGCCCGATTTCGCTGTTGGTTATAGGGTAGACGATAAATGTGCCGTCCCCATTGTTATGACATATTTTAGGGGCGGTTTCGGCAGGACCCTGCGGACCCGCCAGGGCCAGGTCCAAATGTCCGTCGTTGTTATAATCCCCCCACATTATCGTCCCTGTGACGCCGGGCAAGCCGAGGTCCAGTTCATCAAATCCCGATCCGGTATTCCGGCAAATGCGGGTGATCTTCACAGAGTCGGCGCGCTCACCGGCGATTGCCAGGTCAAGCAGGCCGTCGTGGTCATAATCCCCCCAGCTTATCGAAGCCGAGCCGACTCCCGTTAGCCCGGCGTTTATATCAGAAAACTGTCCTGCGCCGTCGTTGCGAAATATCTTTGTGACAGGGCCGCTGTCCGAGTTGCCTGCTATGGCGAAATCCATTCGACCATCATTATCGAAGTCCGCCCACGCAACAGAGCATTGCGATACGCCGGGCAGCCCAGAGACGCCCAGTTCAGTAAATGAGCCGTCTCCATTGTTGCGAAATAGCTTAGTTATTCGTCCTGACGCAGCCTCCCCTGCTATCAACAGATCCGGTTTGCCGTCGTTATCGAAGTCCGCCCAGGCAATATCCCCGTGTTTAACCCCGGGCAGAACAGCCTCAGTTACAACCGGCCACGAATTGTCATCGTTGCGATAGAGCCTGGTTACCAGGGCAGATCCGGTGTCGCCCGTGATGATCACGTCGAGCTTGCCATCGTTGTCATAGTCCCCCCAGGCCAGCGCGGGATTCTTAACCCCGGTCAAGCCCGCCACAAGTTGAGTAAAACCGGACGCTCCCTCGTTGCGCCATATATTCGCAGATGGCACGAGATTGCCGGTTTTTTTGTCGTGTTCGAGGCCGGCAACGACGATGTCCATTTTGCCGTCGCCATTGAAGTCTCCGCTTGCTATATCGCCTTGCTTAACGGCGGTTAAAGAGTTGCTGTAAAGCATATACAGCTTGGGAGATGCTACAAAATCCTGGTCGGTTATATTGGTAGTGACGTTGTTGTATTCATGTCTTTGAGGCTGCATCAGGTATTGTCCCTCCGGAGCGATGGACCCGCTCCAGCCGCCGGGCAAACTGAGGCTATACGTGCCGTCGACGGTTGTGCTTGTCGTCTGGCCGTTGCTTGCCCTTATCGTTATACTGCCGACGCCTGTCCCCGTCACAGTGCGAACCGTGCCTGAGATCGTAATATTCTGCGCGCAGGTCAAGCCTGCCGAGAAAATCAGAAATACTGCTATCAAGCACGAAATAATCCATATTCGGCTGAGTTGCATCCTGTTCATATCCTTCCTGCTGCATACCCACTAGCGAAAATCAACAACACATACTGATTGGTGATTCCATAGGTAGTGTAGCATGATGAGGTATTAAAGTGCCTTGCTGCGCAATAAATCAGGTAATTATACTGATTACAAAAGTATTTAATCTGAGAATGCGGAGACCACCGCGACTTTATCCGGATTTCGAGGCAAGGCAGGGCGGCTCTTCATAATTTCCGACCGGCTCGGATTCGCGGCGTTGTTTTGTCGAGTAGCCAAACATTCGCGCCACATAAACACTCACGACCGTGCCCAGCACAGCCCCATATAATACATCAAATGGGAAATGCACCCCCAAATATACTCTGGAAAAGCCCACCAGCCCGGCAACGGCAAAAAATACCCAACGCATTTTTGGGATAATAGCCGCCCACATCGTCCCTGCCGCAAACGCGATGGCCGTGTGTCCGGAGGGAAAACTGCGAATAAACAGGACGTTGTCCGGCAGACGAACGTCGAACAACAACAGCAACGGGCGCGGTCTTTCGCAAAAAACCTTCGCAAAAGACGAAAACAATAGCGCCCCGAAGCAGGTCGCCAATACCGCACATCCCGCTTTGCGAAGAGCCGGATTTCGTTTGACGTACCCTGCCGTCAACACAATAAACCCAATCCCCACCTGAGTAGCCCCGATTCCCAGGATCGTAAAAACAATCATAATCGGGTCAAGCCAGGTTGTGCCGAGACCAAGGTTTATAGATCTGAAAATGGATTCGTCACATGCGGCAATGGCATCGCGGATTGATTGAATATCTATAATGGCCCATAAGCAGTGCATCTTTTAGATTATAACGTACCCCACACAAGAGCGAAAGCAGGGACGCTTATCGCATCAGCTAAAAGATATAATAAGTAAAAATCAGAAAAAACAGACAAACCACTTGACAGCATAACACGCAAGTGATATATTAATACCGAGGTAAGGTAAGGTGACACTAAAAGTGCTCATTACCCTGTTTAATCGAACAACAATATCGGGTATCGAGTGTTTGCGGAGGTGAACTCAATTGGCTAAGACTGTAGGCATAGACTTAGGAACCACCAACAGCGTGGTGGCGGTTATGGAAGGCGGGGAGCCGGTAGTCATACCGAACTCTGAGGGCTCCCGGACGACCCCTTCGGTCGTCGCGTTCACTAAGAACGGGGAACGGCTTGTCGGCGTTACGGCAAAGCGACAGGCGATTCTTAACCCGGATCACACCATCTCATCAATTAAGAGAGAGATGGGCACTGCTCATAAGACCGATATCGACGGCAAAATTTATTCTCCTGAGGAGATATCGGCTATGGTCCTGCAGAAGCTGAAGGCTGATGCGGAGGCGTATCTCGGCGAAGAAGTCACCCAGGCAGTTGTCACGGTACCCGCTTACTTCAACGATATGCAGCGCACGGCCACCAAGCACGCAGGAGAGGTCGCAGGACTGAATGTGCTGCGTATTATCAACGAACCTACGGCGGCGGCGCTGGCCTATGGTCTGGACAAAAAAGGCAACGAGATCGTTTTGGTTTGGGACCTTGGCGGAGGCACGTTCGACGTATCCGTGCTCGAGGTCGGCGATGGCGTATTTGAGGTCAAGTCCACATCCGGGGACACGCGCCTTGGCGGAGACGACTGGGATCAGAGGCTGGTCGATTATATCTGTGACGACTTCAAGGCTTCACAGGGGATCGATCTGCGCAACGACCGACAGGCTCTGCAGAGAGTGCGCGAAGCGGCCGAAAAGGCCAAAGTCGAGCTTTCCAGTATGGTGCAGACCAGCGTCAATCTGCCATACGTGACGGCGGACGCATCCGGCCCTAAGCACCTGGACATGACCATAACGCGGGCTAAATTTGAGGAACTCACCCGTGATCTGCTCGATCGCTGCGTGGGGCCGTTCAAAAGAGCTATGGAGGACGCCAAGATCGCCGATACGGATATCAATGAGATCGTATTGGTCGGCGGAGCTACTCGAATGCCGCAGATTCTGGAACTCGTCAAAAATCTGGCCGGCGGCAAGGAGCCTAACAGAAGCGTTAACCCCGACGAAGTGGTCTCAATCGGGGCTGCAATCCAGGCCGGAGTGCTTGGAGGAGAGGTAAAAGACGTTGTATTGCTTGACGTCACCCCGCTGACCCTAGGAGTGGAAACTCTGGGCGGAATAACGGACAAGATGATCGAGCGAAATACAACCATCCCTACCCGCAAATCCAAGACCTATACGACTGCGGCGGATGGGCAGACCGAGGTGGAGATACACGTCCTGCAGGGTGAGCGCGAGAGGACTCAATATAACCACAGCCTCGGACGATTCCATCTTACCGGAATCCCGCCGGCTCCAAGGGGCGTTCCTCAGGTTGAGGTTACGTTCGACATCGACGCCAACGGCATAGTCAACGTGTCGGCAAAGGATCTTGCCACCAATAAACAGCAGAGCATAACTATCAGCGGCTCGACAAGGCTCTCAAAAGAAGAGATCGACAAAATGATGAAGGAGGCCGAGCTGCATTCCGATGAGGACAAGCAACTCAGGGAGGCTGCCGAGGCAAAGAACAAAGCCGAGCAGATGCTCTATTCGACCGATAAGATGCTCAAAGACCTTGGGGATAAGGTTCCTTCGGCTGACAAGCTGGCCATAGAAAACTCTATGAGCGAGCTGCGGACGGCTCTGGAATCAAACGATCCGGAAAAGATTAACGCTTCGGCAGAAAATCTGCAGCAGGCGAGTTATAAGCTATCGCAGATGCTCTATGAGCAGTCCGCGCAGCAGCAAACCGACGAGACCGCCGGAGCCGCTGCCGAAGAGCCGACAGCTTATGATGAAGACGACGGCGTGATAGATGCGGAGTTCGAGGCCGAGTAAGCGATGGCCTCGAACCCTCAAGCTGTTGCATAAACTTACTGACAATAGAAAGGAGCGAACAGTAAGATGATGATCAGTAGATGGGATCCATTTCGTGAAATGAGCGCACTGCAGGATAGGATCAACCGTGTGTTCAACGAGCAAATCAGTCGCGGCGAGGCCGAGGGAGCCGAAAAGACCTGGGCGCCGGTAGTCGATATCATCGAAGGTGAAAACGACTTGATTGTTCGCGCCGAACTTCCGGGAGTTTCTCGTGAGGATATGGACGTTGAGGTGACCTCGGAGTCACTTACGATATCCGGAGAGCGAAAGTTCTGCGATAGCTCGGATGAGAAATATCTGCGCGTAGAGCGGGCGTATGGCCCGTTCAGACGATCGTTCAGCATTGGCGTTCCGGTGCAGCCGGATAAGATCAAAGCGGCATTCAGAGATGGCGTGCTGGAGATCACCGTGCCCAAGGCCGAAGAGGTCAAACCAAAGAAGATCGAGATCAATCAGCAATAAAATACTGTCAGTATAAGGATGTCGGGAGCAGCCCTCCCGGCATCCGTTCCGTAAAAGATACCACCGGTTTATTATGGCCCGAAATTATAAAGACTATTATGCAATACTGGGAGTCGAAAGAGGCGCGACCGAAAAAGAGATAAAGTCCGCCTATCGTAAGCTCGCGCGCAAGCATCATCCGGACGTGAACCCCGGCGACAAGGCCGCTGAGGAGAAGTTCAAGGAGATCAGCGAAGCCTACGAGGTGCTTTCTGACGAGAAAAAGCGCGCCAAATACGATCAGTATGGCCAGTATTGGGAGCAGGCAGGCCAGCCGGGAGCGGGCGGGCCGGGATCGATGTGGGACTCGTTTACCTTCGACTATGGAGGAGTTGGCGAGTCGGTCGGCTCTGACTACGGCGGTCAGGGGTTCAGCGACTTTTTTGAGATGTTGTTTGGACACGGAGCGCGCGGCGGCCCGGCGGCAGGCAAAAGACAGGCGCCGCAAAAGGGCGCAAATATCGAAGCTGAGATGGAAGTCTCGCTGGAGGACGCATTTCACGGGACAAAAAAACCGATCACACTCAACGGGCGCAAACTGGATATCACCATTCCAAAAGGAGTCAAAAACGCACAAAAAATACGCCTTGCCGGTCAGGGACAGGATGGGCAGGCGGGCAGGGGTGATTTGCTGATAAAGATAAACGTGCGCAATCACCCGGTCTATGAGCGTCGCGACGACGACCTTTATGTTGAGGTGTCGGTAGACTATTTGCTGGCGGCTCTGGGCGGAGAAGTGCAGGTTCCCACTCTGGGCGGCAGGGTGACGATGAAAGTGCCGGAGTCGACCTCCGGGGGGCGAGTTTTTCGACTGCCGGGGCAGGGCATGCCAAAGCTTAAAAACGAAGGACGAGGCAATCTGTTCGCCAAAGTCCGCATAACAATTCCGGAAAATATAAGTGATAAGGAACGCGAGATTCTCGAACAATTGAGGAGACTCAGGCAACCTGAGGCGGCGTGACACACACTGAAAGCGAGGCCGATGCTATGAGACAGATTAATAAAGACGAACCTGTCTATATGATAGGCGTCGCAGCACGGCTGTGCCGATTGCATCCTCAGACGCTGCGAATGTATGAGCGACTGGGATTAGTACAACCTGCAAGGATCGGTTCCAAGAATCGTATGTATTCCGAAAGGGATTTAGACAGACTTCGCCAGATACAACGATTGACCCAGGATATGGGTGTAAACCTTGCTGGAGTTGAGGTCATTTTGGGGCTGCTGGAACGAATGCAAACTATGCAGGACGAAATGGATACAGAAATGGAACGAATTCAACGCCAAATGGAGGAATTACTTCAACGATTGGAGAAGTAATTGTTGCGTGTGGGTCAACCGGGTTGAACGGGCTAAACTACGCAGAGAGTCGCTGGTTCAATTTGGCGTGCAAAAACATACGACAAGATCGTGTAAGTTTAGAGCAGTCCCTTTGCCGATAGGCTGATGCTCGGAAGGATGAGCTCGGATTTACGCGCAATAGGCAAAGGAGGGTGAAGTTCTTGCAAAGCGGTGTTGTAAAATGGTTCAACGATGCCAAAGGCTATGGCTTCATCGCTACAGATGAAGGCAAGGATATTTTTGTGCATTACTCTGCGATTAACATGGATGGTCGCAAGACTTTGTACGAAGGCCAGCAGGTAGAGTTCGAGGTTGCTGACGGGCCTAAGGGGCCGCAGGCCGCGAACGTTCAGTCTGCAGGATAGCTGTAAAGACGCTGTCAATCTCTATTGCCCCATGCTTTTTTTGCGTGGGGCTTTTTTGTGTGTGTTCATCACAGGCTTCTTGACAGGGTATAGGCGACCACCGATGAAGCTCCTGCTTCAAGCAGCGCACGCGCCGCCTCATCAAGGGTCGCCCCTGTGGTCATCACGTCATCTATCAGCAGCGCTCTTTTGCCCTGCAGCTTATGTGCATTTCGAACGGCAAATGAGCCTGCCACATTGGTCAATCTCTGCTCAAACGGCAAGTCCGCCTGATGCGGAGTTTTGAAAGCCTTATAAAGCATTGCGGTTTCAAGGCGAATAGACAAATGCCGGGCAATCCCGCGCGCAAGCAGCTCAGATTGATTGAATCCCCGTTCGACTATCCGCGACCAGTGAACGGGAATCGGTATGATCATATCTATTGAGTTGCGGTAATTGTAAAATGGATAGGCCTTATTCATAACCTCGATCAGCGGATCGGCGACGGCCTTGAGGTTGCGGTATTTCAGTGCGTGGATCGCCTCCCTGAGCGCGCCTTCAAACACAGCGGAGCTGCGAGCTTTCTCAAAATGGAACTTTCGAGTGCGGCAGGTCCCGCAAATGTGGCGATCGGTTGGCAACCCGCATCTTGCGCAGACCGGAGGGACGATGTGCGTTATCTTATCCAGGCATTGGGCGCATACGACGCTGTGCCACGACCGGCGGCACACCACGCAGTGAATCGGATACGTTAAATCAGCCGCGCCGAGGCAGATATTCCTCAGAATTCGGATTGGCATGGATCAGGTCGGCCTGCTCACTAATCGACCCACACCATTTGCCTGAACTCCTCATAGCGGTTGGCTATTTCGGTTCTGGTGAGGTTTCTGAAGCGATTGAGGCTGAACTCCTGGACAGTATAGCTTGCCAGCGTGCTGCCGTAAATCACCGCCCTGCGCAGGTTTTCCTTGACCAGTCGGCCCGAACCGGCGAGATAGCCCATAAATCCGCCCGCGAAGCTGTCCCCGGCTCCGGTGGGGTCGGCTACTTCCTCAAGCGGGTATGACGCAGCCGCGAAATGCATCTTTTCGTCGCAATACATCATCGCGCCGTGCTCCCCTTTTTTTACGATGACATACTTGGGACCCAGGGAGCGAAGATGCGCGGCGGCTTTTGTGAGGTTGATTATGCCGGTGAGCAGCCTTATCTCGGCATCATTTATAAATACTATGTCAACGCGACGAATCACCTCCAGCAGCGCTTCGGATTTGCCGGTGATCCAGAAGTCCATCGTATCCATCGCCTTGAGCTTCGCGTCTGGCACCTGGTCGAGCACTTTAAGCTGTAGTTCCGGGTCGATATTGGCCAGAAATACATATTGCGAGGACTTATATGCATCGGGCAGTTCCGGTCTGAAGTCCTGAAACACATTAAGCTCCGTCGCCAGCGTGTCCGCCTGGTTCAAATCCCCTTCATAGGAGCCGGCCCAATGAAACGTCTGGCCTCCCGATATTATCTGCAGCCCCTGCAGGTCTATATCTCGCGAGCGGAGGAAGTCTATGTGCTTTTTGGGGAAATCCTCCCCGACTACTCCTACAATCCGCACCGGAGCAAAAAAACTCGCTGCTACCGACGAATATACTGCGGCTCCTCCGAGTGCGCGCTCGGTGGTTCCGGAGGGAGTCCGAACCGAGTCCAGCGCGACGCTGCCGACTATCAATACAGGGTTTGATGACATATACTTCTCCAGATTCTGCAATCACAAAAGTTTTTATTATTTAGCCCGAAACGAAGCTTTCATTATCCGACGACAAATCACCATCGCCGCGAATTTCGGCAGGGTGGCGGCTTTTTTTATCTTGGTAGGGTCTTTTACGAGACGGTAGAACCACTCAAGCCCATGTTTCTGATACCACTCAGGCGCACGTTTCACTTTGCCGGAAAATACATCGAACGACCCTCCGACGCCCATCGCCACGCATACTCCCAGCTTTTGCATATTTTCATAAATAAACTTTTCCTGCCGTGGAATTCCCATCGCCACCAGCAGCGCATGTGCGCCGGAGGCCTTCACCTGCGCTACGATCTCGGAGTCTTTGGATGCGTCAAAATAACCGTCGTGCACTCCCGCCACCTGAAGCGCCGGGAATCTCTTCTTCAGGTTTTGTGCGGCAAGCTCGGCCACGCCGGGGGCTGCTCCGAGGAAATATACCGAAAACCCTTCCTCGGCGGACATCCTGCACAGTTCTTTGGCTATCTCCACCCCGCTTACCCGCTCAATCAGCGGAGTTCCGAGCATATCCGCCGCCTTTATCACTCCAAACCCATCGGGCGTCACAAGGTTCGCCGCGTTGATCAGATATTGAAACTCGGCGTCGTTTTGCGCGCGCACCACGCTTGATGCGTCCGCGGTGACGATTATATGGGGCTTGCCGCTGGCGATATACTCGCGAATGAGCGCGAGCGTGGCGCTCATATCAACCCTATGAATCTTGACCCCAAGCAGCGTAATATAAGGCACGTCAGACATTGTTCGACTCACGACTGTCATCAATATTAAACTCCGCGCTAAAAATAGTGTCAAGGGAACAGGCGGATAGTAACAGCTCACGAATGATCAGTAATCCTGTCCGTAGTGTCCGATCTCCGTCTCGGACTGGGCTAGGACAGATGCCAGCTACCTACAACACTTAAATGCGCCAAGTAAATTGTCATTCCGAGGCAAGTGCTGAGGAATCTGCTTTTCCCTTCTCTTTTCTGGGTTTCGCTTCCTTCGAGCTTTCGCGATTTACGGAAAGCAGATTTCTCACTTCGTTCGAAATGACATAGTTTGTGTGACTGGGACAGAGACCTGTCACTGCTATCACTCACGAAGAGTCGGTTGTTACGGCGGATGGGTCCGACCGCTGCGCTAAACTGACTCCTCCCTGAGCCACACCTTCATAGCGCCGGCCCCTCTGTTTGCCCACGTGCAATACGGAACAGCCTTGATTTTGCACGGAGTCATCTTTGGGGAGTCCCCGTATAGTTTGCGCTCCCAGCCCTCCGTCGATGCCGCCAGGGCGTCCCCTTCTATCAGCGTCACTCCTCCCAGCACATCTTTAGCATATCGCGCCGTCAGTTCGCCGTCCTCAGGCATGGCGATGCGCCAGATGTCTTCGGAATGATCCGTCTGCTCCAGACAGTACACGATCGGGCCGCGCTGCAACGCCACATATCCGAAATTTTGTCTCACCGCGGGATGCGCATATACCCGCTCCACCGGCATTGTAAGGTTCAGCTCGACCACGTCTCCGGAGTTCCACGTGCGCCCTATGGCCGCATATCCCTTGCGGACTATGCCATCGAGGTCGAGTGTGCTGCCATTGACCTTCAGGGTCGCCTTTCGGCACCATCCGGGGATGCGCAGTTTGAGGGTAAACTCGCTTGCGTCCTTTGGAGGTTCGACTGTGATCTGCACTCGTCCATCCCACGGGTATTCGGTTTTCTGCTTGAGCGTCAACGTCCCGCCGTTGACCTTCATCTGAGCTTCGCCCTGGCCATATAGATGAACCATTGCTTCGCTGCCGCCCACGGAGTAGACATATTGTCCCACCGAAGCGATCAGCCTTGCAACATTAGGGGGACAGCACGCGCACCCAAACCATTCCGACCGACCATAGCCTCCCCGCGTTTCCAATGGGTTGCCATAGAAAAACGTTTTGCCGTCCAGCGATACCCCGCTGACAACGCCATTATACAGCGCTCGCTCCATCACATCGGCATACTTTCCGTCGCAATCCAACTGCAACAGGCGATGACTCCAGAAAACCAGGCCGATGCTGGCGCAGGTTTCGGCGTAGGCTGTCTCATTTGGCAGGTCGTAGTCGAACGTGAAGCCCTCATTGCTCGCCGTCTGGCCTATGCCGCCGGTGATATACATATTCTTTTCGCTAAGGTTCTCCCACAATCGGTCGCACGCATCCAGCAGAGACTGGTCGTCGGTTTCTCCGGCCAGATCTGCCATAGCCGCGTAGATATACATCGCCCGCACCGCATGGCCGGCTACTCTTGCAAGTTCGCGCACCGGAACCTGAGCCTGGCAGTAGTCATAGGTGCGGAAATGGAAGTTTTTGGGATCTTCGCCGCGTTCCTGCGCTTCTATATTGAAATAGTGCGGCTCTTTGCCGCGCTCATCCACAAAATACCTCGCCAGCTTCAGATACTTCTCGTTTTTGGTCTCATGGTAGAGCTTGACGAGGGCAAGTTCGATCTCCTCGTGGCCGCAATAGCCGCGCTTTTTGCCGGGTTCGACTCCGAATGTGGCGTCGATATGGTCGGCATAGCGACACATGACATCGAGAAATTTGCGCTTGCCTGTGGATTGGTGATAGGCGACTGCGGCTTCCATAAGATGGCCTGCGCAGTATAATTCGTGCTCATCGCGCAGGTTTTTCCATCTTTTTTCGGGCGCGACGTTGATAAAATAGCTGTTCAGATATCCGTCCGGCATCTGCAGCTTTTGCATCATATCGACTATGTCATCTATGCGTTTTTCCACTTCAGGGTTGGGATGGGTGGCCAGACTGTATGCGGCCGCCTCGATCCATTTCGCAAGATCGGAGTCATAGAATATATGCCGGTTGAGCTTGGAGGCGGAATCCCACGCATCGACCTGCCCGGTTTTCTTACACTCGCCATACTCATGTTCCAGCGTTATTATGCGGTTGACGTCCATTCGTGGTGCCCAAAACCGATCGCTGAGCTTCACATCGGTAAATGGAACCGCGGCATAGTTGCGTTTGACCATTTCAGCCTCCTGACAATTCGGACCGCACACAGAAGTCTCTTTGCGCTTCCGACCATACATAAGTTAGCCGCATCCATAGTATCATCCTTCGCATTATAACGCCCAAAAAACCTTGCGAGCCGACTATCTATATGCTAAACTCACTCCAGTTAACTATCGGAGGCAAAAAATGGCTTTCAACGGTCTAGGAATGAATATGGGGAACCTTTCCCGGCTGTCGTCGGCTAAGAGCCGATCGATCAGCGCGGAAAACTTCAACGGAGAAAAAGGCAAAGGCGGGATGGCCGCCGAGGGTCTGAGCACCGCCGCTGCAAGAGAGCTTGGACAGGGCTGGAAAGTTTCTCCGGCTATTGTCATTAAAGCGGGGGAGTGTCGGGAGATCGCCGATATCGACGGTCCGGGAGCGATTCAGCAGATATGGATGACTCCCGGCGGCCACTGGAGGCATCAGATCCTGAGAATATATTGGGATAATCAGGAGCAGCCCTCGGTCGAATGCCCGATAGGGGACTTTTTTGCCTGCGGATGGCAGAAATTCGCGCAGGTGTCCTCGTTGGCGATCTGCGTAAATCCCGGCAGCGGGCTGAACTGCTATTGGGAAATGCCGTTTCGCAAACACTGCACGATGACGCTGACCAATATATCCGATGAAGATATGGTGCTGTTCTATCAAATCAACTACACCCTCACCGATGTGCCGGACGACTGCGCATATTTCCACGCGCAATTCAGGCGCGAAAACCCGCTGCCATATAAACATGACTTCACTATTATTGACGGAGTCAAGGGACAAGGGCAGTTTGTGGGCGTATATATGTGCTGGGGAATCAATAATAACGGCTGGTGGGGAGAGGGCGAAATCAAGTTCTTTATGGACGGCGACACCGACTATCCAACCATCTGCGGAACCGGAACCGAGGACTACTTCTGCGGGTCATACTGCTTCCTGGCAGACGGCAAATATGCGGAGTTCACCACGCCTTATGCAGGCATGCCGCAGGTCATAAGGCCGGACGGCAATCTTCAGGCTCAGGAGCGATTCGGACTCTATCGATGGCATATTCTCGATCCCGTGCGCTTTGAAGCCGACCTGAAAGTTACCATGCAGGCGCTGGGCTGGAGGTCTGGAGGGCGATACCTGCCGCTTCAGGACGACATCGCATCGTGCGCGTTCTGGTATCAGACGCTTCCGACGGCCCCGTTCCCCGCGCTGCCGGACAAGGACTATCTCGAGATAATATAATTCCACATCTCCTTATATCCTCGAATTCTTCGACCGCGTTCGCAAAATGAGCGCGGTCTATTTTTTCGGCAAAAATCCACCAATATTTGTTGACAACAGGTAGTGAACATAGTAGACTAACGTCTGTTATTATATACCGGGCCGACCGGAATACCCCACCGAGGTGAGCATTATGAACAACGCTTTGCTGCATTCTCCTGTGTCCTCCCCATCGCAATGCGCATTAGATCAGTCGAAGCTCAGCTATGAAGAAATGGAACTCCTGTCAGATGAGTTGCTTGCCGGATGTGTTCGTCTCGGAAAGGCCAGCGGGATTTACACTCAAGCTCAACTCGACCGAAAGGTGCGCAACGAGCGAAAAAGGATTGAAAGAGTCACTGAGGACTGTGCGTCGGCTCCGATGATAGAAAGCGTCATCGACAGCCAGCTCAACGATTTGATCGACGCGGCCGGTCTCAATGCGATTGAGGAAATCGTCTGCAGGCTCTATGTGGCGGGCTTTACCGGCAGAAGAATTGCGCAGGTGTTGGGGATCAGGCGCAGGGTGGTCAAACAGCGGCTGAGGATTGTTAAACGCAGAATACGGGCGGCCTATCTGCAGGGGCCGTATGCCGGATGGTATGAGGTATATTTGAGCGAGGTGAATCGACTGACCCGTCGAGCGCAGAGATATTAATTTTATAAGCACGTGATCCGTACATGAGATTGACCGGCCGGTGTCGGTCGGCCGGTCAATCTGGCAGCGGTAGAGAGAGAAGAGATGCGATGAGTTTTGATAAAATTGTGTATTAGAACATGTTTAAGGCAACAGTAAGCACTGTAAAAGTAGTAACATACAGCACTATAGCAGTGCGACAGATACGTCTTGCGAAAGCAGCGTTGTGCTTCCGGTAGATTTCGACAGCAACAACAAATGGCACAAAACTGGCGAGTTTTACGAGCACAAACACCCACGGGCCTTGTCTCAGGCAAGCTGCCATTATCGGGTTTTGTTCGACTGCGGATCCTCTCAAAACAAAGAAAAGGGTTGATAGCATATCCGCCAAACAAATCAGGATGAGGACTATGCTTTCTCCGCTGACTCTATACTTCATTCATCTTCCTTTCTGCTGGGCTTCTGATCATAATATCTTCAAGAAGTGTGCCGAGTGAGGCTGTGTGAATTGCCAGTTTAGGGTTACAGTATGCCAAATGCTGCTCGTATGCCGCATTGTCGGATGCATTTACGGCTCCGTGGAAGTTGACACAATCTGCCTGGCATAGGACAATTACTTCAGGACAGTTCGGATTGCAGCCGAATCCGGCGATAATGGTCTGCGCTGTCTGTTTACAGGAGGTCTGTTTGTGAGTGACATCGACCTGCGCGATGATGGAGATCAGCCGACCGCTGAAGAGCGCAAAGAAACAGGAGCCTTGGAAGCGTTCCGGAGTTTTTTCAGTTCTACAAAAATGGCCATTGGGCTGTTGTTAAAAGCGTTCTGGAGTTTTTTCAGTTCGATGAAAACGGCCATTGGGCTGTTGCTGTTGCTTGCTTTGGTCTCGGTGCTGGGCACGGTCCTCGAGGACAAACGGGGAGCCATAATCTATCACACGCCGTGGTTTTCGGCTATGCTTGCTATGGTTGGGGTCAACCTCGCGGTATGCAGCATCAACAGGTTTGGACTGGCGTGGAAACGCACTTTTAGCCCAAATGTTGAGACTGACGCAAAGGCCGTTGCCCGGATGTCCGTATCCGAGGAAGTGGAGTCTGCCTGTTCGGCTGACCTGGCCGCGCAAAAGCTTGTCTCGGCGCTTAGACAGTGTTCATATAAGCCGTTGAGCCAATCCGACGAAGACACAGTGTCGATCTACGCATCAAAGGGCTGGGCTGCGATCTGGGGACCGTATCTTACGCACCTCAGCATTCTTGTCATATTCATTGGCGCGATATTCGGAGGAATCGTCGGAACCGACGGAGGCGTCATCATCGTGGAAGGCGAGCGCGTAAACGGCTATTTTCCGAGTAAAAGCAATACCTCAAAACCGCTCGGCTTCGAGGTGGCTCTCCGAAAATTCGAAATTAAACACGACGGCAAGGGCAATCCCACGGCCTATCGCAGCGATTTGCAGATATATGACGAAGGCAAACCAGTCGCGCAAAAAATCATCGACGTCAATCATCCGCTGTCATATAAAGGCATGACATTCTACCAAAGCGATTACGGCCTTGCGGGGCTTACGATCAAGGTGACGACGGCAGATGGCGGCGTTGCCCGTATTCCGTTTGAGATCGGCGTTGAGGATCGCGGCGGCGCAAAAATCTATCAGATCGCCGAGGAGCCGTTCAAGACTTTCACCCTTGACGGCAAGAAATGGACCCTGTTTGTCCACGATCTGGTCCCGGATTACGTCGGCGGATCGGAGCTTAACAGGAGCCTGCTGCCCGTTAACGTCGCAGTAAACGTGATGCTCAACGACCGATTCCCAGAATATAAAGGGCTGGACGCATGGCGGAAGATTGGATGGGTTCCGGTGTCGCAGTCCGTCAAACACCAGGACCTGACCATAACGCTCGATAATGTGGTCAGCTATACCGGCCTGCAAGTCGCCCGCAATCCGGGGCTGCCGGCTATCTATGCCGGGTTTATTTTGATGGTGCTGGGCTTGTTTATGTCGTTTTATGTGACACGCAAAACCATAAGAATCAGCATATCGGGAGCCGCTGACGGATCCAAAGTCGCCATTGGAGCCACTTCAAGAGCGGAGCCGTCTATATTTGAAAAGGACTTCAAGCGTCTGCGCGAATCAATATCTTAGTGCAGCACGGAGGATCAATCTGATTATGACCGAACAACTGGGGCTGAGCCTCTTCAAGTTTTCGTTTTGGATATACCTGGTCTCAGCGGCCTGTTATCTCAAGGCATTGATACAAAACCGGGCGAGCGACGCTCGTCTGGGTCGAGTGTTTTTGTATGCGGCTTTTGCTTTGCACACCGCCTCCATTGTGGTGATTTCGATTGTGATAGGCAGGCTGCCTCTGCTCAATTTGTATGAGTATATGCTGTCCTTTACGTGGGCTGCGACGCTGGTCTATCTTGCGGTGGAGTTGCTGACGAAAAACTGGTCGCTGGGAGGCTTTTGTGTGCCTCTGATGTCGGCATTTGTGCTGTTTGCGATGAGGCTGCCGAACGCAAAGATAGACAGCAGCGTAATGCCCGCTTTGCAAAGCGCCTGGCGGACTCCGCACATTGTCAGCGGGATTCTGGCCTATGGCGCGTCGATGGTCGCTTTTGTGCTGGCGATAATGTATCTGCTGCGCGAGAGGGCCGATTTACGCACCGCCGCCGATGAAAAGGCCGCTAAAACATCGTTCTGGATAAGCAGGCTGCCGGCGGCCAAATTGCTGGATAGATCGATATGTCGCACCGTGGCGTTTGGATTTCTGATGCAGACGCTGCTGGTCGTGATAGGGGCTGTATGGGCGCAGATCGCATGGGGCCGATATTGGGGATGGGATCCTAAAGAGACCTGGTCGCTCATCACGTGGCTTATCTACGCTACCTATCTGCATACTCACACTACTATGGGCTGGCGGGGGCGCAAATCGGCCTGGCTTGCGATAATCGGCTTTGGCGCGACGATTTTCACGTTCCTTGGAGTAACATATTTCTTCCAGGGTCTGCACAGCTACGCTACGGGATAGAGCCTATGGCACACTATTCGATTAGTATAAATCTTGCCGGCAAAAAATGCGTGGTTGTGGGCGGAGGCAACGTTGCCGAGCGCAAAGTTGAGACTTTTTTCGACTTTGGGGCATCGGTTGTGGTCGTCTCCCCAAAATTGACCTCCGATCTTTGTGATATGGCGCAAAAAGGGCTTATTGAACATATCGCGCAGGAGTATAACCCGTCGCATCTGGACGGCGCATTTCTGGTTGTGGCGGCTACTGACGACATTGAGATCAACAAGTCGATTTCGGCGCAGTGTCACAGCCGCCGCCTGCTGGTCAACGTAGTCGACGTGCCTGAATTGTGCAATTTTTACGTGCCTGCTATTGTGCGCAGAGGTGATCTTGTTATAAGCGTCTCCACATCGGGTAAAAGCCCGGCGATGGCGCGTCGCATTCGAGAGCGTCTGGAGTCCGAGTTTGGGTCGGAATATGCAGCCCTTGCCGCGCTGCTCGGCGAATTGAGGGCGGAAATCAAAGAATTTTATCCGAATATAGCCGACCGCAACCTTGCTTACAGGCGTATATTGGATTCAAATGTCATTGACCTGCTGGCGGATGGGCGCGTAGAAGAAGCTTTAGAGAGGGCGCGAGAGTGCATCTTGTAGTCATCGGCCTCAATCATACTACCGCTCCGGTCGAGCTTCGGGAAAAACTGAGCATATCCGACGGTCAGCTTCCCGATGCGCACCGTGACCTGGCATCGCGCGATGCGGTGTTGGAGTGCGTCATCCTCTCCACATGCAACCGCACGGAAGTCTACGCATATACTCCTTCGAGGGCAGATGATGAGGTTATCATCGAGTGGATGAGCTCCTTTTTCTCGGTTCCCGCCGGGGACTTCCAACCTTTTTTATACTCCCGTGCCGGACACAAGGCAATAGAGCACCTGTTCAGGGTCGCCTCAGGGATCGATTCGATGGTGCTTGGAGAAGCTCAGATATTGGGACAGGTGAAAAGCGCATACGCGGCGGCGACCGCTGCATCGTCGGCTCATACCCTGCTCGGCGGCCTGTTTCAACAGGGGATTTCCGTGGGCAAAAGAGCGCGAACCGAAACGGAAATCGGACGAGGCGCGTTCTCCATTGGCTCGGTGGCGGTTGGAGTTGCCAGATCCATATTTGATGAATTGAAGGGCCGCAGCGTGCTTCTTGTGGGCGCGGGGAAAATGGGAGAGCTTACTGCTACCCACCTCACGGCATCGGGAGCATCGGCGGTGCTGGTGGCAAATCGAACTCACCAGAAGGCGATTGATCTTGCTGAGAGATTCAACGGCCAGGCGGTGGAATTCAGCCAACTGCAGTCGGCTATGATATCGGCTGATATCGTAATCACCTCGACCGGCGCAGCCGAGCCGATTATCGATCGTGAAATGGTGTTGTCGGCGATGAAGGCGCGTCGAGGCAGGCCGCTGTTTTTTGTGGATATCGCGGTTCCGCGTGATATCGAGGCCGATGTCGATTTGCTCGATGGCGTATTTGTCTATAATATCGACGATCTGCAGGCCGCCGTCGAGGCGCACGCCAAAGAGCGTCGCGCGGAGGTGCAAAAGGTCGAGGAGATCGTGCGCCTGGAGGTTGCTGAATTTATGATTAAATTCAGGACACTCGACGCGGTGCCCGTTATTAGTGCGCTGCGTGAAAAATTCGAGGACATCCGGCAGCGGGAAACCGACAGGCTTCGCGACAGGCTCAGACATCTTTCACGAGAAGACCTTGAGTTGATCAACCTGACCACCCGCTCGATAGTAAACAGGATATGTCACACTCCGATGATACAGATCAAAGACTACGCCGGGCACGATGACTCCTCCGAAAAGCTCGATATGGTCTGCGATCTGTTCGGAATATGTCGCGTGGAGACTCCGGAGGAAAATCCGCCTGATTCGGTTCAGGCAAGCAATCAAGGGGACAAAAAGCCATCATAGTCGACATTGCTCTAATATCATATACGTGCGCGGCGGTGTTGTATCTATGGAGTATCGCAGGCGGAGCCGACCGCGTCTCTCGCTGGGCGAGTCTGCTGGCTGCGCTTGGCCTGGTGGCTCAGGGCGTCGCCATTGCGCTCGACTGCGCGCATGCACACAGGGTGGCAATTATCAACCTTGCCGAGTCGCTGATGTTTATTTCCTGGACGCTGACAGGGTTATATTTGCTGATGGAGCGACGGTTCAGGATGCCCGCGCTTGGAGCGTTTGCCACGCTTGTGTCGGCTTGTTTGATAGTTGTGGCGTCGTCTCTGCCGGGCAGCATCAACGCGGCTCTGCTGCCTGCTTTGCAGAGTCATTGGAATGCCGTCCACACTATCACATGCCTGCTCGGATACAGCGGCTTCACGCTTGCTTTCGGCTCGGCGGTGGTGTATGCGATCCAGGCGCGTATGCTCAAAACAAAGCGCATAAACGTTATTCAGCGGCGTCTGCCGTCACTTGATGTGGCAGATCGATTCGCCTACAAAATGGTTTCGATAGGGTTTCCTATGCTGACTTTGGGTATAATCACCGGGTCGCTGTGGGCGCAGACGGCATGGAATTCATATTGGAACTGGGACCCAAAGGAAACGTGGTCGCTGATCACCTGGCTGATATATGCCGCCTATCTGCACGTCCGAATTGTCAGCCGCAGACGGGACAAATGGGCCAACAGGCTGCTGATCATCGGTTTTCTGTGTGTTCTTATCACATTCATTGGCGTCAATTTGCTGGGTTCGGGGCTGCATATTTACAGTTGGTAGGTTTTAGGGAGCGGCGATTGGGCGCGGCGCTGGCCTCGATATGACGTTTTTTTGGCGCGCAATGAGGCGGATTATCTGACTTCTATTTACAGCGTTACGCCGAATATGTTATGCTCTAATGGATTAAGCTCAGGGGGTTGGACCAGGTGATAGTTGTCCAAAAATACGGCGGCAGTTCAGTCGCAACAACCGAAAAGATCGCTGCAGTAGCGAAGCGGGTAGCCGAGCGGGCCAAAGAAGCCAGCGTGGTGGTGGTCGTTTCGGCTATGGGTGATACTACCGACGAGCTTATCAGCATGGCCAGGCAGCTTTGCTTTATTCCCGACGAACGTGAAATGGACAAGCTGCTGGCTACCGGTGAGCAGGCATCAAGCGCGCTGCTGGCGATGGCAATACACAAACTGGGTCTGGGAGCGGTCTCGTTGACGGGCGGTCAGGCGGGGATTATCACCGAGCGCACTGCAGGCAGAGCCAGGATTCTTAAGATAGATGTAAAGCGACTCCGCGAGGAACTCAACAAAAAGAACGTGGTAGTTGTCGCAGGATTCCAGGGGATCACAGAAAATGCAAGCTGGGCGGATATTACCACGCTTGGCCGCGGCGGTTCGGACACAACTGCGGTAGCCCTTGCTGCAGCTCTCAAAGCGGATAAATGTGAGATATTTACAGATGTTGACGGGGTTTACACTGCCGATCCTCGAGTGGAGACCGAGGCCAGGAAGCTCGATTCGATCAGCTATGAAGAGATGCTGGAGATGGCCGGTCAGGGCGCGCGCGTGATGCACTCGAGGGCGGTCGAACTCGGAGAACTATACGATGTCGATATCCTTGTTGCCAACAGCACAAAGGACGTTCCCGGAACCCTGATTAAAAAGGAGGACCACGAAATGGAAGTCCGCAACCCGGTAAGAGGGATTGCTCATGATACCGATGTGACGCGAATCAGCGTGAGCGGAGTGCCGGATCAGCCCGGAATCGCATCGAAGATATTCAGCACGCTGGCGGCGTCGAACATCAACGTTGACGTAATCGTGCAGAACGTGGGCGCTGAAGGCCTGGCTGACGTCTCGTTTACGGTGCAGGACGCTGACCTCGAAAAAGCGAAGAAAGCGATCGAGCCTGTCACAAAAGAAATCAAAGCGCGAGATGTCGTGGTTGACCAAAACGTGGCCAAGGTGTCTATTGTCGGCAGCGGAATACGCAGCAATCCCGGCTATGCAGAAAAAATGTTTACGGCGTTTGCCAAAGCAGAGATTAACATTTTGTCCATAACGACGAGTGAGATCCGAATCACCTGTCTTATCACCAGAGATCAGGTCAAAAACGCTGTAAGAGCGCTGCACAGGGCGTTCGAGCTGGAGAAAGCTTGATAATATTTTATTGCACAGGCCCGTCATCCGGCGGGCCTTTTTGTTTGAGTAGGGGATGGCAGGAGTTGTCAATCTAGTCTGAAGCTGCATTTTAATGCGTCGCATGGCCTGCTCGGATCGGCAAATTGGTACAATATTTGCAACAGTAATTGTACTAGGGTGGGTCTGCATGACGTTTAAGCACATTGTTCTGATCATAGCAACGCTATCGATATTATTGGGCATGTCGGCAGGGTGTTGCGCTGATATCGTTATAGAAAACGCTTTCTGCCGCGGCGGGCAGGTGTTTTTGCATTGGTCCGATCCGGATACGCAGTATGTCGGCTACAATATCTATCGCAGCAGCAGCCCGATCGACAGCTCTTCCCTGGCATTTGCCGAATTAGTGGAATCCAACTCTCCATTGCACAGCGCAAAGGATGCGGCGGCAACCTCGGCCGCAACAAGGCAAAATAAGCAAGACCCAAACAGGGGATATAGAATCTTCGACCTTGCCGAGCCTTTGAACCCGGCTGACTGTTTGAAAGTTATGACAGTCACTCAATCGGCATCCCGCTATTACGCCGTCACGGGCGTCAATCCCGACGGATACGAAGATTGCGAAATCACGATTGGGCAAAACAGCCTTGCCGCGCCGATCAGCGAGGAGTCCGGCCCTGCGGTTCCGGCGCTCGATGAACAAGGGGTGCAAACGATTTCGGGATATGACTATCCCTGGAAGACCTATACGTGGTTCAAACGAGCCGATGAGACCGCTTTTGACGGCGAAGCTACCAAAGTGACCGTCACCCTTCCCAAGCCAAACCTGTCCGGGCTGTATTCCACAGTGCTGAATCTGCACGCAATAAACGGCTGCAACAGGATTGCGACCTGGTGGAATATTATTATAGTCTCCCCTATGGACTGCTCCCCAAAGCTTCCTTATGGCGGCAATACGTGGTGGTATGGGTATGCCAACGGCTACCCAAATGCTGGTTCAGGGATCGTATTCAACTACACCGAGAACATGTTGCTCAATATGCTGCAGTGGGCAAAGTCGGCGTTTCCGATCGACCCGGACAGGGTCAGCGTGGCAGGTGGTTCTATGGGCGCAACGGGCGCGCTTTCCTTTGGCCTCAGACATCCCGACCTTTTCGCCGCCATCAGCGCAACTGTTCCGCAGGTCAATCCGGGTCTTGAGGGCATCGGGTGGTCACAGAGTCAACTTACGCATATTTGGGGATCGGTGCAGGACAACTTGCCGACAAATGACGGCGCAGGCGTATGGGATCGACAAAATACAACCGCCTACGTGGCCGACAATTGCTGTGACCTGCCGTTTATAAAAGTGCAGAATTCCAAAAATGACGAGACGCTGCCGTGGTTCCAGGTTCCCCAATTCTACAAAAATCTCAACGCCAACAGGCACGGGTTTATGGCTGCCTGGGGCCAGGGTGGCCACGTAAGCAGCTCGACAGGACTGCCGTCCGAATTCGTCAACTGGGACATATATAACAAGCACAGGAGAAACCAGAGCTACCCCGCCATAAGCAATTCCTCGGTCAATGACGATCCCGGCAACGGGGATCCGATAAACGGCGACAGCATCGGGCAGATGAATGCCGGGTACGACTGGCGCATAATCTCCGACACTGAGGACAAATGGGCGGCGGATATCAAATACACCGTCGCCGGAAGATCCCCTACTGCCGATGTCTCGGCGCGCAGGCTTCAGAATTTCAGCTTTGCAGCCGGCCAGCGTCTTGCATATTCGCTGACCGATACTGCCACCGGCCAAGCCATAACGTCGGGCTATGTTACGGCTGAGCGCAATAGATTCTTCACGGTGGCCGATCTTCCATTCGACAACAACTATCGCACACTGACCATACGCAAGGTTTCCGGGCAAAGCATCGCGGATGTGATCGCCCTGCCTGAAGGCAGCGAAGTCGATGTAGATGAGGTGATTGTTACTGCGACCTTTGAGGATGTCTGTTACGGTTGCGCGTCGAATCGCATACCTGCAATTGCCATCCTGGGAGCCAGTGATCTTGCGCCGGGGAATGTTATTCGTCTGCGTGGTGTCAAGAAAACTCATTGCGGCGTGGCAGCGGTTGACATATCTGCGGGAAGCATCTCGGTGCACGGCAACTGTGCTCTGCGACCGTTCGGGCTTACACGTCCTTTCTTCGGAGTCGGCAAACCACTTGAACTTGGATTGCTTACGAAAGTGTGGGGAGTCGTGCGCGATATATTGCCCGGCGGATTTGAATTGGATGCCGGCCTGCGTGTCACCGTATTCGGCGATTGCGCCGCAGATGCGGAAATCGGCTCTTATGTATCTGTTTCCGGAATATGTTCGGAATTGCCGAGCGGGTCGGATTATGGGATACGGATGAGCGATCCGACCGGCGTGATATATTATCAGGGATCGCCCAATCCATAAATGCGAAAAGCCCGGCTTTCACCGAGCTTTTCAACTTCTTCGTGCTATTCACTTTTCCAATTTTGACGATGGGTTGTAAACATCTTCTCCGGAAGCCCAAAAAATGATAATGACTACTATCGCACTTCACAAGGCTTCGTCGGAACTGCCTATCCAACCATACGTATATTACCCGCATACATACAAGCTGTCGATTATCTCTTGTACCTAATTTTAATACTACCAAAGTAGTATAATGTGACGAGTGCGGACAGGGAACCCGGCGCGGGTTTATCGACGTCAGAATTAGTGTGACTGCAAGCGTTGTGCGCACTAAAGGAGCATTTCAATTGACTTTACTCAAAACTCTGTTTGTAATAACCATAACCACATCGAGGCTTTTCTTTCCGTCGGTCCCCGAAACAGGAGAAGCCGGCAAGCCATTGGCCTTCAGGTCGCTGCATATAGAACTTGCCTCCGATATGCCCGCCGATCGCGCAGCCAAAGCCAGCGTGGTCGTCCCGGCTGCGCTCGGGGTCGGCAATGAAGTCAAGCTGACTATAGATTCCGCAAACAGCTCCGCAGCCAAGCCCGAAACAGCCAAATTTGAGCTTAGAGAATATTGGGGAAGCGGGCGAAGCATAGCAGCCGATCAGCCAAAAATAACCGGTTCCGACAAAAATGTGGAAAGCGAAGCCCAGCAAATTATTCCCGATAAATCGTTCGCATTCTGGCCGGCAATCGATCCGAAAGCATACGAGGATACCGCTAAACTTGAGGGCGCATATAAATTGAATACAACCTACTGCGGAGCTACCTCGGTGGAGTTGACCAGTGACCAAAACTTTCTTCCTCCGATCAATATCACCACCGCCGCGCAGCACGATCTGGAAAAGCCGATTTCGCTGAAATGGATGCCAGTACCGGGTGCGGTGGGCTATATTCTCAGAGCATACGGAGGCAATCAAAAAAGAACCATCACGTGGACATCGAGCGCAAAACCCGATCTTGCGCATAATATAGAAAACAGGCCGGTAAGCTCTTCGGATCTGGCGGATTATATAAAATATGGCGTGCTCATCCCGCCGCATATAGTTACGAACACCATACCTGCAGGAGTTTTCAAGGGATCATCGAGCGTGATGCTGATAATTACGGCTATCGGCAAGGATATCGTGCAGGATAAAGACGGCATCACCACCTGGGCGCTGGTTCGATCAAGCGCGAGCGTTCCTCTATACAGCACTCCTCGTGAGAGCAACAAGAAAAAACCCTGAACGTAATAACTCACTCTTCGTGAGTGGTCGTGGCTGGCCTCTGTCCCAGCCACATATACTATGTCATTTCGAGCGCAGCGAGAAATCTGCTTTTTTCGATG
>LSQX01236942.1_pt1 | contig 43942 bp, 39 predicted proteins | sample 654561 | NCBI WGS metagenome assembly LSQX01 (sample SAMN04489861, study PRJNA283612) | anaerobic digester metagenome | isolation source: 4 biogas reactors fed with cattle manure at either 37C or 55C with and... | place: Denmark: Kongens Lyngby | collected 2014 | reverse complement strand
AAAAAATTGATCGCTGCCTTAGGGCAGCCTTAATCCGTCGGATGCCCGGTTTGTCCTTCCGTTCCGGCGGACACCTCCTTTCCGGCTATCAGCAGTGTCCGGCAAACCCGGCAGTTGCGCCGGGTAAATGCGTTCCGCTCTTTACAGCGCGGACATTCCTTCTCCACGCGATCCAGGAACCAGGGAGCGACCCCTTCGGGCATGAACCGCAGCACGATCACGATCGTCACCGCGAAGAACAGCATCCTTATTTCCGGGAAGGCCCGCATTACTTCCATCAACGGGAAAAGGATAACCACTCCGGTTACGGCGCCGTACACAGTGGCGATCCCGCCGAAGATCGTCCAGATGATCGCCTGGAATGACAGCATTACATCAAGCATGCTCGGGCCGGCCAGCCGCATGTAGTGGGCGTAAAATCCCCCGGCAATCCCGGCAAAGAGGCCGCTCAAACAGAAGGCGAGGAGCTTGTAAGCGGTTGTGTTGATCCCCGAGGCGCGCGCGGCGATTTCATCCTCCCGGATGGCATGGAAGATCAACCCCAGCTTCGAGTCGGTGATCTTCCAGATGAGCAAGCATAAGGACACCCCCAGCAGCAGGGCGATGTAGCACTCGGCAAGACGGCTTCCCGCGAGGCGGCTAATGCCGGAGACTCCCAGCTCCCCCCCGGTGTACTGTTTGAAGATATAGACGACACCTTTAAGAATGATCGGGAAAGCGAGGGTGGCCAGGCTTAAGTATTGGCCTTTAAGCCGCAGACAGGGGATGCCGATGGCCAACCCCGCTGCCACCGCCGCTATCGCCCCCAGGGGGATGGTGAGAAGAGGCGGCAGTTTCAGGTAGAGATTCAGCATGGCCGAGGTATAGGCTGCCACCCCAAAGAAGAGGGCATGGCCCAGGTTTAGCTGCCCCACGAAGCCGGAAAGAAGATCCCAGCTGGCGGCAAAAACGGCAAAAATGGATGTCAGGGTAATGATTCTTAAAATGTAGATATCCCTTGTTAAAAGAGGAGCGATAAAGATTGCCAAGCCTACCAGAAGAGCTAAAGTCCTTCCCGGAAGGACCAGAATTTCTCCTTTAAAATTGCGGTAAATCCTGCCCATCATATCGCGAATCATCGTTCACCCTCCAGCGCCACGCCGAACAGCCCCTCCGGCCGGATCAGCAGAACAATAATCATGATCAACAGGGAGAATGCTCCCTTCAGGAATGAACCCTGCGGCAAAAGAAAGATGACCAGGGATTCGCTCAAGGCGATAATCACCGCCCCCAGGATGCTCCCCTTGATGCTGCCCAGCCCTCCCAGGACCACTATGGCCAGTATGATGGTCAGCGGATGTAGCCACATGTGCGGCTCCAGGATATTGAGCGGCGCTACAAGCGCGCCGGCTGTTGCCGCCAGGGCCGCGGAGATGGCTGCTGTAATCGCAGCGATCCGGGAAACGTCCATCCCCATCAGGTTGGCCACCTCTTTGTCCTGGGCTGTGGCCCGGATGGCCAGGCCAAGGCGCGTCTTCTGAAGCAGCAGCCAAACCGCGCCCAAAATGAGCACCAGCACCATGCAGGTGAGAGCATGCTGCCTGGTCACCTGCACGCCCAGGATTACAAAAAATCCCCTGGCCAGGCTGGGGACACTTCTGAATTGCCCGCCAAAATATTTAAGCATCAGCTCCTGGAAGACCAGCGCCAGGGCGATGGTGATGATCAGCACGGTGGTCTCATGTTCCCGCATCGGGTCTATCAGCAGCTTGTAGCATAGGACCGCGATTACGGTTATCAACGCTATTGTCAGCAGAACAGCCGGGGCCGCCGGGCAGCCGGCCGTCGCAACAAGGGTATAGATGGAAAAACCGGCCAGCATATAATAAGCGGTATGAGCCAGGTTGATAATCCGGCCCACGCCGAATATGAGCGAAAATCCCACCGCCAGCATGGCATAGGCGGCGGCATTGACCAGGGTGGTTACCAGGATATTTGCGAGCATATGTTCACTCCTTTTCTAAAATCCTTTTAAAGCCCCAGGTAGGATCTGCGGATCGTTTCGTCCGCCAGCAGTTCGTTCCGATCTCCCCTAGCCACAATCTTGCTGTGTGAGAGGATATAGCTGCGGGTGGACATGGCCAGGGTCAGGTTGACGTCCTGCTCCACCAGGAGCATGGTAATGCCGCTCTCGTTAATCTCCTTGATCCTGGCAAAGAGCTCCTGCTTAATCAGCGGAGAAAGTCCTGTCGAGGGTTCATCAATACAGAGCAGGAGCGGACGGGTCATCAGGGCCCGCCCGATCGCCAGCATCTGCTGCTCCCCGCCGGAAAGCGTCGCCGAAATCTGCCGCGACCTTTTCTTTAGGACCGGGAAGGTCCGGTAGACCAGTTCCAGCGTATCCTGGTATCTGCGGCGATGGCGTACCAGGTAAGCCCCGGCCCCGAGATTTTCCTCCACCGTAAGTTCACTAAATGGGCGCCGCCGTTCGGGGCAGAGGACCAGCCCCATCCGGGCAATCTGGTGCGGCGGCAGCTGATCGATCCGCCGGCCCTGGAAGTAAACCTCGCCGGTGATGGTGATATTGCCGGCCCGGGTCCCCCGCTTCATCTGCTTCTCCCAGAGCACCAGCCCGCTGATAGTCCGCATTAGTGTAGTCTTCCCCGCCCCGTTCGGACCAATCAGGCTGACCAGTTCACCCCGGTGCACCTCCATGCTGACCTCGTTCAGAAGCATCGCCGTATCGTAGCAGACCGTCAGTTCCTTTACCTCAAGCATCCCCGTCAAGCCCCCTCTTTCCCCAGGTAGGCTTCAATCACGGCGGGATTCTCCACAATTTCTTGCGGGGTGCCGGTGGCGATGATCTGCCCGAAGTGGAGCACGATTACCCGATCGACAATTTTCATCAACTCGCTAAGCTTATGCTCGATAATAATCATCCCCATCCCCTCGCTGTGCAGCCTGCCAAAGCGCCCTCCGCGGTGCAGCCTCCGGATAGACTTGGCCAGCAATTCAGTTTCAACGGGGTTGAGCCCGCCGAAGGGCTCGTCAAGGATAAGGAGTTCGGGTTCGGTGGCAATGGCCCGAGCTATCTCAAGTCTCTTCAGATCGCCGTGCGAAAGGTGCGCCGCCGGTTCGAGAGCGAGGTCGGAAATCCCGGCGAACTCAAGAGCGTCTTTCGCCTTCGCCTCGACCCGCTTGACCCACTCCCCCCTGCGGCGCCCCCGCGGCGCCAGGCAAGCCACCATCACGTTGGCAATGATGGGCATCCGGCGAAAGGGTCGGGTGTTCTGGAAGGTTCCGGCGATGCCCATGTTGACAATATCCCAGGGATTTTTTCCCCTGATCTCTTTCCCCTGGAACCTGATCGAACCGCTGTCGGGCTTTAAAATGCCCATGATTATCTTGACCAGAGTGCTCTTGCCGGCACCGTTGGGACCGATCAATCCAACCACTTCATCCCGGTGAACGGCAAATGAAACATGGTCCACCGCGGTAAGCCCCCCGAATTTTTTAGTCAGCCCTTCAACCTGGAAAAATTCTTTTTTCATTCAACCTCCTCCAGCTCTTCCCTGAGTTCGCGCCGCGATATTTTCCCCACATCAGTCTGGGGCAGTTCGCCCCTGAACTCAATGATTTTGGGCACCTTGTAATAGGCCAGCCCCTGCTTGCAGTATTCTTTAAGATCTTCCTCCGAGACCTTCCCCCGGGCCTCGTTTTGCAGCACCACGATTGCTTTGATCAGCTGCCCGACCCGGCGATCCGGAACTCCGATGACGCCCGCAGCCTTGACCTGGGGGTGCTGGTAGAGATAATCTTCGATATCCCGGGCAAAGATGGAGTAACCCTTGTATTTGATCAGGTCACGCTTGCGATCGTAAAAATAAAAATAGCCGTCTTCACTCATCCGCACCAGATCGCCCGTTTTGAGCCAGCTCTGCCCTTCCAGCTCGATGACGGTGCGCTCTGTTTCCGCCGGGTTGTTCCAGTAGCCGGCGGTGATGTTGGGACCGCTCAAGATCATTTCGCCCACTTCCCCAGGCGGAAGAAACTCGTTAGTTTCAGGATCGACAATGGCCGCGTCAACATTGGGAATGGGCAAGCCGAAAGAGCCGATTTTATTCAATCCCAGAGGGGTAGCATGGGAGACCCCGGCGGTCTCGGTCATGCCATATCCCTCCATGATTTTGGTGCCAGTTCTCTCCTGCCAGCTAATCACCGTGTTTTCATGCAGCGTATCCGCGCCGCAGGTAATTAACTTCAGGCGGCGCCAGTTGGCCCGGTCGGTTTTATCATATTCCTTCAGGTATTCAAAGAAGGTGGGCACCCCGTAAAGCAGCGTTGCCCGCCGGGAATCGATGGCATAGATGATGTCGTCGAAATCGGGCGTGGTGAAAAGAACAATCTCCGCGCCGAGCATGAACCCGTTGATCATGGCCACAATTTGCCCGTAGATATGGTAGAAAGGAAGAAAGGCGATGATCACCTCCGCTCCCTCTTTAAGTATGGGCCAGAGGCAGGTGGTCTGCTGCTGAGTAGCGATGACATTGTAATGAGTGAGCAGGACCCCTTTCGGCGGGCCGGTGGTCCCCCCTGTATAGGGCAATACTGCCAGGTCGCGCTGCGGGTCGATCTTCACCGGCGGCGGTGCTCCCTCTCTGCCGACCAGATCTTTGAACCGGTAGACCCCCTCACCATATGCAATCTTGATATCGGGAATCTCGATATCGCGGGCCACCTTGCTGAGCAGACTTCTGCCCAGCGCTTTTTTAAGCGGCGGCAGGTAATCGGCAATCCCGGTGACAATTATCGCCTCCATCTCCATTTCCGTCTTAATCACGTTGTCATAAAGGATGTCCTGGCAGATTACCACCCGGGCCCCGCTGTCGGCAAGCTGGTGCCTTACCTCCTGGCTGGTGTAGACCGGGCTGATGGGCGTTACTACCGCGCCCAGTTTTAGAATCGCCAGGTAAGAGATAATGAACTGGGGTGAGTTCAACAGGTAGAGCGCCACCCGGTCACCTTTTTTCACACCGAGCTGGTGCATGGAGGCAGCCAATCTATGCACCTGTCTTTTCAATTCACCATATTTCATCTTGCTGCCGTAAAAATATACTGCGATATGATTGCTGTAGCGCTCCGCCATTTTGTCGAAAAGATCCGGCAGTGAAGCCTGTGGAAGCTCGATCGACCGGGGTACATCTTCCGGGTAAAGCCGGCACCAGGGCCTGGATGTATATATATTTTTTGTATCCATTATCTAGAACCATCTCCTTCGGTAATGTTTATAATATTATAATTATTTCTACAATAATTACACTATCCCTGCCTGAAAATTCTCATGTATGAGATTATTCTGTTATCTGGTACAAATAAAGATCCCGGATCCTGTTCCAACAGAATCCGGGCAAGCGCAAAATTAATTGGCAGAATGTATTTCAGCCTAGATGATATTCATTTAGAAAGGGAGGCGGTTTTTTAAGTTGTTGGCTCAAACCGCCCTTTTGGTCACATAGGGGGAGGAGCTTGCCCGCAGCAAGGCGCTGTAGGTGAGCTTGAATTCAAGGATGGAGCCCACTTCAACGGGCAAAGCCGCATCTTCAATATCGCAGATGAGGTGATCGGAAGAGGCGCCCAGGATCTCGATACCCGGCTCAAGGGGGATCAGCCCTTCAGGATCAACATCCTGCCGGCCCAGGGCCAGGAGAGCGCGCCTTCTAATGCCCCGGTCCTCGAAATAAGGCACATTCCCGAAAGCATCCTGCCCGATCTCGCCTATGGGCTTGGAGGGTTTCTTCTGCACCTCGATCACTTCGGCTTTCAGGAGAAAGGCATCAGCGTAGCACCCGGGGATTGCTTCCCTGCAGACAGCCTCATTGCCGAGTAAAATGCCTTCGCCTATTCTCAGCTCGGTTATACCGGGCGGCATCTGCTGCTCCAGAACCATTTTCAGGTTGGCCGATGTCCCTCCGGAAACGCGCTCCAGGCGCCGGCCCAGGCGCCGCTCTACCTTCTCTTTCACCTCGAGAAGAAGCTCCATTGTCTTTACGGTGGGAATGACCCCGCCGTAACAGGCCAGGTTGGTGCCGATGCCTGCCAGACAAATCCCCCGCACCTGCTCCATGGCATAGGCAACTTCGGGGGCCCGCTCCGCGGTGACCCCTTCGCGCAGGTCGCCCAGGTCGACCATGAGGATGACGTTGTGGCTCCGTCCCGCCTGCAAGGCCGCCTCACCGAGGCGGCGCACCGTGCTGATCTCTGAATTCAGGCTGGTGTCGGCATAAGCTACGGCCTCGGCACACTGCGACGGGCCCGGGGCGCGCAGCAGAATGGTTTCACCCCGGTAGCCCCACTCCCTGATCCGGGCCAGGTTGGCAAGGCGGGAATCCCCGATGGCGGCGGCGCCTCCCCTGATCATCGCCCCGACCACATCCAGGTTTGCCGATGTCCCCTTGGCTACGCCTACCAGGCGCATACTCTGCTTTTGCAGAAGCCCGGCCACCAGGCCGGTGTTATGCGCAATCTTTCGCGGATCAATTGCCAGCAGCGGATAGGTCATGCTTTCAACTCCAGACTGTCCAGTAATAACTCCATGGCCTGCTCGGGATAGCGCCTGGCCATCAACCCGCACGTGGCCATAATATAGCTGCGGTCAATGGCCGCCCGGGCCGCTTTCGGATAGAGCTCGCGCCCGTAGCCCTGGCCGGTGAGCCGGGCCAGCGCTTCCCTGCCGCCCGGCAGCCGTGTCAGCGGCCCTCCGGTGCCAATAATGGTCTTCACGCCGGTAAGATCCTTTCCTGATGCCAGGGTCATCCGTCCCCCGGGGCCATAGAGATACTTTATCGTCCCGGCATGGCGTTTAAAAGCAATTTCGCAGGCGGCATCCCGCAGGTATTTCACCAGCGAAAGCTCCCGATCGTCTTCGGGAATTACCGATAATTTTTTCAGGAGAGGCGCCGCATTGAAGCCCAGCTCAATATCTATGCGGTCACCCAGAATTTGGGCTATGTTTCCGGCATTCACGTGAATCCCCAGGTCGCCTTCCACCGTTCGCTTGGCCAGCGGCTCGGGGCTCTCGAGAATGGCCTGGATCTCGGGGCTGCCCTTGGCCACGGAGTGCACGTCGGTAGTGGCGCCGCCCACATCGACGGCACAGAGGTCGCCGAGAAGAGGATAGAGAAGTTTACACGCTTCCATGACCGCTCCGGGGGTGGGCATAATCGGTCCGTTGACCATGCTCCGGATGCGGTTCATACCCGGGGCGGAAACGATATGCTCTTCAAAAACTTCCTGGATAACCCGGCGGGCCGGCTCTACCTGCAGCTCATCCACCCGGGGATAGACATTATCCACGAAGTAGGCCTTTACCCCTGCCTTCTCAAAAATTGCGGCCAGCTCGCCCCTGGCGGCCACGTTGCCGGCATAGATCACCGGCGCCGGCAGCCCCAAACGGGCGATGCGGGCTCCGTTATGGATGGCGGTCTCCTTCTCCCCGTAGTCCACCCCGCCGGCCAGCAGGATCATTTTCGGCCCGATTTGCCGCAGCCGCGCCAGGTCCTCTTCAGTCATCTTTCCCGCGGTGATCATTTTCACCACGGCGCCCGCGCCCAGGGCCGCCTCACGTGCCGCCCTGACGGTCATCTCGTAAACCAGCCCGTGGACGCTCATGGAGAGCCCCCCGGCAGCGCTGGAGGCGGCCATGAATATATTCCAATCCAGTTCCTCTGCGCCGAGCTTTCCCGCCAGGTCTTCTAGGGCCAGCTCCAGGGCGGCGGTGACATCGCCGCCCTCTTGCAGCGTGGCCGCCACCCCCTGCCCCGCCAGCTGCGGCGGTCCCAGGTTGATTGCGTTGACCACAGTGGTAGTGCTCCCAATTTCAGCTACGAGCAGATCTACTTTCATCGCCATCCCCTTCATACCCCACAGTTAGTTAATTTGGTGCCTGGCACCGAATTAACTAACTTTCTTCGCGGCGCCTCTTCACCAGGAATGAGGCCACTTCGATACCCTTGGTGCCGCGGCCGAAGCCGGCATCCATCCCCGCTTCAAGGGCCAGCTGGTTGGTCACCTGGGTCCCGCCGGCTACGAGAATGAACCTTTCCCGGACGCCCTTTTCCACGGCCAGACGGGCCAGCTTCTCCATGTTTTTTTTGTGGATATCGGCATGGCTGATAATTGTGGAGATCAGGATGGCGTGAGCATCCTCTTCAATGGCTGCATCGAGCATTTTCTCCACAGGAACCGAAGTGCCCAGGTAGACAGCCTTGATCCCAAACCCCTCGATCCCGCCGTGCTTGATATCGATGATCTCGCGCATGCCCACGGAGTGTTCATCCTCACCGACAGTACCGCAGACCACTTTTAAGGGGCGCTTCGCAACTTCCTCCCTGATCTCCTCCTCCGTAAGGATCTGCGGTTTTTCGGGAATGCGGAGGGCGGTCCGATCAATGGAGAAGGGAACGATCCCCTTGAGCTCCACCAGGGTCCCCTCCGCTGGATGGATTACCCGCTTGTGAATGACCTCGGCTTCCTGCAGCCCCATCTTTGCGGCAATTTCCAGGGCGGCAAACTCGGCCACATCCTCTTTTTCGGGAATAAAGAGGGTGCAGGTAATATAGCCGTCGCCGGCCCACTCCACCTCCGGTTTTATTTCATTGGCGCTGCAGCGCTCTTCCACCTCCGCCAGCCTCCGGTTCACATTGTCTTCGGGGTCAAGCTCATCGATGTAGACTATCTTTTCAGGCCGGCAGAAAGTACAGCCGCCGATAAGATCGCAGGGCCGCTCCGCCTTCCCGGGCAGCTCGTTGAGCCCGAAATGGTGGCAGACCGGGGCATAGTAGCCGGGCTCCCGCTTGACGATGCTGCCTGCGGCAACACCCCCGTTGGGGTCGCGGGCAATGCCGTTGCCTTTTCTTTCAGGATACTCGCCGGAATCGACAAAGAAACCTTCGGCCACCGCGTTAAAGTAGCCCTTCTCCTTGATCTCTTCCAGGAACAGCACGGCTCTTTCGGCAAGCTCCCTTACTTTCGCGGGCAGCGGGCCCTCCTTTTTCAGCTCCACCATTTCCCGCAAGCCGTCGAGCCCCAGGAGGGTCTGCTTGGCCGTCTCCACGGCGGCTATATTGTTATAATGCCAGGGCACATTGCGCCCCTCGTCGGGGGTGATGGTGCTTTGCACGTCCGCCGAGGTAAGCCTTGATACCAGCAGGTTTAGAACATGCGTTACCGTAGCCTCCCGGGTATCGGATTCAATATAGCGGGTGTTCTGCTGGGCCCGGATCTTGAAATCTGAAAAGAGCCAGCGCAGGCAGACGGCATAAGGGAGATCGTAGGCCAGCGCCGGCGCCGGCGGCGCCGTTGGCGGCACCGAAGAGAGGGCGATGTTCTCTTTCTTCATCCCGGCCATCTCCGAGAAGGCGCAGTTGATGGCGTGCTGCACCAGCAGCTCGGGCATCACCTTCCAGGCCTCCCTGGCTGTGGCATTGGCATTGTGGGCGCCGTCTATTTGCAGCATGCCGCAGGAAGCCATGATTTTCTTGGCCACGGCGGCGTCGACAAAGGAGCGCTGCATGTTCACATTCCGGTAGAGCACGTTATACTGGGGATCCTGGTGCGCGCCGTTGACCCCTTCTTCGGCAAAAAGAACCGCTATCTCGGGTCCGGCTACGCCGGAGACATAGGAGTGAAAATTAATGGGCCGCCCCACCTCATCTTCAATCAGGTCCAGCGCTTTGCGCGTGGCCCGGAGCTGCTTCCGGGTGATGGGGATTCCGCCGATACCCTCGGGGGTCCCTTCGAGCAGCCCGTCGATATGGCTCTGCCCGGTAGTGCGGATCACCATCATGTGATCGGCGCCGTGCCAGGCGGCCATGCGCATGCGCCTGATATCGTCTTCAAACCTTCCCGAAGCAATTTCGGTAGTGATGACATAGTCGGGCTGCGGATCAATCCCGCCGAAATACTTTGCCGCAGGCAAAGGCACGGCCTGTTCCAGCGGCTCCGCCGTCTCGCTGTAAGTAAAGGGGCCGATCTTCTGTCCCGGCCGGCGATTCCGCCAGGTCCAGCCTTTCCGGCGCGGCCGGTAATTGGCCAGGTCTCTCAGGATTTCCCTTATATCTATCTTCTGCCCGGGGTCCATGCGGTACTGATTTCCCCGCTCTGCATTACCATCGCTACGACAGCACTTCCGGCAGCCGCTCACTGGCTTTCACCTCCATACATGCCGGCAATTTCATCCCAGCCCTTTCCGGCGGCAAGTTCCCGGCCGGCCTGCAGGTAATCTTTCTTCTGTCGGGCGGCATAATCAAGAAGGACCCGGCCGATTCCTTTGCCGAGAAGGCCTCTTTTTTCGGCAGATGAGACGATGGCCTGGGCTTCCAAACTGGAGAAACCCATCCTCAAGAGCACTGAACGTTCGATGGAAGGTGACGTATGTGTATATGCCAGTTCGACAAGAGGCTCGACAATCTCCCGGGCAAGTTCCCAGAACCTCTCCTTGAGCTCCTCGTCCGATAACCCGGCCAGCCTTTTGCGCCTGGTTTCAAAATCGGATGCCCTCCCGCAGGCTAGAGAATCATGTCGCATTGATCTTGACTCCTCCTATTTCCCTTATTATCCCGGCCACGTATGCTTCCGTCTCCCTGGTCTCCTCGGCCAGGAATTTCAGCTCCTGTTCGTTAACCTCGGTGGCTCCGCTTCTCTCGATGCAGTTCCGGATGTAAGAGCGGCGCATCCTATCAAGATCCATTTCTACAACACTGAGCTGAGAAAAATGCTCCGGTATGACAATCGTTTTCCCGGGGACATTCTCCCGCGGATCGCCACGCTTTACCACTATCCCGTTGGCCCTGGCAAAATTAAGCTGCGCCTGGGGATGCTTCCCCGCCCCGGTATACTCCGTTTCCTGGACTACAACAATCTCATCCTCGGGAAGCTCCCGCGCCAGGGGGATGGCTGCAGCGAGAGAGGTATTCCCGGCGGGCCCTCTTTCCAGGCCCTCCAGTTGAGCCAGCGCCTCGGTCACATAGAATACCTCGCCCTGGGTTACAGTAACGTAGCGGTCCAGGTAGCGCATCGGCCGGGCCGCATTTTTCGGCACATCGGCCCGGTCGGGCCAGGTGGCAAAGGGAACTCCAAAGCCGGTGTGCCCGGTGGTAAATGACTTCCTGTTGAAGTCAATGTCGGAGGCCATGTGGAGACCGGAAAGGTCGACGCTGGCTCCGATGATCCGGGAATCCCTGGCTCCCGCCTGAAGGACACCCCGCGCGGTTCCGGTGACATTGCCCCCTCCGGCATGGGTGACCACGATATAAGCCGGGTCTTTGCCGTATCTCTCCCGGATCTGCTGCACCAGCTCGTAGCCCAGGGTCTCCACCCCGGAAATGCCAAAGGGGCTGTATAGAGAGGCATTAAAAAACCCTGTTTCTTCAAGCAAGACCAGGGCCAAATAAAACAATTCAGGGCCTACGCTCAATCGGACCACTTCGGCGCCGTAGGCTTCGCACTTTCGAGATTTCTCGATTATTTCAGGCTGCCCCATTTGCCGCGAGTCAAATACCTCCTGGACGACAATACAGCGCAGGTTCCGCATCGCCGCCTGGGAAGCCACCGCGGCACCGTAGTTTCCGCTGGTAGCGGCAATCACCCCCTGATAGCCGAGCTTTGCGGCGTGATAGACCGAGACGCTGGCCCGCCTGTCCTTGAAGCTCCCGGAGGGGTTAGCCGCCTCATCCTTGATCACTATTCTCGCGCCGTATCCCTTCGGAGAGATCTGCCGAACCAGCCGGGTAATATTTTTCAACTCCAGAAGAGGAGTATTGCCCACGCCGGTTTCACGCTGGATTTCTCTCACTTCTTCTAAAGAATATCCGGCTTTCCGCATCATCCCCTCGTAATCGAAAGCCACTTTTGTCAGGATAAATTCATCGTATTCAATCCCCAGGGCCCTTTTCATGATCTCCCCGCGGCGCTCCATAACCGCTTTATACGAAAGATCGCGCGACATCACCGCTCCCCCTCCTTTAACATGACTCGCAGCTCGGAGCCGATGGAAGACAGTTCCCGCACCGCAGGCCCAAAGGAGTGTTCGTAACCGGGATTGATCCGGGCAAGCGTGCCTTTGACCGTACGATTTGCCGGCGTCCTGATTTCTATTTCTTCGCCGATCTTCTTTGGGCTGAGCGCCCATCCGTTGATCCGGCATTCCAGGGGAACTTTGCGGGTTTCGGGGGGAAGATCCCCGGAGCGTGATGCGGGGTCCAGGACAATATAATGAATCTCTACCCAGTCACCCTGCCGGCATTTATCTGTCATTGAAGATCACCTCACAGGCTCTATTATGGCTCTTACTGTGGGCAGGATGAACGATTCACTCTATCTATTGATTTTTGATTAATCCGGGCAGTCCGCGCGGCACAGGCAGATCCGCCATTGTCACCAGGCCGCGTGGGCCATTTATGACCAGGGGAATCATATTTACGGCGATGGCTATGGTGCCAATGCCTCCGGGAATCTCCGGTTCAATGGCCATCTTGACCGGCGGGTCTCCGTCGATGGCAATATAGTCTCCCGTGTTGATATCCTCATCTTCCGGGCAAACCTGCTGGGGATGTTCCAGAAAAATAAGCTCTTTGCCGCCTCTATAAGCCCTGGCGGTGTGACGGCATCCGGCTACATTCCCCGGCGCCACGGTCACATATTTTGTTTTCCGCTCCACTCTCGATACGATTGGCTCCCTCTCTTCAACAATGTCGTCAATTTCCCAGCCGAGAGCTTTGCTGATCAACATTACCGACTGTCTAAACCCGATATGGCCCACAATTTCTCCCGATTCCAGCCCTGCGGCAAACTCTTCCGGGGTGACTCCAACGCCCTGTGTCCGCATAACCGTGGGACCAAAAGGAGCAAGGTTATTCACCCTCTTGCCGTGAATATGGCGTACCTCCCGGCAGATGCCTGTAAGGGCGATAATCAGGGTGTCAAGAATAAAACCGGGATTAATCCCCGTTCCCAGAACGGTGTTGCCCTGCTTGCGGGCAAGGCGGTCGATCTCATTGGACAGCTCTTCCGAAGCCGCCCAGGGGTAAGCCATCTCTTCGGCAATGGTGATTACATCTGCATGTTCCTTCAGGGCATGTTTAATCTGCGGCGCCACCTCTTTAACCGAGGAGTGTGTGGCGATGAGCGCCAGGTCAGGCTTGCTGTGAAATGCCTCTTCAGGATCTGTGGTTACTTTAACTCCCACCGGGGAAAGGCCGGCAATCTCACCCAGGTCCCGCCCCGCCTTTTCAGAACGCCGGGCGATGGCCGCGACGACGCGCACATTTTCCATAGACAGCAGCATCCGGGCCATCCCGCTGCCCATGGCGCCGAGGCCCCAGATCAGCACCCTTACTTCAGACATAACCCAACCCCTTTCTAAGATAATAGGTATAAATTCCATTACATGATATCTTCTTGAACAAGTAGATAATTCCTTCTTTAACAAAGAAACGGGCGCCCATGGGCCTTCCTTAGCGCACCATTGCCCTTTTTAACCGAACAGCTTCTAATTTCCACTAATTCTTCAAAAACAGAGACTTCGTTCCAGGAGGCATTGTTTGCCCACAACGACAGGGAACAAGCCTTTAAAGCATGAACGATCCGGCTAAATATGGTATAATTTAGATAAGACAGAAATCAGGAGAAGGAAATGCGCCGTATTGCTAAAAAGATTGCCCTGGCCATAGCCCTGGTTGTAGGCTCTCTTCTGCTCATCTTAGCGGGGCTGGTAATCTATTTCAATCTTATCCGGGCTGCCGATATCAACAAGCAGATGGAACATATGGCTGCGTTGCATCTAATCTACGATGAAGATTATACCCCCGTAGATGAGCAGAAATTTGTCAATTTCGACTTAAAGGATAGCTCTCTCAGGCTAAACGAAATCCAAATCCTGGCCACCCATAACAGCTACAAGAAGCTTGGCTCCCCCATAGGCAAGTTATTAATTGGCCTCTTCCATAGTTTTGATGAAGCCAATGCCCTGAAATACCATAACAACAGCTTGACCGAGCAGCTAAACCATGGCGTGAGAAGTTTTGAGCTCGATCTGCGCTTTCGCAAAGGAGATTTTGAAGTTATACACGTGCCGCTGGTAGACAACAGCAGCACCGCGCCCAAATTTAACCTGGCCCTGGATGAAATACGGCTGTGGTCCAGTCACAACCCAGATCATATTCCCATTATGATCCTGCTTGAGCTAAAAGACGATTTCATGTTCCTTGATCCCGCGCTCAGCGATTTTACCCAATTGGAGCTGTCCCGGCTCGATGGCTTAATCAAAGAAACATTTGGAGACAAGCTCTTTGCTCCCGGAGACATAGCCATCCCCGGCTACTCACTGAACCAGGCAGTCCGCGAAAACGGGTGGCCGCCGCTAAATGAGCTGCTGGGCAAAGTCATCTTCATCCTGCACCCGGGCAAATACACGGACATGTATATATCGCTGGACCCCGGCTTTGCCACACTGGCCATGTTCCCGGCGGCATCGAATACAGACATAGACAATAGCTATGCCTCTTTCATAGTCCACAACGATCCCCAGGTGGATTTAATTAGGAGGCTTATCAGTGACAACTACATAGTCCGGACCAGGCTGGACAGCAACTTGAATATAGATGAAGCCCGCTTCAGGAACGGGATGGCCAGCGGAGCCCAAATCCTAACCACGGACTACGGCCCGAACCATAATTTCAAGCATACCGATTACGTGGCCTATCCGGAAAAAGATTACCCGGTCATAGCCAACAGCTGCATGCTAGACTAAGATGTCAGGCCAGGCGGGGTCCGCCCCCAGAAAATCGGCCCGCCGGGAAAGCGGACCCGTTAAAATTTTCCTTTTTCTTTTCAAAGGCTATGGGCCGGCGTGACAACCCTTAACCCTTGCCAGGCCGGCAAATTGTGATAAAATGAAAATAAAATAACATCCGCATAGTTCTTCCCCGGGAGCTTGGAGAAACCAGGCTGAGATCTCCCCTTGCCTACGGCTGTGGGGGTAACCGGTGAACCTGATCCTGGATAATACCGGCGCAGGAAGGGAAGAGGCATCTTTGAATCCACCCGCCGGGTGGATTTTTCATGCAACAAGGGCTTGAGGAGGTTAATAAAAATGAAAGTTGAAGCCGGAGCAATCTGGGCGGACGTGGTTAAAATAAGGGAGGAGGCCCCCCTGATTCATAATATCACCAACTACGTGGTGATGAATTCGACGGCCAATGCGCTTCTGGCCCTGGGCGCCTCCCCGGTAATGGCTCACTCCGAAGAGGAAGCTGCAGATATGGTGAAAATTGCCCGCTCGCTGGTGATCAACATCGGCACCCTCAGCCCGGCCTGGGTTCGGGCGATGGGTAAAGCGGCGGCGCAGGCGAAAGAACAGGGTGTGCCCGTTATCCTTGACCCGGTAGGAGCGGGGGCTACACCCTACCGCAGCCGCACGGCGCGTGAGCTGCTGTCCGGGGGGGGCGCCTATATCATCCGGGGCAACGCCTCGGAGATCCGAGCTCTCGTTGAGAGCGGAGCCACGACCAAGGGCGTGGACAGCACTTCCGCAGCTGAGGATTCGATCCGGGCGGCGCGCGAACTGGCCCGCGCCCACCGCTGCACCGTCTGCGTAAGCGGCGCCACCGATTATATCATCACCGGTGAACATACAATAAAGGTGCTAAACGGTCACCCCATGATGCCGCGCGTCACCGGGCTGGGCTGCACCGCAAGCGCGCTTTGCGGCGCCTTTGCCGCGGTCAACCGCTCCCCGCACCTGGCCGCAGCCCATGCCATGGCCGTAATGGGCATCGCCGGGGAGATTGCGGCGGAGCAGGCAAGCGGCCCGGGCAGCCTGCAGCTGCATTTTATTGACGCACTCTATAACCTGTCCCTGGAGCAAATTGAGAGAAAGCTGCGTGTAGAATCATGAGCCTGGGAGAACTTTACCTGGTCACCGACCGTGCCCTAAGCGGGAGCCGGCCCCTGGAAGAGCTGGTCGCCCGCGCGGTGCGTGGCGGCGTCTCCATAGTGCAGCTGCGTGAGAAGGAGGCCTCCACCCGCTATTTCGTGGAGGCGGCTGCGCGTATGAAGAGCCTGCTTGATCCCCTGGGTGTTCCCCTCCTCATTAACGACCGCGTGGATGTGGCCCTGGCCGTGGGCGCAGCCGGGGTGCATATCGGGCAGGAAGATATGCCCTACCCCCTTGCAAGGCGCCTGCTGGGACCGCAGGCAATCATCGGTCTTTCGGTGGAGACAGAGGCGCAGGTTCTGGAAGCCGAGGCTTTTGACGTTAATTACCTGGCGGTGAGCCCTGTTTTCCTCACCCCAACGAAGACCGATACCCGCGGGAGCTGGGGGCTGGAAGGCCTGGCCCGCGTGCGCCGGCTCTCCCGGCACCGGCTGGTGGCCATAGGCGGACTGAATTCGAGGAATGCCGCTGATGCTGTCACCGCAGGCGCCGACAGCATCGCCGTAGTCTCGGCCATTTGCGCAGCCCCCGATCCGGAGGCGGCCGCCGCTGAATTAAAAAACATCATCCGCGCCTCCCTTGCGGCGCGCGCGAAAGGAGAAATACGTTGAAAAGCTACCACCTCGCTTTGACCGTCGCCGGCTCCGACAGCGGCGGCGGAGCAGGAATCCAGGCAGATCTGAAGACCTTTGCCGCACTGGGCTGCTACGGTATGTCGGTAATTACAGCCCTGACAGCCCAGAACACCGTTGGCGTAAGCGCCATCCACCCCGTTCCGCCGGCATTTGTCGCCCGGCAGCTCGATGATGTGCTGGAAGATATCGGGGCCGATGCGGTAAAAATCGGCATGCTCCATAATCCCGAAGTAATCCGGACCGTTGCCGTTAAGCTGCGACGCCACCAGGCGCCCAACATTGTGCTCGATCCGGTAATGGTAGCCAAGAGCGGGGATCGCCTGCTCCAGGATGAGGCGGTTGAAGCACTGAAGGAGGAACTGCTGCCCCTCGTCACTGTTATCACCCCCAACCTGCCGGAGGCGGCGGTCCTTCTCGGTAGGCCCATCGAAGGACCGGAGGCGATGGAGAGAGCAGCCCGCGACCTGGCCCGGATGGGACCGGCGGCGGTCCTGCTCAAAGGCGGCCACCTGGAGGGTGAACGCTGCCCCGATCTTCTCTACGTGCGGCAGGAGGATAAAACCACCCTTTTTGATGCCTCGCGAGTGGAGACAAAGAATACGCACGGCACCGGCTGCACCCTCTCCTCTGCTATCGCCGCCGGCCTGGCCCGCGGGCTCGGCCTGGCTGATGCCGTAGGCCGGGCCAAGGAGTATCTCACCGGCGCCCTGCGGAGAGGATCAGAATACCGGCTCGGCCGCGGGCACGGGCCGGTCCACCACTTTTGGGAGTATTGGTCTTGAAGCGTAAAAAGGGGGCCGGGCTGGCGGTGCTCGATTTTTCAGGCACGCTGAGCCTGGGAGCGGTGCATTTTGGCCGGCCCCGCAAGCTGGAGCGGGCCCTCCAGGAATCGGGGCTGGCCGCCCTGGGCCTCTCCCCTAAAAGCTTCTGGAGCGAGCTGATCAACCCCGCTTGGGAGGAGGGCAGCACCGGCTCCATCGGCTACAGGCGGCTGCTTTGTGAAGGCGTTCGCCGCCTCGCGGCTGCCCGGGGAGAGAATCCATCACCGGAAGCAGTCTGGGCCGCCGCCGGCCGATTCACCGCCTCCTACCTGCGCAGCTCCACCATCGAGCCGGAGTGGGTCCCCTTCCTCCGCCGGCTGGCCGGGCAGAAAGTAATCGCTGTCGCCACCGACCACTATGCCGAAGCCACCGTCCACATTATTCAGCAGCTTGCCGCCCTGGGCCTGGATGCCGCCCCGGCGCGGCAGGCCCAGCCGGGGCAGATCCTGGTAGCCAATTCGGCCGACCTGGGATACCACAAGGAAAACCCGAACTTTTGGAAAGCATTGCGGCAATGCCTGGAGCCGGCAAATTTTTACTCAGTGGCCATCGTGGACGATTTCGGCCACAACGAGCAGGCTGACGACAGCTACGCCGCCGCCGAAAAAATTCCAGCCAGGCAAGCCGCCACAGTAAAGGCCATCACCTCGGCCTGGCAGATCCCGGTTAATGTCTTTCCCTTTCTGCTGCACTGCAAAGATGAATTTCCCGCTCTTGTCGCAGCAGCGGGAAGGTTTTTGATGGAATAGCGCGCGAAGGATCTCCAAACCGGGCTGCCTCCGGGCAGCAGCAGGAGCTTCTGCGGGCGGGCGTGGAAGCCCGCCCCTACACCTCTGTGGCCAGCTTGAAGCGGTGAAAAATAAAAATAGCCAGGGTGTTGTAAACGGCGAGGGCATAGAAGAAGTTATCCCACCAGGCCCATTTATTGAATATAACCATACCGTTTATCCCCAGCAAGAAGTGAAAAAATGACGGCACCGCCGCGCTGAACAGAATTAATAAAGCAACGTGAATCAGAGTACGGTATTGGGCCAGCAGATGAAAATAAATAATGGTATAGGGAATCCAGGCCAGGATCATGAACAGCGGGATTCCGGCAAGGCTAAACAGGTCGGCATTCTGGAAATGCCAGGCCCGCACAATGTTTTGCAGAATATAATAGGTGGCGGTTCCCAACCCCACTCCGAAAACGGATGCTGCGGGGAGGTATCTCTGAATTCTTTCCCAGGGAACCAGCAAGAACATTATCGCTGTCATCACGACCAGGGCAATGGGACCAGCCAGGTTGGCAAAATACATATAATCACCACCACAATACTATTCCCCGGTAATTTGTCATTTATGTCCTGAGTTGTAATTTATTCTCCCAGGCAGGACCAGAAAAATTATAGTGGAAATAGATACTGCAGTTCAATGATCATTTATCGCTCCCGGGGCAGTTGAAGCCGGCAAGCGGTATATAATTTCGTTTCCGGTGGCAGAAGGAGGGTAAACAACTTGCCTGCACGATTGGAAGAAACAGCTTCAACAGCCGCACAGCGCTACCGGGTGCTGGCCGCGGTCATGCTGGGCGGGATCATGGGACCCATCGACGCCAGCATCGTCAATGTGATTCTGCCGACCATCGCCTCTTTTTTTGGCGCCCCCATCGCCACCGCGCAGTGGGTACCGCTGATCTATCTGCTCACCATCAGCAGCCTGCTCCTCTTCTTCGGCCGCCTGGGAGACATCCTGGGATACAAGCGGGTCTATCTCGCCGGGCTGGGATGCTTCGTGGTTACTTCCGCTCTCTGCGGCCTGGCGCCAAACATATACTGGCTGATAGCCTTCCGTGCCATCCAGGGCTTGGGCGCCGGCATGATGATGTCAGTGCCCTTCGCCATCCTCACCGCCGTCTTCCAGCCTCATGAGCGGGGCCGGGCCCTGGGCATTAATGCCATCAGCATCTCGGCTGGATTGGCCCTCGGTCCCACCCTGGGCGGCTTGCTGACCTCGCTGTGGTCCTGGCGACTTGTCTTTCTCATCAATATTCCCATCGGGGCTGCCGCTTTATTCTGGGCGGCAAAAGTCATCCCTGATTTGAAAGGGAAACCCGGCCGTGTTGATATTGCCGGGGCTGTATCTGCTTTCATTTCGCTTTTTTCTTTCCTATTCTTTATCAACCGGGTGCAGAGAATAGGAATAGGGACGGCCACCGCCATAGCCCTAACCGCAGCGGTCATTGCGGGAATCTGCTTCTTCTACATTGAGAGCCGTTTCCCGCACCCCATGGTGAACCTGGCGCTCTTCAAAAACCGCACTTTCACCCTGGGCACCGCCGCCTCCCTGCTTAATTTTGCCTCGCAATACATCCTGGTCTTCCTCACGCCTTTTTTCCTCCAGCGGGTAATCCATTACTCGCCGGATAAAATAGGCCTGCTCATGACCTGTTCTCCCCTGGCAGTGATGGCAGTTGCCCCCTTCAGCGGCGCTTTATCCGATCGCCTGGGCACCAGGGAGCTCGCCATATCCGGAGCAACTCTCTGTACCGCCGGCCTGGCGGCGATGGCCTTCTTGCCCGTGGACGCCTCCGCTTTAACCGTAGGGTGGCGTCTGGCCATCTTCGGTTTGGGAACGGGGATTTTCCAATCCCCCAACAACAGTGCAGTCATGGGCAGCGCTCCCCGGCCGCACCTGGGAATCGCCTCCGGCATCCTGAGCACGGCTCGCAATACGGGGATGTCACTGGGAATTGCCTCAGCGGGTTTAATTTTATACAGCCTGGTGCCGGCGGCGATTATGGAAAAAGAGTATCTTCACGGGCTCGAAGCCGCGGCTTTCCTGGACGGTATTAAATACGCCTACCATTTGGGGGCCGGCCTTTCCGCACTGGCAGCTCTCCTTTGCTTTATGCAAGCGAGGCGGAAAAGGAATGATGCAGGTTGATCTTCCCCCGGCTGTTTTGCCGGAGGAAGATCAGTCATTATGGCAATTCGAAACGGATGGGACTGAACGTTCCCATCCGTTAGCGTAACTGTGTAAAAACCGTTAAAGTATCGGCTTCCGGATTAATGAGGCCTTATTCGAACCGGAAGGAACTGATAAAGGCTTCAAATTCCGGCAATAACGCATCAAAGTCATCCCCCAGGGCACAGCCTTGAAGATGATAAATATAGCCGTCCCGGAAAACATAAATAATCAAATATTTGAAAGGCATTCCGGCCACCTTGGTGGTAAAGAAGAACTTTCTGCCGTCATAACCGTCCACTTTCACGTTTTCAACGCTGCTTAACTCAGGGTCTTCAAATGTCTGCAATAGTCTCTCTTGCGCTTTCGCCAGAAAACCGTCCAGGCCGTCAACGTCAGCGGCAACCTTTTCCGGAATTACCATAAAGGAGGACGTATCTTTCATGTAGCTGGCCAGGGCCGTCGAGTCATCTTGCTCTTCCCATCCTTCCGGCGGGGTAACCGCAACCTTTACCTCAGGGCCAGCGGTTTCGCCGCCGTTTTTTTCGCCGTTTTTATCGCCGTTTTTATCGCCGTTTTCGCCGCCGTTTTCTTCAATGGCCCCGTTGCCGGTCTCGTTATTTGAAGGATCGGCAACATCCCCTCCATTACCGCCGCATCCGGCTGCTGCAAGCAGCAGCACCACGAGAAGCAGAACCGTTAAATACCTCAATAATTTCATGCTGACAACTCCTTGTTATATTATTCACTCGCTGTTAATATAGCTCTTCTTTTCTATAAATGTAATCACCCACAGGGTGATTTCTCTCCTTTATAATAAAAAGTTTGACGAGAACCCAAATTTACAATAAACTTTCTTTAGCCTGTAAAGAATAGAGCACCAGGAGAGTAAATGCCCCTTTTGCGGCAAAAATTGGAGTGAATATGATTTCGCGAATTCCCTCTCCCCTTGTGAATATATTGAAATTGGCGGCTATCGTTGCTGCGATTCTTGGCGCCCTGTACCTTCTTTTGCTGGTGTTCAAGTATGCCGCCCCCTTTGTCATTGCCCTGTTGCTGGCGGCGCTGATTGAACCCCTAAATCGCTTTCTTTCGCAAAACCGCAAATTCCCCATTCCGCGCTCGCTGGCGGCCTTAATCGGGACGATCCTGATTGTATCCATTGTGGCTTTTGGGCTCTTCGGCGTTGGGAATTTGCTGTTCACCCAGGCCCGGGAACTGATCACCACCTTGCCGGAGCACTATCCTCATCTGGAGCGGGAAATTAGAGCCTATATCATCCGGCTGGAGCGGAATATGGATATTTTACCGGCAAAAGCTTTGCAGGCTATCGACAATATATTGTCACAGCTGGAAGCATTTCTCTCCGGTTTCGTAAGCAAAGCGGCACGTTACCTTTATCATTATGCGGTCTCCATCCCCGAAATCATGCTCTTTATTATCCTGACCGTTCTGGGCATCTACTTTATTTCACGGGACTGGCTGAAGATTCAAGAATCAATCAACGAGCAGCTTCCCAGGGCCTGGCTGGACAGATTCCGCATTTTCAGGCGCGATATGCTGGCCGCCCTTTTCGGCCTTATCCGGGCCACACTGGTTCTAATGGCCATCACTTTCATACAGCTTTACCTCGGCCTGCGTATTTTGCAGGTTCAATATGCCCTGCTAATGGCCTTTATTATCACCATCTTTGATGCGCTGCCGGTAATCGGCGCGGGGCTTTTTCTCGTTCCCTGGGCTATTTATGCTTTTATCACCGGGAATATAAAGCTGGGAATTGGGCTGCTTATCATTCAAGTATCTGTCTCCGTAGTGAGGCAAGTCGTCCAGCCCAAAGTTCTCGGCGATCAGATCGGTATCCACCCGCTGGCCACCATGATCACCATGTATGCCGGCTTTAAATTTTTTGGCTTATCGGGTTTAATCTTCGGCCCGATTGTTTTCGTGATTGTTAAAAGCATCCTGGGCTATTATACCAGGGGACGCAGCTTTAAACAGCTTATTTTTGGGGATGGCTCATAAAACATCGAGCCGGGCGGGCCTTTAAAAGACTTATCGGGCAATTCGGGAGAACTGAAAACCCGGCGGCAGGGTGATAGTTTCAATCACAGAGAGAAAAAGTTGAAGTGCCCGCTTACTGACGCAGCCAGGACTGCAGCGCCACCACGATATCCCCGGCCCGGGGCGGGCAGCCGCGCACATGCCGGCGGCAGCCGCTGGTACATTTCCCAACGCCCAGTTCCCCCGGCCTCTCTTTCCACCCCTGGCCGATACATACCGGCGGCAATTTCTTCAGTTGCCCGCTTTCCTTAAGCCTTCGCAGGGCAAAGATCAGGGCGGCGTAACAGGGTGAACAGGCCTCTTTCTCCAGGATCCAGCGCCGCAGGTAGTCCACTTCCCTGCTGGCCAGGGCCGGTTCGTCGCGTCTGGCGGCCTGGCGGCGGTTTAAATAGACAATGGAGTCCTCCCCGGCCGCAGCGCTGCCCACGCCGAGGCATTCCGCCAGGCCGATATACTCCACCTCTGCTACCCGGTAGCCGATCAGCTCCGCCGCGTAGGCGTCGACCATAACCGGGTCTCTTCCGGCAATGACCATGTCCATGCGCACCGGCGTCCCCCCGCCTTCGTAGGTCAGGTCGCCAATAATGCCGTCCACCACTGTCAGGTGAGGCCGGATCGCCTTGCCCAGGCAGGCAATGGGCTTATGCAAGCCGAGACGGTGAAAGCGCCTTTTTTCCCGGTCCGGAACGCAGCCTTTCAGGTTCTTCAAGGCGCAGGTTAGCCCGGTCTGGCAGTGCGCCTTCAGCACCGGCATATTGATGAGGTAGTCCACCTCGAGCAGGCGCGCGCAGATCTCAATCTTAAGCCCGTCCACTGTACAAGCAACTGACCGGTCTTTTTTAAGATCCACCAGCGGCAGGGAAAACTCGGCCGCTATTTGCCGGTAGCCGCACAGCTCGAAAGCCTTTCCAGTGTCATCGCCAACCCAGGAACTCTCCATGATCGCCATATTGTTATAGCCGTGCTCCCGCAAATAGCCGATGACGCCCTTGACCAGCCCCGGATCGGTGGTCGCTCCCCACTGTGCCGGCTGCGCCACCACCAGGTTTGGCTTTAAACAAATACGAGGGTTTTCTTTTTTTAACGATGCCAGGTCCCGGGCAATATCCATCCGCTCCATGATCGCCCGGCCCATCTCTTCCGCTTCGCCGCCGTAGATGACATAAAGCTTTTCCATGATCACGCTTAATTATATCACATGATAAATTGCCTATAGATGCGGTCGGTATATATAAAAAACCCTTGAATTACAAGGGTTTTGGTGGTGCGAGCGAGAGGACTTGAACCTCCACGGGCGTAAAGCCCACTAGGTCCTGAACCTAGCGCGTCTGCCATTCCGCCACGCTCGCTCGTTTTTGCTGCAACGATATTATACATGTTTAATATGAATAGATCAAGTGGGTATAAACGAATTGCCGGGAGGCCTCCCCAGGGAAGCCTCCCGGCGCTGATTATTAAACATAATTGATAAATCCAGTATAGCGATTAAGAAACAGGCGGGGTCAACACATGTAGGGCGCCCGGATGAATAGCTATTTTTGCCGGCAGGGATCCCATTAATTCACCGTCGACATGTACGGGGATATTTTCGCCGGCGCTGATGGTTACTTCACGGCAGGAAGAAGTATAGATGGCGCTGTGGCCAAGATGTTTTTTGAAAAAAGCTCTTATCGTCAGCGTTGCTGTCTCCACGTAATTCATCCGCCGCACTAAAAGCAGGTTTAACTGCCCGTCCGTAACATCGGCATGAGGCGCGATGCAAAGCTGACCTCCATAATAGCGCCCATTTGCCACAAGAGCGATAAAGGTCCTTGCCTCTGCGATTGTCTTGCCGTTTTCCATATCCTTAACCTTTGTTGGGAAGCTGCTGAAGCTGGCCAGTTCTTTTAAAAAGCCGGCCACGTATGCGCTGTATCCGGGCAGTTTCTGATCGTCGGCCTTGGCAAATTGGGTCACTTTAGCATCAAAGCCGAAACCGGCTACATTAAGAAAGCGAATGCCGTTTAACGTGCCGATATCAACCCGCCGCGGTTTCCACCGGGGCATCTCCAGCAAGGCCTTGAGGCAGTTGCCCGGTATTTTAAGCGAGCGGCGAAAGCCGTTGCCGGTACCGGCCGGGATGATTCCCAGGATATTCTTCTTAAGATCAAGACCATTGACCACTTCGAGCAGGGTCCCGTCTCCACCCACTCCGACAATCAACTCCGCGCCGTTTGAGCGCGCTTTTTCGGCAATACTCGTGGCGTCTCCGCGGCATCTAGTATAGTAAAGCTGGTAGGACTGGCCTGCATCGCGCAGCAGGGACTCCATCCTGCGCCAGACTCGCATCGCCCTGCCCCCACCGGCTTTAGGGTTGACAATAAATACTGTTTTGAAAGGTATCAATTATTTCACCTCCTTTTCGTAAAATATGGCCGCCTCCTGAAGAGGCGGCTAAATTGTTATGTAAACTGTTCTGCTACTCCTTCGGTTTTTCTTTAAGTTCGGGTAAAAGTTGGCGCAGTTCAACCGGAAGCGGGAAGGCTACCGTCGTGCCCGGCTGGCTGACCACTTCGGGAATGGCCCGCAGAAGCCTGACATAAAGGCCGCCTTCCTGGCTGCTCAATATCTGCGCCGCCTCGGCCAGCTTCCTGGCGGCTTCCTTCTCTCCTTCAGCCTGGACCACAATGGCGCGGCGCTCTCTTTCAGCGGTTGCCTGGCGGGAGATGGCCTTCTGCAGCAGCTCGGGAATGCCCACATCCTTGATCTCCACCGCTGTAACCTTGATTCCCCAGGGATCGGTAGCCTCATCGAGGATCTTCTGGATGAACTGGTTTAATTTATCCCTCTCGGCAAGCAGTTCGTCGAGTTCGGCCTGCCCGGTAACGCTGCGCAGCGTGGTCTGGGCCAGCTGCGCGGTGGCGAAGCGGTAATCCTCGACATTGACTATAGCTTTGTTGGGATCAACAACCCGGTAGTAAACCACCGCATTGACGCTCGTTGTGACGTTGTCCCGGGTAATTACTTCCTGCGAGGGCACATCCATGGTCACCACGCGCATTGAAACCTTAATGGTCCGGTCAATGAGTGGAATGACCAGAACCAGGCCGGGCCCTTTTTCTCCAATCAAGCGTCCCAGGCGAAAAACAACAAGCCGCTCATATTCGCGCACAACCTTGATCGCCGAAATTAAAAAAAACAGAACCACGACTATAAGGGGAATTAAAAAATTTTCCAAGTTTACACCTCCTTTGCTCCTTTATCCTGATTGGGCAAATCTTTCCGCGGGCGGACCCAGAGACGCAGTGTTTCAGATCGTACTATCTGAACCTCGGTACCCGCTGTAATCCTGGAGCCGTCATCGCTTCGAGCCAGCCAGAGCTCCCCCCTGGCCTTAATCTGCCCTTCCGGGTCGATATCTGATACGGCAATCCCCCGCTGCGGCGGCTTAAAGTAGCTCCCGCCGTCTTTCCAGCGGCGGCGGCTGTAAACAACGGCGGATGTTACCGCCGCGGCAAGCAGCAGCAGCGCCAAAACAATACCTATAGCCGTGAGACGAAATGACTGGTACCATTCGGCGGACATGAGGGGTTCCAAGGGCAGCAGGATGGCTCCCGCCATTAGCGAGAGGGCGCCGCCAATGCCGAGCACCCCAAACCCGGGGGTAAATATCTCGGCAATGACGAGGCCTGCTCCCAGCAAAAGCAAGATCACTCCGGTAGTATTGGTATCAAATAAGCCGATCCCGTATATTCCCATTATAAGTAAAATCCCGCCGATGACCTCCGGAACAAAGGTGCCTGGATTAGAGAAGCCAAAGTAAAGCCCCAACAATCCCAGCGACAGCAATATAAAGGCGATCTGGGGATTGCTCAGGAAATGCTGAATTTTTTCACTTAGCGTCATTTCGGGGTAGTAAATCGTTGCGGCGGCTGTATGAAGACGGTACTCCCGGCCGTCTTTCTCTACCACTCGCCCGTCAAGTTGTTCCAAAAGATCGCCTACGTCTGAAGCCAGCAGGTCAATCACGCCGGTATCTTTGGCATCCCAGGCGCTGAGGCTCAGGTTCTCGGTGACAAATTTCTCGGCAATGTCCGCCGGCCGCCCCCTGGCCTTCGCCAGGCTGCGCAGGTGTTCTGCCAGGAAAGTGGTCGTTTTCTCGTCGGCAGGTGTAGAACCCTCAGGAGTGAGCTCCACCGGGTGAGCTGCGCCGATAGTGGTTCCGGGTGCCATGGCCGCGATATCGGCAGATAAAACAATGAAAGATCCCGCTGAAGCGGCAATGGCGCCGGTGGGAGCCACGAGCACGGCTACCGGCAGGGGGGCGTTCATCAGTGTCTGATTGATCTTTATCGTGGCATCAACCAATCCACCGGGGGTATCCATTACGATGACAAGCAATTGGGCTTCTTCTATCACCGCGTCTGCAGTTTGCCGAACCAGGAAGTTAAGCTTCCCCGCAGTAATCATCCCCTCTATCTCGACTACAACAACGGGGGCAGCGTCTACAGGACCGGCGGAGGCGGGAGTTATGGCTGCTAGCATTAAAAAGACTGCCAGAAGTAGAAAAAGAGGTTTAATACCCCTTGCCAAGCGTTTGTTCAAATGAGTTTCACCCCCTGCCACGACAGGATCACCCATATTAACATTATAATAGTAAAATTCAAAAAGTTAAAGAGCCATTCCGGCAATATTTATCAAAAAAGCGGATTTCTCCGCTTTTTTTGTGTTTGTTACCGGCCGTAGATCCATTCATCCAGAACAGACCGGTAACTGCAGAGCTCCGCTTCATTAAAAAATAAGCCGATCTCGCGGCGGGCGCTTTCCAAGGAATCTGAACCATGGACCAGGTTGTTCCCGGTAAAGAGAGCCAGGTCGCCCCTGATCGTGCCGGGGGCTGCCTCCTGCGGATTGGTAGCGCCGATTAAGGACCGGGCTACGGCAACCGCATTGTCTCCCTCCCAGACCATCGCTACAACCGGCCCCGATGTAATAAAAGAGATCAGGCTCTCATAAAAAGGTTTGCCCCGGTGCTCTCCATAATGCCGGGCCGCCAGCTCCGGTTCCATTTGCATCATTTTGATCGCCACCGGCTGGAGGCCCTTTTTCTCCAGGCGGGTGATCACTTCCCCCACGAGTTTGCGCTGAACACCATCGGGTTTGACCATTACAAAAGTGCGCTCTCTGCTGTTAATAAGACACCCTCCTTAAAATTATTGATCGCCAATGCCGCTGGAGTATTTTTCTCTCTCCATCCTGTCAATTCCAAGCGGGCTTAAACAATAAGCTCAGTATGTCGTCATCAGCTGACTGTCGTCAATAATTTTTGTTTCGGTATCTCTCCGTTTACGGATATCCTTTGGGATACTAAACATACCGCGGTGGGTTTCCTCGTCATAAAAACGCAGCTTCAGCCCCCGCTCGGCAATGCGGCTGTTGATCAAGCCTTCTTCATACAGAAGGGGATTAAAGTCGCGCGCGGCGACAATAAAGCCCCATTCCGTGTTAAAAGAAGGCACGAAGGCATGATAGGAGCAGACATGGGGAAATACCTGCCCGATAGTGTTGTAGATCGCACAGTGGGCTTCGAGAAAAGCTGTGCTGAAATCGCCGGCCTGTAATACAACCAGGCCGCCTTCATCCAGCCGCTGCTCTGTCAAAGCATAAAACTGCCGCGTAAAGAGCTTTAGGGCAGGGCTTCCTTCAACCGGTTCAGGAATATCAATGATGATCACATCGTATAGCTCTTTATTTTCTTCAAGATAGCTCCGGGCATCAGCGAACACCAGGTCCAGCCGGCTATCATCAAAACTGCCCCGGTGCCACTCGCCAAGGTGCTTGCGGCAGAGCTCGACTACATCGCGATCGATATCCACCATCACCGCGCGTTCAACTTGCGGGTGGCGGAATATTTCACGCAGTGTGGCTCCTTCGCCTCCGCCGGCGACAAAAACCCGCCGCGGAGATTTATGGAGCAGCATTGCCGGCTGGACCAGCGCTTCATGATAGATATACTCATCGAATGCCGCTGATTGGATCTTGCCGTCCAGGATCAGAATGCGCCCGTAAAGTTGATTATCGGCAATCTCTGCTTGTTGAAATGCTGTTTTTATGCCGGCAACATGGTTTTCCAGGCTAAACATGTGCGCCGTTGACAGCGAGGTCCGTTCAATATACCATTTATGTTCAGCAGAAGACACTGCAAGCCTCCCCGCTTAATAGTTCACCACGGTCTTGTGCTGCAAGGGGACGTCAAAGATGCCGCGCTTGATTTCCCTGGCAGTCATATTCTGGGCCGAGAGCTTCTGTTTAAGGTAATCGCACGATACCCATGGATCAACAGTTTGACCACAGGTAAAGATATCCACGGCAGCGTAGCCAAATTCGGGCCAGGTATGAATTGCCAGGTGTGATTCGGATATAACGACTACGCCGCTGACTCCCTGGGGGCTGAACTGGTGAAAAACGGTCTCTCTAACTTCAGCTCCCGCTTCCAGAGCCGCCGCCACCATATCTTGCTTTATCTGAACCTGATCGTTCAGCTTTTCAGGTGGACAGCCGTAAAACTCAGCCAAAACATGACGGCCTAAAGCGCTCATCTTCCATACCTCCTTGTAGCTTTTATGGGCAAAGCATCAGCATACATTTTAACAAACTTCGTCAAAAAGTCAATGAACAGAAATGGCGTTTGAAAATTTAATCAAAGGCCGAAACCTTGCTATTGCATGACACCTTAGTTTATTATATATGCAGCACTAATGCATCAGGATTTACAGGCAGAAAGGAAGATAGGTTCAATGAGTGATCTTAGTTTTTTATTCAATCCCAAACAAGTAGCTGTGATCGGCGCTTCGGCCTCACCTCAAAAAATCGGTTACGCCATTGTCAGCAACCTGATCAAGAGCGGTTACCAGGGAAAAATCTGTCCTATAAACCCAAAAGAAAAAGAAATTCTCGGACTGCCCTGCTATCCCAGCATCGGCAAGGTTGAAGGGCAGGTTGACCTGGCCGTGATATCGGTTCCCGCCAGGCTCTGTCTTCAAGTAGCCCGGGAATGCGGCGAAGCGGGAGTAAAAGGAGCCATCGTCATCACTGCCGGTTTTAAAGAGGTCGGTGGAGAAGGGCTAAAACTTGAACGGGAGCTCCAGGCAATCGGTAAGAAATATAACATACGCCTGGTCGGGCCAAACTGCGTCGGCCTGATGGACACCCACACCCCGCTGAATGCCTCATTTGCCACCGGCTTCCCCGAAAAAGGAAACATATCTTTTATCTCGCAGAGCGGGGCCATGGTTATCGCCATCCTTGACTGGAGTTTCCAGGCGGGATTGGGCTTCTCGCGTTTTATCAGCCTCGGCAACAAGTCGGACCTCAGTGAAATTGACTTTATCGAAAGTTGCACCGCCGACCCCAACACCAAGGTTATTCTTGTTTACGCTGAAGATGTGACCGACGGGGAAAAGTTTGTCCAGGTTTGCACCGAAGCCAGCAAAGTAAAACCAATCGTTATCTTAAAGTCCGGAACAAGCACCGCAGGAGCGCAGGCCGCCAGCTCGCATACAGGCGCATTGGCCGGCAGCAACCGCGCTTACGACACCGCTTTCCGGCAAAGCGGAGTTTTACGAGCTGACAATATGAGCGATCTCTTTTACCTGGGCCGGGCTTTCTCCACCCAGCCTCTACCCGAGGGCGACAGGGTGGCTATTATAACCAACTCGGGGGGGCCGGCCATCATTGCCACTGATACCATCGAGAAGACCGGCCTGAAGATGGCCCGCTTCAGCAAGGCTACCATCGACCAGATGCGCGAAAACCTTCCTGCTGAATCAAACATTTACAATCCTATCGATGTGCTGGGCGATGCCCGGGTAGATCGTTTCCGCTTTGCCCTGCAGATGGCTTATGAAGATGAGAATGTAGATAGCGTCATGGTCATTCTCAGCCCCACCGCGGTGGCCGAACCTGAAAAAACAGCCCAGGCAATCCTTGAATATAAAGATAAATATCCCCACAAACCGATCTTTGCCGTCTACATGGGCGGTAAAACACTGGTCAAAGGCAAGGAGATGCTCGTGAAGGCCGGCGTGCCCACCTTTACCTTCCCGGAATCAGCAGTTACGGCTCTGGAGGGGATGGTCCGTTACGCCGAGTTCAGGCGCGCAAACGATGCTGCGCCCGTTCTCCCGCCTCCCAATGTGGACAGCAATACAGTTAAAGCAACTTTCTATGATGTGCTCAAGGACAAGCGGGTTTCCCTGCTGGCTCATGAATCCTCAAAAGTGCTTGATGCCTACGGAATTCCGGTCAACCGCACTTACCTGGCCACTTCGGTTGAAGAGGCCTGCCAGATCAGCCAGAAGATAGGCTACCCCGTTGTTTTAAAAGTATCCTCACCGCGCATTGCTCACAAGACCGACGTCGGCGGCGTCGAGATCGGGCTGCATAACCGGCGTGAAGTAGAGAAAGCTTACAATCGAATCATGGAGCGGGTTCGCCGCTACCTGCCTGACGCTCCCATCTACGGGATCGAGGTCTCGAAAGTAGTCGACGACGGCGTAGAAGTAATTATCGGCATGTCCCGCGATATCCAGTTTGGACCGATGATCGCTTTCGGCCTGGGCGGCATATATGTGAATTTGCTTAAAGATGTCTCCTTCCGCCTGGCCTCCGCCCTGAACAACCGGCAAGCCATCGAGGAGATGATTACCGAGACAAAAGCCTACACTCTGCTTAAGGGCTACCGGGGACAGAAACCGGCGGATATTGACGCGCTCATCGACGCCATCTACCGGACGGCACGGCTGGTCCAGGATTTTGAAGAGATCACCGAAATGGATATCAACCCGCTCCGGGTTCACACCAGGGGAGCAACCGGTCTGGATGTGAAGATCACGATTAACCAGATGTAAGCTACCAAGAAACAACGAGGTGAATAAAATGAAAGCAATCTATTTCTCAGGCAAAGCAGGCGACGGGAAAACAGCAACCGCCCTGGGTGTGGGGCTAAAGCTCCAGGAAGAGGGATTTAAAATATCTTACTTCAAGCCGCTGGGTTTCCAAAAAGGAGTGGCCAAGAAAGAAGACGACGATGTCCTGCTGATGCGCGAAGTATTCAAACTCCCTTTCCCGGGCGATGTGATCTGCCCGGTTACGCTAAATCCCCATTACCTGACCGGGTTTCTTCTCAAGGGCAAAGAAAACGTCTTGCCCCTTCTTGATGAATCCTTTAACCGGTTGAAAGAAGGCTGTGACGTTCTTCTCATCGACGGCGGCGTAGCCCCCCACACCGGTTACAACCAGGGATTTGACGACTTTAGCCTGTCGGAGCGCTGGGGAGCCGGGGTCATCTACGTCCTCCAGGCGGACAGCGATTTCGATCTGGACATGGGATTGCTCTACAGCGAGCTATGGGAATGCCGGAAGATCAAGGTGATCGGCGCTCTTCTAAACAACGTTTCCCGCGCTCAACTGGATAAATCAAAAGGAATTTACAAACCTCTCCTGGAGGAAAGGAAGCTGCCGGTTCTTGGCATAGTCCCCCGTCAGGAAGAGATCGCCACTCCCACTGTTGCTGAATTTTGCAGCGCCCTGAACGGTGAAATCCTTGCTGCGCCCGAAAATATGAACCGCCTGGTTGAAGATGTAGTCGTTGGAACGATGACCATTGAAAGCGCCCTCTCATACCTGCGGCGCGCCCCGAACAAGGCGTTGATCACAGGCGGCGATCGCAGCGATATGGCCTTGACCGCGCTGGAGACCAGCACCTCGGTAATTATTCTAACCGGGGGTCTCTACCCCAATGTGCGGGTTCTGGCCCGGGCCGAAGAGAAAGGGGTTCCTGTGATCCTGGTTCATGAAGATACTTACACAACCCTGGAAAATCTACACAGCGTGTACCGGAGTATTCACCCGGACAACGAAGCGGCAATTAAAATTGTCAGGAAAGTGATAGATACATACATGAATTGGGAGCCGGTGCTTAATTACGTCAAAGGATAACCGGTTTAACGAAGGGGCAAGGTTAACTCTTCTTGCAGTACATTTTCTGATCGGCAACCTGCAGCAGTTGTTCCGGGTTCTGCCCTTCACAGGGGTACTCCGCAGTCCCCCCGCTCAAGCCCAGATGCAGCGGCAGGCCGTTGACATAATAGGGATGGGATTGCACCGCTCGGAGCAACCGCTGCAGGGTTAGCTCGGCATCCTTGCTCTCCGTCCCCGGGAGAAGCAGCAGGAACTCGTCCCCCCCGTAGCGTGACAGGATGTCCCCTCTACGCACGGACGACTGTAGCACGGCGGCCACATGCCGGATCACCTTGTCGCCGATGAGATGACCATAGCGATCATTGACCTCTTTAAAATGATCCAGGTCGATGAAGATAATGGAAAACGAGCTTCCGTCCCTGCGGCAGCGCATGATCTCTTCGTTAATCCGCTCTCGGGCATAGCCGCAATGGTAGAGGCCGGTCAGGGGATCGGTTACCGAGGAATTATATAACTCTTTTCTTAATTTAGTTTCATCCCCCATCAGCCCGTTGATGGCCCATGCTGCAAAGACCATGGTGCCCAGGCCAAAGATAAGATAAAAAGCCATTGGGTAATATACGCCCTGGTTAATTTTGCCAGCCAGGGCGCTTAACCCAGTAAAAAGGATGGCCAGTCCCAGGCCTGATAACCCGGCCTTTATATTGAAACGGATAGTCGCAGCCAGAATAGGTATGGTGTAAGCAATATAAAAAAAACTGCTTAAGCCCCCGGTTATATAAACGAGGATGCCAATAATAATATAGTCGAACAGGTCAAGCCAGAAATCTCTCGGCCATTCCCGTTCCATTCTCGATTCCCTAAAATATCGCAGGATGCCATAAGCGGTGGATAATACAATCAAACCTGTTGCAGCAAGCCTTGAATAGTTTAAGTATGGGTATGCCGCCACCAGGAAAATAATACAGTAGCCTATATAAAACAGCCGGATCTTTCTAAAGATAAGGCTTATCTTGACCTGGCGCCTTAGCTCATAGCTGTAGTAGGTATAGCGGTTGAAATCTTTTGTTTCAGTTGTTTTGTCTCTTGTGAAGGTTGGCATGCTTCTCACAATCCTACCGGTCCTTTATATAATCCGCAAGGTGCAGCAGGTATTATTATGGCAATTAATAAAGAGGGCATCGTCATATGAGTGAATCAATTATAGCAAATTTATCCCTCCAGGTAAATAATCATTTTAGGCAGAACCAGGAAATTTCATTGGATTTAAAAATCTGTTTATAATTTATAAACAGGCATGACTTTTTTTTAATCTTCTGATAGAATCCAGGTAGGTAAATTTAACTATTAAATTGTACACTTACTCTCTTAGCTATTTCAGTCCTACACTAAGAAAATAACAAGGAGAGGGTAAAATGATCGGCGGTTATATGGGAAAAGTGCTGGAAGTCGATTTGGCTTCCAACCGGGTAAAGAAATACGCCTTGCCCGATCGTATGCTTGAGCTGTATGTGGGCAACAAGGGCCTGGGGGCGCGGTTGCTCTACGATCTGCTGCCGCCCTCTGCGGATCCTCTAACCGAAAAGAATGTTTTCATTGTCACCACCGCACCTTTGACCGGGTCGGGCGCACCCAGCAGCAACCGGTTCAATATCACCACTAAATCACCGCTTACCGGCGCTATCGTCAATTCCAATTGCGGAGGCGATTTCGGTATTCACCTGAAAAGAGCAGGCTACGATGCCCTGATCATAACTGGAAAAGCCCGCAGGCCGGTATATCTGAAGGTGGACGGAGATGATGTGTCCATTGAAGATGCCGCGGAGTTATGGGGCCTGGATACTCAGAAAACACAGGAAAAGCTGCCCGCCGGAACCGGCAAGATCGTCATCGGCCCGGCCGGAGAAAACCTGGTCAAGTTTGCCTCTGTAATTTCGGAAGAGAGAGTCGCTGCCCGCGGCGGTGTGGGCGCGGTTATGGGCAGCAAGAACCTTAAAGCGGTAATCGCCGGAGGAGATCAAAAGGTCCGGGTGGCCCACGAAGAGAAATTCAAGAATACTTGCAAAAAATGGCGCGAGCTGTCGCGGCGGCATCCGGCCACCGGCGAAGAGCTTCCCCGCTACGGCACCGCTGCTTTTGTCAACAAGTGCAATGCCACATACACCCTTCCCACCAGGAATTTCCGCTACGGAACCTTTTCTGAAGCCGATGCCGTGAGCGGCGAAACCCTGGCTGAAAAATACCTGGTCAAAAACATTGGCTGCCGCGGCTGCCCGGTGGCCTGCGGCAGGCAGGTTGAGCTTAATGGAAAAAAGATAAAGGGGCCTGAATACGAAACTGTGGGTCTTCTTGGACCCAATATCATGAACGCTGATCTGTCGGCCATAATCGAATTTAATTACCAGGCCGATCTGCTCGGCCTGGACACCATATCACTGGGGAATACGCTCGGTTTTGTCATGGAAGCCGGAGAAAAAGGGCTGCTCATAACAGACCTTGCTTTCGGCAAAACCAGCGGGATCAGCCGGGCCATTGAGGATATTGCCTACCGGCGGGGCCTCGGAGATGATATGGCCGAAGGGGTTCGATTTCTTTCAAAAAAATACGGCGGAGAAGAATTCGCCATTCATGTAAAAGGCCTTGAAATCGCCTCATATGAACCGCGGGGCGCAGTAGGCCAGGGACTTGGATATGCCATTGCCAGCAGGGGAGGCTGCCATATCGCCGCCGGCTACCCCATCTACCTGGAAGCAAACGGTCCCATAACCGTTGATCCCCACTCCACAATCGGGAAACCGGGCCTGGTTATCCTCAATCAGACCACCATGGAAGCGGTGAGCTCTCTGGGTTGCTGCATCTTCACCGTCTACATGTTTCTCCCGCGGCAGCTTATCGAGATCAATGCCCGTTCTCGCTTCGTCTCGAAAATGATCCGCAGCGGTTTCCTTTACGGCGGCAACCTCATCGGCAGGGCGCTATCGCTGCCCGCCTGGACACTGCCTGTGCCGCCACCCTTTTTCATGCTCCCCCAGGTAAAGGCACACGCTCACTGTACCGGGCGGCGCTTCACCCTGGGCCGGCTCATGGAACTGGGGAAGCGGGTCGTGAATATGGACCGCATCTTCAACCTTCGGGAAGGCCTGACCGCCGCGGACGATACCCTGCCCGCGCGTCTGACCGAAGAGCTGCAGCGGAGCGAGGAACCCAATTCACGGGTGCCCCTGGCAAAGATGCTCCCCAAGTATTACCAATTCAGGGGATGGAGCAGCGACGGTGTCCCCAGGTCTAAAACCCTGAAGGCACTTAGCATTGAACAGGAGCCTTCGCTACCGGGAGCTGCAGCAGACTCTTCCGGAGCCGCCATAGCCGGAAACTGATGCCTTTTGAGAAAAGAGAGGATGCCGCTTCATGGTTGAGGTAAAATTGTATGCTTCACTGCGGGCTGCCGCCGGAGAAAAGAGATTTCTTACAGAGGCTTCTTCCGTAAAAGCTCTGCTACGGGAAGCCAAGGAGCGCTACGGAAATGAATTTGCCGCCAAGCTGAAGTTGGCCACCATTCTCGTTAACGGCAAGAATATCGCCCACCTGAAGTGGAAAAATACCCGGTTACAGGACGGTGACGTGGTTTCAATCTTTCCGCCCCTCGCCGGCGGCTGATAGATAACGAATACTCCCCCCTTTGCGAAAGTCTCTGTGAACTCCCCCCCGCCCCCCTTTGGAAAAAGGGGGGTCGGGGGGGAGTTATAAATGCTTTTAACCCCTGCGGGGGTTGGCCTAATGTAAAAATCGATAATTTTCCAACTGGGGCTGTCCCAAAAAGGACAGCCCCTAGCCCGGCAACAATCTCTCACCTCTAACTTCTAACCTCTCACCTTTCAATTTATCAGCTGCAGCAGCTTCTGCCAGTTAAGGTCCAGCTGCCGCTGCATCGCCTCCAGCTGCTCCTTCTCCAGGCTGTGAAAACGGCGCTGCAGCTTCAGGTATTCCTCCAGCGGCTTTTTCTGCGCCGGGCGGTAGGTCAGCGTGTAATGCTCTCCGTCTCTAACCTCGTATAGAGGAAAAAGGCAGCTCTCCACCGCCAGGCGCGACAGGTGGATCGTCTCATCGGGTTCGGCGCCCCAGCCCGGCGGACAGGGGCTCAGCAGGTGAAAGAAGCGGAAGCCGCGGATTTCCCGGGCGGCGGCAAACTTTCTATGCATGTCGTCTACAAAAGCTACCGTAGCCGTGGCCGCATAGGGGATGCCGTGCGCGGCCATGATCCTGATCATATCTTTCTTCGGCCGGTCCTGGTAAAGCGGAAAGGGCGCCGTGGCCGTGCGGGTGCCGTAAGGAGTGGCCGAGCTGGTCTGCCCCCCCGTGTTCATGTAAGCTTCATTGTCGTAGCAGACAAAGATGATATCTTCATTGCGCTGCGCCGCGCCCGAGAGCGCCTGCAGGCCGATGTCGAAGGTGCCGCCGTCGCCGGAAAGCACGAGAACGTTGGTTTCTCTGTCTCCTTTCCGGACCAGCCCTCTTTTCACGCCGCTCCCTACCGCAGCCGCGCTGGGGAAGGTGCAGTGCAGGATGGGGCATTTTAAGCTGGTCAGGGGCGGCAGCCCGGCAATGATGCTCCAGCAGGAAGCGGTAATGACAAAGGCAGTTTTCTCTCCAAGGGCGCGCGTCAGGTAGCGCACCGAGAGGGCCGCCCCGCAGCCGGGACAGGCCGGGTGACCCGCATAGAGCAGGCCTCCATTCTGGGCTTCTTCCGGTGTGATCATCTCAGGTCAACCCCCCACTGTTCCATGATCAAATCGCCCGAGCAATCTGCTGGAGCCTCCATCACCAGCTGCCGCAGCATCTGCGGGCTGAGATCGATGCCCCCGGCCAGAAGCAGGTTTTGCACCAGAGGACCGGATCCGTCATTGTAAAGAGCCGACTTGAGCTCCTGGGCCAGGATCCCGCCCGCCCCCGGGGAGCAATTCCGGTCAATGACAATGATGCGACGAGCCTCGCTTTTTTTGAGCAGGGACCGCAGCTCCTCCGCCGGAAATGGACGAAATACTTTTATCCGGATCATTCCTGTTTTATCCAGGCCCGGCAGCGCGCTCACCACCGTTTCGTAGATGCTGCCCGCCGTGACCACCACCGTCTCCGCTCCCTCCAGAGCCTTTCCCTCGGCCGGGGCGTAGCGGCGGCCAAAGATGGCGGCGAAGCGCTCGTTAATCTCCTTCAAGACCGCGGGAACCCGCTGCAGATCGCGGTGGCGCTCCCGCACCAGCCGCGAAACCTCTTCTCCGGAGGCAAGGCCGTGCATATTGGCCGGCTGCAGGGGATCAACCTGGGCCGCAAAGCGCGGCGGCTCGACAAAACGTTTAACCTGTTCCGGTTCCGGCAGCTCCACCGCTTCATAAGTATGCGACAGGTAAAATCCGTCCAGCACGACCATGCACGGCAAAAGCAGACTTTCACTCAGGGGAAAGGCCTGCAGGATGGTGTCGAAGATCTCCTGGGCGCTGGCGCAGTAAAGCTGGATCCAGCCGGTATCCCTCTGCGAGAGACTGTCGCCCTGGTCCGGGTCGAGGCACCAGGGCGCCCCCAGGGCCCGGTTAACCACGGCCATGACCACCGGCAGGCGCGCCCCGGCAATCCAGTGGGTCATCTCGTGCATGAAGGCGAGGCCGTGCGAGGAGGTGGCCGTAAAAGTTCTCGCTCCGGCTGCGGAGGCCCCGCAGCAGTAAGAGAGAGCGGCGTATTCAGATTCTACACTGACAAATTCCCCTCCCAGTTCGCCGCGTGCCCAGAAATCCGCTATATCTTCGACAATCGCGGTTTGCGGGGTAATCGGGTAAGCCGACACCAGGTCCACCCCGGCCTGCTGCACCGCCAGGGCTGCGGCCCGGTTGCCGGTAATCATCTCAACAGGCATCTTCCCAGCCTCCTTTCATCACCAGCGCCCTGGCCGGGCACTCCCGGGCACAGAGGCCGCAACCTTTGCAGTAGTCCAGGTTGACATCGTAGCGCTCCCGGCGCCACTGTACCGCCAGGTCGGGGCAGTAAAGCGCGCAGAGGCCGCAGGAACTGCATGTGCCGCAGCCGATACAGCGCCCCGCTTCGGCAACCGGATCTGAAAGACGCCGCGTCAGATGGGCGCTCGGCAGTGCCGCCAGGTTCAGTTCTTCGAAGCCCACCACGGGCTTCCCCTCGAGAAACTGCGCTTCACCCGTCCCCGGCCGCCTTTTCAGCCGTTCCATGATTCCCGCCGCCGCCAGCCGCCCCGCCTGAATCGCCGCCGGGACAGTGGAAGGCCCGCTCACCAGGTCCCCCCCGGCAAAAAGGGTCAGCTCGCGCGACAGCCGGCCCAGCGCCTCCCAATCGGGCTGCTGCCCCAAAGCGTAGATCAGGGTGCCGCAGGCAAAGCTGCGCGGCGGGGCGGGCAGTACTTTTATTTTTCCTTCCGCCGTCTCCGTTTGCTCGAACAGTATTTCCGCCGGCCGCTCTTCTTCGAGGCGGAGCGCCTGCGGGGATAGGTTAAAATAAAGCTGCACCCCTTCTTTTTCCGCCGCGTCCACTTCATCGGCGGTGGCGGGCATCTCCTTGCGGGTGCGGCGGTAAACCAGGCTCACCCGGGTGATCCCCTCCTGCAGCAAGGCCACCCGGGCGGCATCGACGGCGGCGTTGCCGCCGCCCACAACGATCACCGGTTCGACAAGGCGCACCGTCTCTCCCAGGTTAACCCGCCGCAAAAACTCGTAGGCGCTGATCACGCCGGCAGCTTCCGCCCCGGGGATATTGAGAGGCCGCTCTTTCTGCGCTCCCACAGCCAGGAAGAGCAGGTCATATTCCTCGTTCAGCCGGTCCAGCGGCAGCTCCCCACCGGCCGCCACGCCGGTCTCGAAAATGATTCCGTCATCCTTGAGCATCTCCAGCTCCCTGGAGAGCAGCGCCCGCGGCAGCCGGTACTGGGGGATCCCCAGCGCCAGGAGGCCCCCGCAGACAGGGGCGCGCTCAAACACGGTCACCCCGATCCCGGCGCGGTTCAGGTAATAAGCACAGCTCAACCCGGCGGGTCCGGAACCGATCACGGCCACCCTGCCGCGGGTCACGGGCGGACCGGCCGGCGGCCGGTAATGTTTCTGCCGCCATTCGCCCACCGCCCTCTCCAGTTCCGGGATGGCAATACTTTCATCAAGCTGCCCCCGGTTGCAGTTTTCGGTGCAGGGATGAAAGCAAACCGCTCCGCTAATGGCAGGAAAGGGATTGCTCCGGCGGAGGATCCGCCACGCTTCGTCAAAGCGCTCCCGCTTGACCGCTTCCAGCCAGGCGGGAATCTCGCTGCCGAGGGGGCAGGCGATACGGCACGGCGACGGCCGGTAAATCCAATTGGGCGTGAGAAAGCGCCAGTCCCCTGTCCTGGCGGCCGTGCCCGGCTGGGCGCCGCGCGAGTATTTATAGACTGCGGGCTTGGAAGTTCCGGCCAACTGCGGTCACCTCCTTAACCTGCCTGTATCCTTCTGCGGCAGCCTGCAGGTTATCTTCAAGGCGGGCGGTAATTCTTTTCTCCACCGCCGCCCGGACGCTCTCCAGCGAGGCCAGTCCGCTGACCCTGGCCAGCGCCCCCACCATGATCGCATTTACCGCCGGGAAGCTGCCGATGGTTAAGTGATGCTTCCAGGCAATCGCCGAGGCGTCGACCCGGTAGATCCGGTAGGAACCGCCCGGGGGCAGGCTGCTCAAAAAAGGAGTCTCCTCTTCACTCTCCCGGTCATTGACCAGGAGCACGCCTCCCTCCTTCAGGCCTGCCGGGATGGCCGTTCCGGTCATGGTCGGATCGATCACCATTACATAATCGGGCCGGTAAACCCGGCAGCGGGGCATCAACCTCTCCTGGCCGGCCCGGACAAAAGCGGTCACCGGCGCACCGCGCCTCTCAGCGCCGAAAAGGGAGAAGGCCCTGGCGTAGAGCCCTTCTCGAAAAATAGCTTCGGCGAATACTGCGGCGGCCAGGACAATTCCCTGTCCGCCCCTCCCGTGAAAACGAAATTCGGTCATCTCGAGCATGGTTTCTGCCTCCTTGCAGCAATCTGCATTTTGCAGCAGATTGCCTGCAGATAATTGCATACCCCTGCCGTATGGTAGCGGTTTAGGCTTTCATTGCGCTGTAGATTCGCTCTTCGGCTATCAGATCGGCTATTACTTCCGGCGGCTTCTTCTCTTCACGCGAACGCCTGAATATCGCCTGCAGCCTCTCGTCGAGGCGGGCGATAATGCCCCGGATCTCTTCAGGATCGGTAATCCCCAGCCGGCAGCAGTCCACGAAGATGAGGCCGCCGGCATTGATCACGTAATCGGGGGCATAGAGGATGCCGCGCCGGTAGAGTGCGGCGCCGCTCTCTTCATCCAGGAGCATATTGTTGGCCGAACCGGCCACGATGCGGCATTTCAGCCGGGGAATCGTCTCCGGGTTGATCACCGCGCCGGCGGCGCAGGGGGCAAAGATATGGCATTCCTGGCCGTAGATTTCTCCCGGTTCCACCGCCGCCGCTCCCCAGAGTTCAACAGCCCTCTTTACTTTTTCCGGATCGATGTCGGTAACGATCAACCTGGCCCTCTCTTCTGCAAGATGCCGGCAGAGCGCGCTGCCCACGCCGCCCAGGCCCTGCACCGCCACCGTCAGCCCTTCAAGGCCGGGTTCCCCGTAGACCTCGGTTGCGCATCTCTTCATCCCCCGCCAGACGCCGAAGGCGGTATAAGGAGAAGGGTTTCCCGCGGTCGATTCGCCGAGGAGATGTTCTGTCTCCAGGCGAACACAATCAAGATCCTTCTCGTCGATCCCCATATCCACGGAGGTGATATAGCGTCCTCCCAGCTTCTCCACGCAGCGCCCGTAAGCCCGGAGCAGCCGTTCATTTTTATCCCGCGCCGGATCGCCGATAATCACCGCCTTGCCGCCGCCCAGGCCAAGATCTGCCGCCGCAGCCTTGTAGGTCATGCCGCGGGCCAGCCGCAGGACATCTTCCACCGCGGCCTCCTCGGTGGGATAGTTGAACATGCGCGTTCCGCCCAGCGCCGGACCCAGCGCAGTGTTGTGGATGGCGATAATTGCCTTGAGGCCGCTGGGCGGATCATGAAACAGGTGCAGCTCTTCATATCCCAGGGGTACCATCTTCGTGAAATAGCCGGCCATGCTTTCTCCTCCCTACTGTTCAATATTCAATACAATTCATAATATTGCAATTGCCATACCAATCCCCCCTGCTATTAACAAAACCTGGCAGCGCCAAAATTGTAGAGGCTGCCCCAAAGGGCAGCCTCTTCTTTTCATCCCGCCTCCCAATTATTTGTAGGGGCAGGCCTTGTGCCTGCCCCTATTATTACACAGACGCTTTATCAATCTATTTTGTTACCTTAATTGGTACAGGTTTTGTGGGATTTAAAAGAATTCTTCTTGTCAATATTACGCAACTAGTTATGCAGCCCGTAGCGCTCCAACTTGTTGTAAAGAGTGCGGATGGAGATCTGCAGCCGGCGGGCCGCCGCGGTCTTGTTGCCGCCGCATTGCTGCAGCACCTGCCGGAGAATTTCCTTCTCCCAGTTCTGGTGCAGCTCTTTGAGGGAACCCCTGTCCCGGTAGGCTCCTGCCGGTGATTCGCGCCTGGACGTATTGGCAAAGGGAATCATCAGGTGGCGCTCCTTGATCACCGTCTCATCTCGACCCAGGTTGATCAGGGCCCGCGAGATCACATTTTGCAGCTCGCGGACGTTGCCGGGCCAATCGTATTCCTGCAGCCGCCTGTAAACCGCGGGAGCCAGTTCCACGCCCAACCTGCCGTATTCCTGGCCGTAGCGCTGGATAAAGAAATCGGCCAGCAGGGGGATGTCTTCGCGGATCTCCCGCAAGGGCGGGGCATGGATGGGAAACACATTCAGCCGGTAATAGAGATCCTCACGAAAGCGTCCGCTTCTCAGCAGCTCTTCGAGATCGGCATTGGTGGCGGCAATGACCCGCACGTCTATGGTAATGGGGCGGGATTCACCCACCCGGGTGATCTCTCCTTCCTGGAGCACGCGCAGCAGCCTGGCCTGGGCTTCGCGGCTCATCGCTCCGATCTCGTCAAGAAAGAGCGTGCCGCCGTTGGCCTCTTCAAAATAGCCGCGCCTCCCTCCTTTTTTGGCCCCGGTAAAAGCGCCTTCAACGTAACCGAAAAGCTCGCTTTCCAGCAGGGTATCGGTAAGCGAAGCGCAGTTCACCCGGATAAAGGGTTTCGCCGACCTGTCGCTTTCATGATGGATCGCGTGGGCAAAGAGCTCCTTTCCGGTGCCGCATTCGCCGCGCAGGAGTACGCTGGCGGGGGTCCGGGCAGCCTGCCTGGCCCTTTCCACCGCCTCCTGCAGCCTGGGACTGCGGCCGATGATATCTTCAAAGGTGTAGCGGGATTCGAGGCGGCGCACCAGGCGGCGGGTCCGCTCCAGTTCATCCATGAGGCGGCGGATTTCCGAAATATCGTGGATCACCCCGACGCTGCCCTTAAGTTCGCCGTTGATCAGCAAAGGGGCACAGCTGACCACGACATCGCGGCGCCAGGGCCCCACCTTCATCCGCACACCCTTGATTGGTTTTTTCGTCTTTAGAACCTGGAAATGAACGCTCTCCCCCTCGGCAATATCGACAGTGGCCGGCTTGTTCAGGACCTGCTCCGCGGTCATCCCGGTAAGGCGGGTATAGGCGCGGTTGATCATCAGCCCCATTCCCTTTTCATCAACCACCGAGACGGCGTCGGACAGAGAGTCAATGATCGTCTGCAGGAGCTGTCCATCCTCGCCGCCCGGGAGAATGGCGCTGCGCTTGCCCGGCCGTTCTTTGGGTGGCAACGACTTATCTTTCACCGGCAGCCCTCCCCTTCTATTTTAGCACATTGCTGCCGGAAAATTAACACAATTCTCCCAACTATATAATTTCCTTTTTATACCTTTGGAATAATGAACACCGATCCTCTCATGCCCTTGGCTGTTCAGGTTCTCAGGCTGATAGAGAGAAGATGACCGCAGGGGTGCCTTATTGGCACATAATGGTCTTGTTTGAAGCATAAAAAGAAGGAATTTAATACCATAACCGTGAATAATGGCACAGCAGAACGCAGGGTTGCCGGAGATAAGTCTTTTAATTAATTGCTGTGGGGTGGGCCCATGCAAGCCATCTACCGGAACAAATTCAGTAAAATCATACCGATTATTTTTCTGTTCACTTCGCTGATTCAAATCTTTAACAGCCTGCGCCGCAATGATTACATCTTCCTGGGGTTATGGGCTGTCCTGGCCGCCGTTTTCCTCGCTCTTTTAATCCTTACCATCATACAACCGTACGTGGTTCTAACTGCAAGTACGATCAAAATCAGGCAAACTCCCTTTTCGATGCGGGAATACCGGCTGGACAGGCTGCAGTTTGATAAGAAGGGGATAGAGCTAACTTATTTTACTTATACCGGGCAAAAAGGTGAAGAGGAAACGGTTAAACTGAGCCACCTTATTCTTGACCAGAAGGATATGGACACAATAAAGGCCGCCATAGAGAA
>LSQX01044043.1_pt2 | contig 43963 bp, 44 predicted proteins | sample 654561 | NCBI WGS metagenome assembly LSQX01 (sample SAMN04489861, study PRJNA283612) | anaerobic digester metagenome | isolation source: 4 biogas reactors fed with cattle manure at either 37C or 55C with and... | place: Denmark: Kongens Lyngby | collected 2014 | reverse complement strand
TTATAAAACCCTATTAGAAGCAATCCTAGATTTTTTCTAATAGGGTTTTTCTTTTACTCTTTGTACATAGAGATGAATAATTTGCCCGCAAATGAGCAAAATGAGCAACAGGACAGAAGGGAAAATAGGTAAGAAAGACAGCCTGCAATCATTTTTATCGGTACTAACTATTCTAATTAGGCTCTACTATTGTACTATTGAACGCACCTTTCGTGTTAACTCTAATCAGTCTGGATCCAACTTTAAAAGTTGAATCCACTTTCTCTGTCTGTGTGCGTAAAACCAATTTGCCCAAAGCCATATAAATGGGGTTTTCCATCCTGCGCCTATCTCCACAATGTCTGTATACCGGCAGTTTCCATCCGATCGTTCTTCCAACAAAATCTCATGATTCCAGATGGGGACGTGTGCATTTCTCTCATTAGTATAAATACCTTGTTCGACATCAAATCGGTCCACATGGATGGTGTGTATTCCAAATGGGATGATCCCGAACAGCCAAAGACGGAAAGAAACAGTTTCTCCTGGCTCCCATTTCAAATCTGCTTTATGTTCAACAGGTATAAACGTAGCCATCGGTGCAGCGATATACTGTAATGTCTTAAGCACCTTCAGTTTCTCAAATACAGTCTGCTTTCCGGCATTCAATAAAGATGTTTTTCGAACGGTCATTGTTTTCATGTCCGGCTACCCCTTGCCACATTTAATTGGAAGGATCCAATATTCCTTAATCTACTTTATAAGCCAAATGGAAGTTAGCACTACCAGCATTTGACAGATCCGTCTTTGTTGGAAGGATCTGCTATTCAGATTTTTTCATCAATCAACATTTTCATAGTATATTGTCTGATATCGACACATCGCCTTTCATTATGTGACTAGTTAAACAATACTAACTAATAGGATAGCTCTTCATTGCGAAAAAATCAAGAGAAGTTCTAAGAATTTTGAGTGTGTAGGTTTCGATGGCATGATGAAAAGAAGTAGAAATTGACACAAAAAATATCTTTTGGCATGCAATGACAGTGTTGATGCTAATCAGTCGTTTTTGAGCTGCGGAAAAATCCTTGCTGTCGTCTGTGCCTTGGATTGCAGTACTAGTAGAGGTTCTCAGGATTTTTTCCTTCGTGGAAAACAGGAGTACGGCCGTATATTTTTACCGGTATGGTCTTAAAAAGTCCAAATTTGGAGTAGCCATTTCCTAAGAGCGCAGGCGGGTATCTTTTGTCTGTTCCTCCCATATAGATGTCATCATTGTTGCTATTTAATTAAATAATGAGCAGCAGATACGCATACAACATTTAATCTCAGTATTATTGTCAATTGGATCGATGTTCGTTATAATAAAGACGAAATAAAAATTTTATGAATTTGATATAAGCCCACGAAGGGTTATCGCCGAAGTGAAATGAGCGATAATTTGGTGGGTTTTTTTTTTAGAGTAATACAGAAAGGGTATTCGATGAATATAAAAAAACTGTTTAACAGCGATGAGGCCTTGACCAAAAGAAAATGCAAAAATATTATTAAAAATTTTAAGGCGGGTCGTATAAGGGCAGCACAATTTGCAGTCACAAATGCTTGCATCGCTCGGTGTGCTTTTTGCGATATCTGGCGACAGCAGCCCAAAGTCTTTACGGATAAAGAAAAAACGATAGCTGCTATCGATAGACTTGCGGAATTCGGCGTAAGCCATCTTATTTTTACAGGTGGTGACCCACTCAACCATAAAGAAATGGTTTCTTTTGTCGAGAGAGCATCGAAACATAATATGCATACCATGGTTTTAAATGCGGCACCGAGGCTTTTAATGAGGCGATTGGTGAAAAACTTTAGACCTGATCGGTACATTGTAGAACAATTGGACGAGGCGGGTTGTGATGTGATCGCCGCCTCTCTGGACTCCGGTGATCCTGAAACGATGGAAGACCAACGACAGTTACCTAATTTACTAGCAGAAATGACCCAAGCAGTGGGCATATTAAAAAGCAAGACAAAGATCAAAGCGGCAGCATGTGTTCTCATTTGGGATGATAATTACGATAAAATTGAAGATGTATGTCAGCGGGCAACGGATATGGGGTTTGATTTTATATGCTTCAATTACCCAACTTTTTCCGATTCGGAGGTTTATCCTTTGGGAGGTAAGTGGTTAAATTTACCCAACCAAAATGTCATTAAAGGGATTGAAAAAGTGATCCAATTAAAGAAAGAAAAAAAGTACAACATCGTTAATGAAATTGCTTCGATGGAAAATGTGATTAATTTTTTGAAAAAACCGAATCTTGCAAAGTATCCGTGTTATGGGGGACAGCTGACCCTTTTCGTTGATTGGTTTTTTGATGTGCATCCTTGCATGCAAGTCTCGAAGACGCTAGGCAATCTCTTTTCTATTCAAGAAAAAGATTTAGTGCGAGAACCTTGCAACGCTTGCAACATGAGTTGGTTCAGAGATCTGAGTATGTATTATGGTCAGAATTTAAGTGTTGGGAACCTGATGACTTCCCTTATGAATAATTGTGTTTAGACCAAAGGTCGTTGACAATACCTGCAGTAAACACTCAAGCAATTTTCAAGTTCATATCATGCCAAGATAAAATTTTTGATAAACTTGAATTGTTGGTCTTACTGTATCAATATTTTTTGAAATCAATCATGAGAGGATATTCACTGAATAGTTCAATTGTTTTATCCCTAAAACCCTTTACATGACTTAAACCGCTATTCTTGATTTAAGCTATTTGCTGAGAAATGGTAAGATCATCGTTTCAATTTATAAAGTCCTCCTTTTGGGAAAACGATATGTTTCTTAAATAAATTTCCGTTAAAATTAAATATTGTTGTAAGGTCATTACAGGCGGCTAAATTTTGACAGGATTATAAGTCAAAATGCAAGTTAACCGATTTTTTTCCGACAAATTGTTGAGATGCCTACAAATCCTTTGAACATAGGAAAAAACAAGTAGAAAATATCCGTGTGGAATAAATTTAAAAAATTAAAGACTGAAGTAAAAGCTAGGAGTTGGTCAATGAGATCAACAATGCTTTTACTTCAGTCTTACTAAACGTACAATTGGCTATGTTTCAGATTCTATTTAAGTGAATTAAAATGTTATATTGCGATTCAAGTATGTGATTTATTTTTCCATTAATTTCGTCAAATTTGCTGTAAACTTCAAAGGATCTTCAATAGGCAAGCCGGAGATAATCCGAGCTTGGTTGTAAAGTACTTCCGTATACAGTTTAAAATCCGATTGGTCTTCCTCAGTATAAGCTTCTTTGAGCTTATTAAAAACTCTGTGGTTGGCATTGATTTCCAACACTTTGTTGGCTTTAATATCTTGAGGGATAGGCATGGCGTTTAAGGTTTTTTCCATATCAATGGAAATGTCGCCGACTGTGGATAAATAGACGAGATCGTCTTTTAATTGTTTTGTGGTTTTGACTTTGACTACGGCATCGCCAAGGTGATCCTTCATAGCGTCTAGAAGCTTTTGATCTTCTTCAGAAACTTTTTCTTCTGTTTCATCGGAGGCCTCGTCAGAGACGGACTTAAAGGATTTTCCTTCGTATTCTCCGATGACTTTAAAGACAAATTCATCCACTTCTTCTGTCAAATAGAGGATATCATAGCCTTTGTTTTTAACGATGGAGACTTGGGGCAATTGATCGATAAAATCAATGGTATCACCGGTAGCGTAATAAATATTCTCTTGGTCTTCCTGCATGGTTTCGATGTATTCTTTAAAGCTGATCAATTTTTCATTTTTCGCGGAGTGGAACAACAGGAAATCTTGCAATTTGTCTTTATGCATCCCATAGTCGTTGTAGACGCTGAATTTTAATTGACGTCCAAAAGCTTTATAAAAAGTTTCGTACTTTTCACGATCATTTTTAAGAAGATTTTGAAGTTCTTCCGATATTTTTTGTTCGATTCTGTTGCCGATCATGCGTAATTGACGGTTATGTTGAATGGTTTCTCTAGATATGTTCAAGGATAAGTCTTCCGAGTCGACGACACCTTTAACAAAGGCGAAGTAATCGGGTAATAGCTCCTCACATTTTTCCATGATCAAAACACCATTGGCATATAAGGCCAACCCTTTTTCGTAGTCCTTAGAATAAAAATCGTAGGAGGGTTGGGATGGAACGAACAAGATGGCCCTGTAACTCATTAAACCCTCGACACTCAGGTGGGTGTAGAGCAGGGGGGTATCAAAACCGAAATGTTTTTCTTGATAGAAATTGTGATAGTCTTCTTCGTTTAATTCATTTTTATTTTTTCGCCAGAGCGGTACCATAGAGTTTAAGATTGTGTCTTCCGTGTAGGTTTCAAATTCCGGTTCTTTCTCTGTACCTTCTTTGGCTCTGCTTTTCTCCATTTCCATCTTAATTGGATATCCAATGTAGTTGGAATAGTGGGTAACCAATGCCTGAAGTCGATAGGGTTCTAAGAATTCATCAAAATTCTCGTCTTCACTATTATCTTTTAAGAAAAGGATAATGTCGGTTCCAACTTCTTTTTTATCGCAGGGTTCTATGGTAAAACCGGAAGAGCCCTCAGAACTCCATCTATAAGCCTGATCACTACCATAGGCTTTGGATTCGACAATTACTTTTTTTGCAACCATAAAGGAAGCATAAAAGCCAACACCGAATTGACCTATGATGTCGTGTTCTTCAGCTTCTTCTATGGTCGTTTTAAGATCGTGGGATCCGCTTTTAGCGATAGTACCCAAATTTTCTTCTAATTCTTCGTAGGTCATCCCGATGCCTGTATCCGATACGGTGAGGGTTCGGGCATCTTTATCGGCTTTTAAACGAATAAAGTATTTATCTTTGTCAAAAGTAACGTTATCATCGGTCAGGGCCTTATAGTATATTTTATCGATCGCATCGGATGCGTTGGAGATGAGTTCTCTCAGAAATATTTCGCGATTGGTATAAATAGAATTGATCATTAAATCGAGCAATCGCACGGATTCTGCTTTAAATTGTTTTGTTTTCATAGGTTCCTCCTAAATAGATTAGCACTCTACCAAGGCGAGTGCTAATTCTATTTTACCTATTAAATTTTCTTTGTCAAGATATCAAGTGTTGTTCTCATATAATGATACGGATTATTTAAGATTCTTTTTGATCTGAATCTGAGTTATTCTCGGAAAGGTCCTTTAACAAATCCGATTGAACCGGAGCCTTGGACTCCTGAGGTTTTTCATTCTTTTTTTGTTTTCTTGTCCATTTAAACTCAGGGAATCCGGGATTTCTTTTACGCCATTTTTTTACGATATAAACGATGATGAGAGCGACGATAATAACAGGGATCAAGTAAATCAAAAAGATAATAAAGTTCTCTATAAAAGTAACGGTGTTGAAAAACATACCTTTGAAGGCTTCAACAACTCTATATCCAAAACTTACTCTAGAGGGACTGGAAACACGGTCTTTTTCAGTGATTCTTAAATGGATTGAGGAGTATTGAATGGAATCGTCCATGTGATTCAATTCGTTTTGCATAGATTCTTTGTGAGAAATTGACTCAGCGATGGCGTTTTCCAGTTGTATCATATCCTCCATACGTTCCGCTCTTGCCATCAATTCATTGAGTCGTGCCTGCTTGGCATCTTCCATTCGAATGCGGGCTTCTAAATCCGTATAACTTGACGTGACATTTTCCGTTCGTTTGCTTAAATAGGTGGGTTTCCCCAATTGTTGGTTTAAAGTGTCCACAAAGGATTCGACGACTTCTTGTGGAACACGTAAAATAAAATAGTGTTCCATACCGCTATTGTAGACTTCTTCTGAATCCGCAAAACCATTTTCTTTTTTTAGAAGTTCCTTGACAATTTTTGTAGAGTCATCGAGATTATCAACAAGATAGTCTACTTGATACGTGACAATCAACTTATCGTCTTTTTTTAGAAAATCTTGATTCTCTTTGGATTGTTCTGTACTTTCTGCCGATTTATCATGGATGACTGCGTCCTCTGGCATGGATTGATCGTTAAACGATGGGGTATCTCTACTACTGCAACCGCTTACAAAAAAAGTTAGTAACAACAAAATAGAGACGATAGATAAAAGTTTCTTTTTCATTTTCTCCTCATTTAAGGGTGGGAAATAGATTATAAGATGAGATAACCGTCTTGGTCTAAATCGAATGACTTGCCGGGGTATTGCTTAGAAAAAGCAACGTACTGTTTTGCGTTTTCTTCGATATCTAGAATTTGTTCTTCACTCACCGATTTGATTACTTTTGCCGGTGAACCTACAGCGACGGAGTAGGGTGGGATGACCGTATTTTCGGTAATGAGAGCACCTGCACCGATAATTGTGTGATGGCCAATGGTAGCGCCATTCATAACGATGGCACCCATGCCAATGTACACATAGTCTTCCAAGGTACACCCATGTAAAATACAATTATGGCCGATGGTAACGTTATTGCCGATATGGGTTGGTAAATGGTCCATGACGTGAATAATTGTACCGTCTTGGACGTTGGAGTTTTCGCCGATGACAATCTCATTTAAATCACCACGCACAACGGCTTGAAACCAAATGGAAGCATTTTTTCCAAGTTTTACTTTTCCCAATACATCAGCACTGGGTGCAATAAAGCGATGTGTATTTGACATAAAACCCTCTCGTTCTTTTACTTTCTACTATGACAAATTTAGAATACAACAGGAGCCTTAAAACTGTACTAAAGTCAAGAAGTTATCAAAATATACAAACAAAGGAGCAAACAACCCACGGGAGGATTGATCCTCCCGTGGGTTGTTTGTGTAACGTGTTTGGTTTTGGTGTAATTAATTTTGTGCGACTGCTTTTTTGTTTTCCATATAGGCTTTAAACAATAGATAAACAATGGCGCCAACAATGAGAGCAGAAACGATAACAGCACCGGTGATGTTCGTTCCGTAAAAAATAGCAGAACCAATTTGATAGATCACTAAAGCTACAAGGTAAGCTAAACCGGTTTGAAAACCAATCGCAATGAAGGTCCATTTCCAAGTACCCATTTCTCTTTTCGTTGCTCCGATAGCTGCAAAGCACGGTGCTGCCAATAAGTTAAATGCCATAAAAGCATAGGCGGCAACAGGTGTAAACAATGCTGCTATATGTGGATACAGGCCTGTGGTTTCTTCGGTGGCTTCCGCAATACCGAAGAGCACACCAAAGGTTGCTACGACGGTTTCCTTTGCTAAAAATCCTGTAAAGATAGATACGGATGCTTCCCACGATCCAAAACCTAATGGGGCAAAGAGTGGCGAAATTGCATGTCCGATATTTGCTAAAATACTTTGATCGGTTTCAACCATTTGGAAGGACCAATCAAAGGATTGTAAGAACCATATAATGATAACACCTGCTAAAATAACAGTACCGGCTTTGATGATAAAGGATTTTCCCTTTTCCCACATATGAATCAAGACACCCTTGGGACGAGGGAGATGATAGGGTGGCAGCTCCATAACAAAAGGAGCGGGATCACCTTTAAAGAGAGCACTTCTTTTTAATAAGACACCTGCTAATATCACCATGGCGATGCCTAAAAAATACATTGAAGGCGCTACAAGACTATTTCTAGGAAAGAAAGTAGCTGCCATTAAAGTAAAGATTGGTATCTTAGCACTACAAGGTATGAAGGGTGTCAGCATAATGGTCATTTTACGGTCTCTATCTTGTTCGATGGTGCGGCTTGCCATAATCGCAGGTACCGAGCAACCTGTCCCGATAAGCATGGGAATAAAGGATTTGCCGGAAAGACCAAAACGTCTAAAAACTCTATCCATGATAAAGGCGACTCGTGCCATGTAACCACAATCTTCTAATATAGATATGAAGAAAAACAAGAGCATAATTTGCGGTACAAAACCCAATACAGCACCAACACCGCCAATAATGCCATCTACCAACAAACTAAGTAGCCAAGGTGCAGCTCCCGCGCTTTCTAAAAAAGATGTGGCTGCATCAGTAACAATGACTTCAAAAAATTCTTCGTTGACCCAGTCGGTGATAATGGTTCCGATGGTTGATACGGAAATAAAATACATAAACCACATGACAAAAATAAAAATGGGTAAACCCAACCACTTGTTGGTTACAACACGGTCAATTTTGTCAGAGACAGATAAGCCGGTTTGCTTTTTCTGCAAAACAGCAGAACAAATATCTTCGATAAGTTCATATCGTTCTCCGGTAATAATGCTTTCTGAATCATCTTCCAAAAGATTTTCGGCATTGTGGATGATGTTTTCTATGTCCTTAACGATATCTCGAGGCAGATTGAGCTTTTTTAAAGTCTTGTCGTCCCGTTCAAAGACTTTGATACTGTACCAACGCAAGTCTTTGTTGGCATTATCGTTGTGATAGAGTATCTTCTCTACCTTATCCAAAGCGGTCTCTACAGTTGGATGGAACTTATGAACGGCTTCAAATTTTTTCTTTTGGTTTGCCAATTCTAAGGCGGTCTTCATCAATGGATCGAGCCCATCGTTCTTAAGAGCCGATATTGGAAGGACAGGGCATCCCAAACGCTGAGATAAAGCTTTGATAGAAATTTTATCGCCACTTTTATTAAATATATCCATCATATTCAAGGCGATCACAACCGGAATTCCGGTTTCCAACAATTGGGTGGTTAAATATAAATTCCTTTCCAAGTTGGTGACATCGACGATATTGATAATGGCATCGGGTTTTTCTTCTAAAATATAATCTCTAGAAATAACTTCTTCTAAAGTATAAGGCGATAGGGAATAGACGCCCGGTAGGTCAACAATCGTAACTTCCTTCTGAGCTCTGTACCTACCTTCTTTTTTCTCTACAGTAACACCGGGCCAGTTACCAACGTATTGGGCACTACCCGTCAGTGCGTTAAATAAAGTAGTTTTTCCTGAGTTCGGATTTCCCGTTAAGGCTATCCTTATTTTCATTTCTTCCTCCTAATAAATCACATATTAGCACAATCTAACAATTGGCATAAAAAAAACAGCGTTAACTAACGACGACACATTTCGCTTCCGCCTTCCGTATGGAAAGGGCATAACCGCGGACAATAATCTCCAAGGGGTCTCCTAAGGGTGCCACTTTTAAAATGGTTACTTCTGTTCCTTTTGTCAGCCCCATATCCATCATTCGACGTTTGACCGGCCCCATTCCTTCAATTTTTTGAACTTTAACAGTGCTGCCAATGGGAACTTCATTCAAATATTTCATATGCTACCTCCTTATATTTTTGGATTGATCAAGATGCATTTAGCCATATCGCGGTTAATTGCAATTCTAGACTCCTTGATTTTACATATAATATTACCGTTTTGCTTAGCGACTAAGGTCACCTCACAGCCTGGTATAAAGCCCAGCTTTTCTAAATATGTTTTCACGGAGCCTTTATCTTTTATTTTACCTATCAACATGGGTTTGTTGATTTCAGCCATAGTTATGGGCATCATTTTACTCCTCATCAACATGATAATAATCGTCTCTAGCACACTGTTAAATGTTAGACAGAGCTTTCTACAAAAATTATTGTACAACAACAGAGCATCCATGTCAAGCACGACTAACATAGGAAAAACGTCTTTTTTCTTATTAGTTGCAATGGTATTTTCAAAAGTCTTGAGGTTTGTTTTTTTATTTTTAACACGACCTCATCGTGTTATACTTTTTTTAAAAAGGTAGGTGAAAAAAATGAAAAAATACGAAGTGATCCGAGAGATCTACAATGCATGTTCAGACACTTGGCAGATAGATTATCGATTTTCTCCTTTTATTGACACAAAAGACCCGGAAAGTTATTTAAGAGAAACCTTCGGTGAGGAGTTAAGAATAGAAGAATTATCTGCTGAGTCTTCTGATGAAAGAGTTTTTATAGTTCACAAAGAGTTACCGGAGAAATATTTTTTTTTATTGGCATAATCGACATTTAATAGGCAGTTTTTGAAAAATAGACTAAAGTACAATATTTCATAAATTTGTTGCTATTTATCTAAAAACTAAAACACTGGAGAAAGGGCAAGAAACCGTTAAACAGCTAAAAATTAATAAAACAAAACAGAAAAACAACTCATTCATCCCTAATTCAACAGTAAAACAACAAATAAATACTAATATTACTATTGACGACCTTTGGTAAACTATGCTATAATAACTGTAAAGTTCATAGTTTTACGAAGGAGGACTGTATGAAAGAATTAACCTCAAAGGTCAAAAGTTTTTGGGGAGTAGGAGATTTGGGTTTCAGCTTTATGGTTACCGTAGAGTTGATGTTTTTCCTGAAATTCCTAACGGATGTTGCGCAATTCCCCTTAGCTGTTGCGGCGATGATCTCGTCCATTACAGGAATTGCAGACATGGTATCCGCTTTACTTGCCGGCGTTTTTATTGATAAAATGAATTTAAAGGGTGGTAAGTACAGACCTTGGCTCATTTATTTTCCCATTTTAATCATGGTTCTTTATGCTTTGCAGTTTTCTGCATTAGGTTCACAAACCACATCAGCAATTATAGTTAGCGCCGCTTTTATTATCTCTCATGCATTGTGGAACGTAACGTGGACGGCAAACCGAGCATTGGTTGGTGTTTTATCTGAGAGCCCAGCGGATAGAGCTTTCTTATCTGGCAGAATCTCTGCAGGTGCGACCTTGGGTAAGATGACCGCTTCAAAATTGATCCCAATGGCTGTTATTTTCTTTTCAGCAAAATTTGCTGCACCCTATTTAGGATTTACCGTAACTGCTTTAACGGCAGCAACCGTTATGGTTTTGGGTTATTTCATAACGTACTTTATCACAGATGGTTATGATAAGCCCGTACAAAAGGTCGAAACTGCTCAAGAAACTCAGGCAGTTCAAGCAGATAAAGTAACTTTTGGCGATATGATTCGATCCTTAGTACAAAATCCACCGCTGATTACTTACGCGCTCATGGATTTATTGCGTTTGACCGGCTATTACAGCACCATGGCTGTTGCAGCCTACTATTCTGAATTTGTTTTAAAAGACCCGGTGATGACCGGTAACATCTTGCTGGCCTTTAACCTGGGTGCGTTCCTCGGTTCTTTAATGACAAAAACCGTTGTCAGTAAAGTTGGTTCAAAAATGGCGACCATTTTCGGCTTGGCCGGTTGGGCAGCTAGTACGATAGTGGCCTACCTTGTGTCGCCCAATGCTCTGATGGTTGTACTGTTTATCGGTATTGGACAGATTTTTTTTGGTGTTGCCTACGGCTTGACCACCGGTATGTACAGTAACGGTGCGACCTATAGTGAATATCACACCGGTAAAAACACCCAAGGTTTTGTGATGAGTGTTATGTCAGCCGCTATTAAAACATCCATTATCTTAAGAGGATTAGTCATCACGGTTGGCTTAGGTGCGATTGGTTATGTTGCAGGAGCGCCGATGACGGAATCAGTCCAAGGTGGCATATCCGCATTATTCTTCTTAGTGCCGGTATTCTTTATTGCCTTGAGTTTAATTCCGATGTTCTTCTTCCGCTTGAAAGACGAAGAAGTCGAAAGAATGGCACGAGAAATTTCCGCAAGAAAATAGTGTTTTGAGATAGCTTCTTACATTTTATCCGATTGAATCTAATCTAAAGCTGTGATAATATTTAGATATCTTATAGATGGAGGTTCGGTCATGAGAGAATGTATGGAAGACCTACCAAATCTGAGACTTAGACTAAAGAAAATCGAAGGTCAGATTCGAGGCATTTCCGATATGCTGGAAAAAGACATTCCATGTAACGATGTGTTGATACAGATCAATGCAGCAAAATCGGCTTTGCATAAGGTGGGTCAATTGGTTCTCGAAGGACACCTGCATCATTGTGTAAAACACGGTATAGAAAGTGGAGATGCGGAGAGTACCCTAGAAGATTTGTCAAAGGTTATCGAGTATTTTTCCAGAATTTAAACTGTTTACCAATGTAAGGTGTTAAGAAATGTATAGCAGCAAAAATAATAAGGCTGTGGCAGAAATGCCACAGCCTTGCTATTTTTAATTTATTACTGTTTGTAAAAGTCTATCCTTCAAAGGGATCGTTTTTGTCATCGGTTCCTTTATTTTTTCTAGCACGTAGTAAGATCACAAAGCTCGTGACCAATGCGGCAACTGCAATGATAACCGACACAATGGCAATGAGTGACCGGATCTCGATAGTCGCGTTTTTACTTTGAGTTTCTTTCGGTTTCATCACTTCTTGGGCTAACTCGTCGGTCGCTGGTTGATTGACAGTTTCATCAACGTTTACCTGTGCAGATTGTTGCGTGGGCTGTGGTGTTGGTTGGGGTTCCCTGTAATGATCATACAATAAAAGCAAACCCGACAGGGCAGTGTCCTGTTCGTCATCCCATGGGCCGACATAAACATCCGTGATCACCAAGCGTATTTTATCCTGAGGTGTTAGGTTAAAACCGGTAAGATGGGTGTAGTACTGCCAAGAGGTCGAGTCTGACAAGTAGATGGTATCCACAAATTGATCGTTGACGTAAAAGTCAAAGGAATAGACGGCACCATTTTCATTTCTGGCCTTTGTACTCTTGTTATAGCCATTGTGAAAGGCAAAGCCGTGAAAGTACATTTTATGACCGGGATAGATGGTTAACCCTTGTCCGTAGCCGTAACCGGGGGCTCCTTCCACCCAAGCAGTATTGGGATCATAATCTTTTAAATTTTCCGGACCATAGGAAATACCAGCCATCGTATAGTGTGCGGAATCAGCGTAAATTGTGTAATCCACGGACTCCCACAAGTCGGGGGATTGGAAGTTGGTCATAGCAAAGGCAGACCCGGCAATCGTTAAAAATAAGACAAATAAGATTAAAACCGTGAAAATAATTTTTTTTCTCATTGCAATCTCCAAAATATTGGGTGTGATAGGTCCATGGACTATTAGAACAAATATTTTGCTGTACCGGTTTGTTTACAAAACGATAAAATGTAGTAAAAATTTAAGATGATATTAATTTTATTATAGCATCTTAGCTATGGTATGCATAGAATAAGAATCAATAAATTATTGATATCTTGTCATTAAAACAGTTGACCTTGCTGGATGGTGTTTTGACAAAAAAAGCCGTGAAAATCAAGGATATTTTCACGGCTAATCACTAGCGACATTAATTTATTTATATATTTTAGGAATTTTGATAATTATGATTTACTGGCTTGCTCAATCGCGACAGCTACCGAAACCGTTGCACCGACCATAGGATTGTTACCCATGCCGATGAGCCCCATCATTTCCACGTGGGCAGGGACGGAAGAAGAGCCGGCAAACTGTGCGTCGGAGTGCATTCTGCCCATGGTGTCCGTCATGCCGTAAGATGCGGGACCGGCAGCCATATTGTCCGGGTGAAGGGTACGTCCGGTACCGCCACCGGAAGCAACTGAGAAATATTTTTTACCTTGTTCAATGGCTTCTTTCTTATAGGTACCTGCTACCGGATGTTGGAAACGAGTCGGGTTGGTGGAGTTTCCTGTAATCGAAACGTTCACCCCCTCGTGGTGCATAATGGCGACGCCTTCCTGAACATCGTTGGAGCCGTAGCAATTGACGGCAGCTCTTTCACCGTCGGAGTATGCTTTTTTCTTGACGATGTGCAGTTGACCGCTGTGGTAGTCGTAATCGGTTTGAACATAAGTAAAGCCGTTGATACGGGAAATAATTAAAGCGGCATCCTTTCCTAAACCGTTTAAGATGACTCTCAAGGGTTTTTGGCGCACCTTATTGGCACTGTTGGCGATGCCGATAGCCCCCTCCGCAGCCGCAAAGGATTCGTGTCCTGCTAAGAAGCAGAAGCACTCTGTATCTTCACTGAGCAACATAGAACCTAAGTTACCATGTCCCAAACCAACTTTACGCTGTTCGGCTACAGAACCCGGAATGCAGAAGGCTTGGAGTCCTTCGCCAATGACTTTTGCTGCTTCCGCAGCATTGGTGATGCCTCTTTGAATGGCCAAAGCAGCCCCTAAGGTATAGGCCCAACATGCGTTTTCAAAGCAAATAGGTTGAATACTTCTTACAATTTCAAAAACATCGATACCTTTGTCATCGCATATTTTTTTTGCATCTTCCAAGGTTTCCAAGTTATTTGCTTTTAATACTTCCTTTAGTTTATCGATACGTCTTTCGTAACTTTCAAATAAAGCCATGGTAACCTCCTATTCATGTCTCGGGTCAATATATTTGACCGCATTGTCAAATTGTCCGTATTGTCCGGACGCTTTTTCCAAAGCATCGTTTGCATCCAAACCTTTGGCGATACCCTCCATCATTTTTCCTAAATGTACAAAGGAATAACCGATGATTTCGTCTTCTGCATTTAACGCCAATTTTGTAACGTAACCTTCAGCGACTTCTAAATAGCGAGGGCCTTTTTCCATGGTGCCGTAAGTGGTGCCTATTTGGCTTCTTAAGCCTTTACCTAAATCTTCTAAACCTGCACCAATGGGTAAACCATTTTCAGAAAAAGCTGTTTGGGAACGACCATAAACCAATTGCAAAAAGAGTTCTCTCATAGCGGTATTGATCGCATCGCATACCAAGTCGGTATTCAAAGCTTCCAAAAGGGTCTTTCCGGTTAAAATTTCCGCGGCCATAGAGGCTGAGTGGGTCATGCCGGAGCAGCCGATGGTTTCAATTAAAGCCTCCCGAATCACACCCTCCTTGACGTTCAGTGTCAATTTGCAGGCGCCCTGCTGCGGTGCACACCAGCCCACACCGTGGGTTAAGCCGGACACATCGCCGACTTCACGCACCTTAACCCAATTTCCTTCTACCGGAATAGGTGCAGAGCCGTGATCGGCATTATTTGAAACACGACACATGTTCTTTATTTCCATTGAATATTCCATTAGCAAACTCCCTTCGTACTTCTTGTTGAATACATTATAATAGAGAAGTGTAAAAAATGACAGAAAACAAAGGTAAAATAAGAAATCGCATCGGGAACAAAATAGTCCCGGAGGTATAAAATAATGTTATTTGAGAAAGAAGATTTGCCTTGAGTTGATGAAAAGGATCACATACGGTAAAATGATAATATAATGTGATTACTTCTAATCGTGTATTGAAACAATAAATAATAACTAAGAATCTATATGAGGTAAAAAATGGAATATACCTATCGCTTTTCTAACGGTCCAGTAGAAATGAATAAATTAATGGATGAGTATTATAATTTAGACAGAACACGTAAATTTTGTTACGAGTGTCCGAGTTTTAATAAAAATTGGTCCTGCCCTGATTACGATTTTGAAGAAAAAGAATGGCTCAATCGTTATCGATACGTCTATTTGATCGGTAAGGAATATCATATTCCCAGAGAAGACCGACAAAAAGTGATCGGTGTCGCTAAGGTGGGAGACTACGCTCTGCGCGCTATGAAAGTATTAAAAGTATCGGCTTTTAAAGACCTCATAGCTTTGGAAAAAAAAGTTCCCAACAGCATGGCCTTAATGCCGGGGAAATGCATTGTATGTGAAATAACGGAAGACTTAAAATGCACTAAAGAAATTGGGGATGAACCCTGTCGCCATCCTGAAGTCTTGAGATTTTCCTTGGAGTCCTTGGGATTCGATGTGGATTCCATCATGAAATTTGAAATCGGTCTGTATTTACAATGGCCAAAAGAGGGACGTTTACCTGAAAAATTATGCGGAGTTATGGCATTGATGACCCAAGAACCCATCGACATGGACATCATTAAAGAGCATTTTCCCGATACTAAAAAAGACTGGCGAATGACGACCTTGGCCAATGCGGATAAACCGGAAATAAAAAGAGCGGAAAGTTGGCTCGAAAATTTAGAAAGTAAAAATGAAGAGAATGATCAATCGGAGCCTCTTTATCAAACGCAATCACAATGGATAGGGTATAAGAGCGAATTGCTTGAAAGTGAAAACACACCATGGAAAGAGCAGAAAGCCCAAATAGAGGTCGAAGCTCAAGGGGAAAGAAACGAATTGACAGAAACGAAAGCAGAAGAAATAGAGGAACAGTTTAAGGATGACAGTTTTACAGATGGTGGAGCACCTCAATTAGAAGATGCGCAAGAATTAGAAGAATCCGAAAATGAAAGGAAACCCAAGAGTCAAGCAGGCGAAGTTGTTACAGAAGTGGATGACAATGATGAGGATGCAGAAGGCGAAAAAAAATACAAGTGGCTTGGCTTTAAAAGTGACATCTTAGAAGAAGATGACATTGAATCAAAGTGGAAATAAAAAACAATAAATATAAGGAAGAGAAAAAATGTTGTATTACAAAGCAGATATTGGCGTAATTGGCGGCTCAGGCTTTTACGAATTAATTCCGGATGTCAGAAAAATAAGCGTTGACACCCGTTACGGGAATCCTTCCGAGGATATATCCTTGGCAAATATTGGAGACAAACAGGTTGCTTTTCTACCACGACATGGACAGGACCATCGGTTCAATCCGTCAGAAATAAACTACCGTGCCAATATAGACGCCATGTACCAATTAGGTGTAAAAGCTTTAATTTCACCTTGTTGTGTGGGATCCTTGCGACCGGATATGAAACCGGGAGATTTTGTCGTAACTGACCAATTTATCAATTTTACCTCAGGCAGAAAAGACACCTTTTTTGAAAGCCCCAAAGTGGAACATCTATCCGCTGCGCACCCCTACGATGACAACTTAAGGCAATTGGCTCTTCGTGAAGCCAGAGGCTTAGGGATTACTGTACATGACGGGGGTACCGTTGTCGTGATCAACGGTCCTCGCTTTTCTACCCAAGCGGAAAGCCGCATGTTCGGTATTTTAGGTGCGGATATTATCAATATGACCCAATACCCGGAAGGTTATTTATGCATCGAAAAGGGGATACCTGTGGTCAACATAGCTTTGGTCACCGATTACGATGCGGGTTTGGAAGGTCGCGACGATATCAAGCCCGTAACCGGTGATGAAGTACTGCGCGTATTGGCTGAAAATAACGAAAAGGTAAAAAAGCTTATTTTCAAACTCATCGATGCCATAGAGGTGTAGGATGCATCCGGTTTATTACAAAGAGGGAACATTAAAACTCATAGACCAAAGACTTTTGCCGGAAGAGGAAATACACCTTGCCTATACGGATTACAGAAAAATTGCAGAAGCCATTACGGACATGGTCGTGCGCGGTGCGCCGGCCATCGGCGTGACGGCAGCTTACGGCATATATTTTGCCGCAGAAGAATTTAAAAACACGAGTCCCGACGCATTTGAGCAGGCTATGACGGAAGCGGCTACGGTGTTGGCAGCTGCCAGACCGACAGCGGTCAACCTTTTTTGGGCCATCGAGCGTATGAAAAAGTGTTTGGAAAAACATCGTCATCTGACGAATGTGGCGGCAACACAAGCCCTGAAAAAAGAAGCGGATGCTATCTTACGGGAAGATCTTGAAATGTGTCGCGCCATAGGGCAGCACGGCAATCAGTTGATACCACAAAATGCACAGATTTTAACCCATTGCAACGCCGGTGCCTTGGCTACCGCAGGCTACGGGACCGCCTTAGGTGTTGTTCGTGCAGCCCATGAAGCGGGTAAGAACGTCCATGTTTATGCCGACGAAACCCGTCCTTTTCTACAAGGATCGCGATTGACGGCCTACGAATTACATGCTGACGGCATACCCGTTACCTTGATAACGGACAACATGGCCGGCTGGATGATGAAGCAAGGGAAGGTAGACTGTGTCGTTGTCGGTGCAGATCGCATTGCAGCTAATGGCGATGTGGCCAATAAAATTGGAACCTTCAGTTTAGCGGTATTGGCAAAATATCATGAAATTCCATTTTACGTCGCAGCCCCAACCTCCACCATCGATTTTAAACTCAAAACAGGTGATGGTATAGTCATTGAAGAGCGTAGTCCACGGGAGGTCACCCATATCGGGGAAATCCAATTGGCACCGGAGGGGATCAATGTCAGAAATCCGGCTTTTGATGTGACCGACCACCCCCTCATCACAGCGATGATTACAGAGAAAGGTGTTTTAAAACCGCCCTACCAACAAGGGATTGCGAAACTAGGTGGCAACCGATGAAATACGCTATGTTCTCATGGTTTGGTTACTATATGCCCTTTGAAGAACGCATCGATACCATTGCTCAAGCAGGCTTCGATGAAGTGATGCTGTCCTTGGAAAGTGAAGAAGCTCCTTATTTTTATGATAAAGAAAACTTTTGTAGTTATGTGCGAAAAAGTGGCTTAGAAGTCACTAATTTTCATGCACCCTTTATAGGTTATAGTCAAATTTGGGAAAAAAGTTTAAAAGAAAATTCACAGTTACTACAATCCTTTAAGAAAATGTTGGAGACTTGCAATAGGCAAGATGTTCCGACATTGGTGGTGCACACCTGTGATATCGAATTGGGCGATTATAAAAAGCAAAATGGTTTAGATTTCTTTAAAGCTTTGACAGATGCTGCGGAAAAACATGAAGTTTATTTGGCGGTGGAAAATGTCACCAGGCAGTTTTTGCTTCGCTACCTTTTAGAAAATATCGACTCTCATTATTTTGCTATGTGCTACGATTCTTCCCACGACTATATGTTAGAAGATGGAAAGGGCAGACTGATCGAGGACTATCCTGAAAAAGTTAGGGCTCTACATCTATCCGATAACGATTTTAAAAAAGATCGCCATTGGATACCCGGAGAGGGGAAGATTCCCTTTAAAACGGTGCTGGAAAATATCCGCAGTACCCCCATGGATGTGTTGTCCTTCGAAGTCTTGGCGAATCAAGAATGGCAGGAAAAGACACCTTTAGAATTTTGCAAACAAGTTCGGTATTCATTAAATCCATATCAAAAAAAACAAAAAAACGAGTAGGCGTTTATATACGCCTATTCGTTTTTATTGTATCCCAACTCTTTTAAAACACACTATTTGATTTGAGACCATTTGTTGACAAACACATAGAAAGCGATGAACAGCAAGACACCTTTTGTCATACTGGTTAAAGCAATCGCCCACCAAACTCCTTCGACGCCATATATTGAGGAAAGAAAGATACCTAGGGGAAGTCGAATGAGGGTAACCACAGCAATGACAATGGAAGGCAATAGAGTTTTCCCATACCCGGCAAAGGCACCGGCGATTAAAATCTCCATACACATAAAAATCTGGGATAGGGAGACAATTCTTAAGTAGGCTATACCACCCAACAATCCCTCCTGTTCCTTTAAAAAAAGCCAGGAGATATCTCTTGCGAAAAAGTAAAGAATCAAAGAAGCAAGTGCTCCGATAATCATGACAATCGACAATCCGCTGTAGTAACCTTTTTTAGCCCGGAGGTATTGAGCGGCACCGAAGTTTTGGGCAATAAAGGCATTGGTCGCTGAAGCGATACCGTCGGCTGTTAACCACGAAATAGCTTCCACCTGAGATCCAACTCTTTGTACGGCGACGGAGACGTCTCCAAAAGATGCAACCAAGCGTCCGATCAATATGGAAACGCCGGAATACAACATGGATTGAACCCCTACCGGTGTACCGATCTTAAAAATGTGTTTTAAATGTTTGGATAATTCGGAAAAAGAATCCTTTTGAATATCAAAGAGGGGATCCTTTCTTGCAGCGGATAACATCAGAATAAAAACACAGATGTGTGACAAGACCGTTGCCCATGCGGCACCCTTAACACCCAAGTTCAATGCGAAAATAAACAGAGGGTCCAACAAAATATTCAAGATTAAACCGAAGGTATTCGCTATAAAAGGTGTGCGGCTATTGCCTTTTGCTGTAAATAAACCCGTTAGGGTTAAAGTCAAGTAAAAAAACGGTATCTCAAAGGAGATGGTCGTCAAATAACCGATACCGGCGGTAATGGTTTGTGGTTGTTGAAACTGAAAAAAACCAATAATAAACGGGGCAAAAAAGAACAGGACCAAGGCATTAATCAAAGAGAGCACCAAAGCGGCGAATAATGAAATGGTACTGTATCGATTAGCCAAGGTTTCATTCTTTTGACCCAATGCGTGACCGGTCAAGACTTGTCCTCCGGAACGCGCAATAATAGCAAAACTTTCTGAAAACCATATAAACAAGCCGCCGGTACCTACGGCTGCAACAGCATAAGCTCCTAAACGAGATATCCAAAACATATCGACCAAGGAATATGCAGTGGCAATAAACGAAGTAGCCATTATGGGTAACGAAAGTTGAGTCAGCGACCCGGTTATGGAACCTTCCAATAAATTAATCTGTTTGTCTTTCATCCTCATCTCCTTACAACATTTGTTATTTTACCAAAACTGAGCATAAAGGTAAACGGCGCCCTTGCGTTTAAGAAAAAGTTAGATTCCAAGTGTTATAATTTAAACACCAGTTATAGGAGGACTTAGTATGGAAACTATTGTATTAACGTTAGAACAAATAGAAGCAGTTATCGATGCAACCGACGGCAACTATCGCCAAGTTAAGGATGCTCTTACGGCAACTGAAGGCAATGTAGAAGAAGCGATTAAGATTGTACAGGCACAAAAAGTCATTGAATCCGAAGAAAAAGCCAAAGAAAAAGTAGAAAAAAAATTCGAGGAAGCCAAAGAAAAAGCTGAAGAGACCTACGAAAAGGCAAAAGAAACGGCTAAAGAAGCCAAAGATACCGCCAGCAAGAAAAGCAAAGTTTTGATGAATGACATCATCGATGCTATCAAACAAATATGGGAAACAGGCAATGCCAGTCGTTTGACCATCGAAAAAGATGACAATACCATATTAGACATCTCCTTGGTGGTTTCCACAATCGGTTTGGTATTGGCACCGGTCTTAGCGGTTATCGGCTTGAGTGTGGCTTTTCTCACCGAGTATACGATTAAAATCTATTTAGACGATGGGAAAGTTGTCAATGTCAGAGAATTTGCCATGAAATCAAAGGTAGAGAGAACTGAAAAAAATGTACCTTCAACTGATGAACCGGAAGAAGATAACGAGAAATAATAAACTCAATCGATCTTTACTACGCACCCGTCATGTACCGGATTTTACCGTGCATGACGGATGCGTTTTTTTAATGGAGCCATTTTTTGATACATAAAAAACGAGGTTTTTAAGTAAAAAAGCAAAAAACAACCCATACCAATACCCCTTTAAGGTATTTTTCTGTCTAAGTGAAAAATCATTGCTTAATGCGAAATCTTATGCTAAAATTTACTCAGCTTTAATTTGGAAAAACGGTGAAAAACCGTTGCAGTCCCCGCTACTGTAACAGCTAATTGCTGTAAGCCAGAAAACAAATTATCGCCATATGTGTTTCGGAGGAAAATATTGAACCGGACACGTCCGGTTTTTTTATGAGCAAAATCAGGGAAAAACAGAAAAGGAGAAGGGCATGAGAAAATTTATGATAGCCGGTGTATCATCCAATGTCGGTAAAACAACAGTCACCATGGGTGTCATGCGGGCATTGGTCCAGAGCGGTTATTCTGTTGTACCCTTTAAAACCGGACCGGATTACATCGACCCGATGTTTCACACCTTTGTGACAGATGTCCCTTCCACCAATTTGGACACGTGGATGCTGGGCGATGAAACGACCAAACACCTATTTTATGAGAAACTACAAGATGATTCTGTGGCAGTGGTAGAAGGTGTAATGGGCTTATATGACGGACACAGCCGAGAAAACGATGTAGGCAGTTCTGCTTATCTTTCAGAAGTATTGGATTGCCCCGTTTTTTTAGTTATAGATGGAAGAGGGATGGCAAAAAGTGCCGCGGCAATGGTTAAGGGGTATGCAGAATTTAAATCGAGCATCAACCTTGCCGGAGTCATTGTCAACAAAATCAAGACGCCATCTCATTACGCTTTGCTTAAAGAAGTTATCGAAACCTATGCCGGTGTACCCTGTGTTGGATATTTCCCCGAGACGAAGGATATCACGATGAACAGCCGTCACTTGGGTTTGATACCCGTAGATGAGTTGGCAGGCTTGAAACAACAGGTGGATCGTGCGGCGGAAGTGGCGAAAGCACATATTGATTTGGAACGTATGCTGAGCTTGGCAGCATTTCACGAAAAACCACCTGTCATCCAAGATCCTTTTATACCCTATGCCAATCGTTATGTAGGTAAAACCATCGCTTATGCCAAGGACAAAGCCTTTAACTTTTACTATCAGGATAATTTAAAAGCACTCAAAACACTGGGATGTAAGTTGGAACCTTTTAGCCCGCTCACAGACAGCAAATTGCCGGAGAAGTGCGATGCTCTGTATTTGGGTGGAGGATTTCCGGAAGTCTTTGCAGATGAACTGGAGAAAAATGAGGCGATGCGTTTGAACATCAAAAATGCCTTGAAATCCGGCTTGCCCTGCTATGCGGAGTGTGGCGGCTTTATATATTTAACCCGCCAAGTAACCGATTTACAAAATCAAAGCCGGCAACTGGTCGGTTTCTACGATATGACGTGCATCATGACCAAACGTTTACAGCGCTTTGGTTATGTTCAGGTCGCGGCGACCTTTGGCTCGCAACAGCTGGCCATCAATGCCCACGAATTTCATCACAGCCAAATGAAACAGGGCAGCGAGGAATACCCACATCTTTATTCCGTTTCAAAAGGAGAAAGGAACTGGGTAGATGGATGGATCCATCACAACACCCTTGCCGGGTACCCTCATCTACATTTTTATGCCAATCCCCTTTGGCTCATCGCCTTGTTGGATCATGCCTTTGCAGATTGAGGTGGTAAGATGAAAGAAGTGATGGTGAGAGTGCCAGGTTCCTGTGGTGAGTTCATTCAAGGCTTTTATGAACAAAAACCTTGCTTGGTGTCCTGTCCCGTCGATCTCTATGCCTTTGCAAGGATTGCACAGGAGGACGCATCAACACAACTGAATCCTAAGTCTCAACGTTTGGTGGAAATTATCTTAGATAAGTACAAACTTTCTCCGGAGAAACTGAAAACCTTACACATCGGAATGCAAACGGAAATTCCCTTCGAGAAGGGAATGGCCAGTTCTACCGCAGACTTAACAGCTGTGGGTTCAGCCCTATCCATATATTTCGATTTGGATATCGAACCCAACACCATGGCGACTCTGTGCGTGGAGGTGGAACCCACCGATAGCGTTATGTTTCAAAAAACAGTTTTATTTGACCATGTCCACGGCGAGGTTTTAAAAGAATACAAAGGTAGCCCTGAAGGCAATATGATCATCATTGATTTTAAAGGTGGTGTCAATACACTGGGCTTTCACGGGCAATCGTCAACGTGTTCCCATGAGGAACAAAAGCGGTTTAATAAAGTCTTAGCAACCTTCGAAAAGGGTTTAGAAGAAGAAAATATGTATCTCGTGGGGGAAGCGTGCACAGCAAGCGCACGACTGAACCAAAAAATTATTTATAAACCCCATCTGGAACCTTTAATCAAATTAAGTGAAACCTGTAAGGGTTACGGTGTCGTTACCGGACATAGTGGAACCGTTATCGGCGTCATGTATGAAGAACAACAATTTGACTATGAAAAATTTATGCAGGAATTTGTAAAAATAATCCCAAAAAAATCTTACGAAGCCTTGTATTTTAAAAAAATAGTTTCGGGAGGTACGGAAATAATCGTACATAAATAGAAAGGATTCAAACCATGTATATCAACAATCCCCAAGAAATAGAAAGAAAAAGTTTTGAAATCATCACCGAGGAATTGGGAGCGAGAGTTTTCCCGGATGATATCGATGATATTGTCAAACGCGTTATCCACACTACCGCAGATTTTGAATATGCGGATTTAATTGAATTTAAAAACGACGCGGTTGCAGCAGGCTTGAAAGCGTTGAAAGAAGGCAAAAAGATTTACGCCGACACCAATATGATCAAGGTAGCGGTCAACCGCAAAAACCTTTCCAAACACAATGGTGAAATCGTCAACTATGTCCACGATGAAGATGTCGTATTAGAAGCAAAGGAAAGAGGCGTCACCAGATCCACCGTGGCTATGGAAAAAGCTTTAAAAGATGAAAAAGTCGGCATCTTTGCCGTCGGCAATGCTCCCACTGCCCTCTATCGTCTCATCGAATGGATTGAAGCCGGGGGAAGAAAACCCGATTTAATCATCGGTGCACCCATTGGTTTTGTTGGAGCTGCAGAATCGAAAGAAGAATTAGATAAACTCGATGCTTTGAAGATTCCATATATACGCATCAATGGCAGAAAAGGCGGTAGCCCTGTGGTCGCTGCCATCCTCAACGCGATGCTTTATCAGCTGGGGAGAGAATGGTAAGATGGCAGGTACACTATACGGAGTTGGTGTAGGCCCCGGAGATCCGGACCTGATCACCCTTAAAACTTATAAATTGTTTCAGAAAGCCGATGTCATCATAACGCCCACAGGCAAAATGGGTAAACCCTCTGTGGCCTACCGTATTGCCAAACCCCATTTACCGGAAAATAGCCAATTGCTGGAGATGGATTTCCCTATGATTTCCCTCTCGGAAGAGCGAGATGTATTGGAAAAAAAATGGGAAGAGAATGCCGCTATCATTCATCAATTGATAGAAGAGGATAAAATCGTCGTTTTTTTAACTTTGGGTGATCCCATGGTGTTTTCCACCTACTCCTACATCATGGAGTACTTGTTGGAGCACGATATTAAAATCGAGACGGTATCCGGCGTCACTTCTTTTTGCAATTTAGCAGCTCAAATCAACATTCCTTTGACCCAAGGAGAAGAGAGTTTGGGTATCGTATCCATGACCCAACCGGAAGAAGAAATACGAAGCATCCTAGATGCCCATCAAAACATCATAGTCATGAAAATTTCGGCAAATAGCGTTTGGATGGCTGAAGAATTGGAGGCACGGGGTTTGGATCAATCCTTCGTGTTGGTTTCCAACATTGGAACGGAAGATCAAAAAATCACAAAAAATATTGAAGACTTAAAGGGAAAAATTCCCTACTTGTCCACCTTATTGATTAAGAAGAATTATCCCTTAGGTTAAGGTGTGGGATGGCGCTAGATAAATTTATTGAAAAAGGCGGGAAAAAATTACGGTACGGGTATACGACCGGCTCCTGCGCAACGGCAGCGGCAAAGGGTGCCGTCACCTCATTGTTATCCGGGCAGCTTTGTTCGGAGGTGACCATCGATACGCCAAAGGGCTGGCCCTTAACTCTGGAATTGATTGATTGTGAATTCACAGAAGAATGGGCCCGTTGTGGTGTACAAAAAGATGCCGGCGACGACCCTGATGTCACCGACGGCCTGCAAATTTATGTACGGGCAGAGTTAACCGATCAAGAAGGCATTCAACTACTGGCAGGTGAGGGTGTCGGTACCGTCACTTTAAAAGGTTTGAGTGTCCCCCCGGGAGAACCCGCCATCAACCCCGTACCTAGAGAGATGATTTGCAATGAAGTCAACCAGGTTTTGTCCGATTACAATTGCAACAAAGGTGTACTTTTAGAATTCACCATTCCCGGTGGTGCAGAAATCGCCAAAAGAACCTTTAATCCTAGGTTAGGTGTCGTAGGTGGTTTGTCCATTATTGGAACCACCGGCATTGTAGAACCGATGAGTGAACAGGCTTTAAAAGAAACCATGGCTGTTGAATTGTCTATTTTGGAAGGCAAAGGGTATCGGGATATTATTTTTGTTCCGGGAAATTATGGAAAAAATTTTGTTAGAAGTTTAGGTTTGGATACGGACAAGTTGGTTAAAATTTCCAACTATGTGGGCTTCATGTTTGAAAAGTCCGAGAAGATGTCCATAGATCGCATCCTCTTTGTGGGTCATCTTGGAAAAATGATCAAAGTGGCGGGTGGTATCTTTCATACACACAGCTCGGTTGCAGACGGACGTTTGGAAATCATGGCTGCCCATGCCGCCCTATTGGGGGCCGGTCAAAAATGTATTGAACAGATCATGGCTGCCACCACCACCGATGACGCCATGGAAGCCATCGATCAAGAGCATTTGCCCGGTTACTATGACCACTTAGCAGAAGTGATCAAGAGAAAATGTGAAGAAAAAGTGTTTCATCACAAAAAAGTAGAAGTGATCCTCTTTTCCAACAAGGCCGGTTATTTAGGACAAAGCAAAGAGGCGGAAAAATTAAAGGAGCGCTTATGCATTCATTAAAAGTTATAGGCTTAGGCCCCGGGCATCCGGATTACATTTTGCCCATTGCAAAAAAAGAAATTGCCAAGGCGCAGCTTATTTTATGCGGTAAACGTCATTTGGAAAGCTTTGACCATCGCGACAAGGAATTATTGACGATTGGCGAGGGTACACCCTTAAAGGACTTGATGCTGTCGGTAGCCGCCAGATATCGAGAAACCCCTACGGCCATCGTCGTGTCGGGAGATACGGGTTTTTACAGCCTGTTGTCCTATGCCAAACGCATGGTACCGGAGAAGGATATTGTCACCATACCGGGCATTTCTTCCCTGCAATACTTTTTTGCAAAACTCAACAAAACCTGGCAAGATGCAAAATTGATCAGCATGCATGGGCGAGAGACCAATTTATTAAAAGCAGTTTTAGAAAACACAACCGTCGGCATTTTAACCGACGACACCCACCACCCTGCGCATATTGCAAAGACCTTAGTGGACGCGGGAATTAATAATAAAATCATACACATAGGAGAAGACCTATCCTACCCTGAAGAGCGGATTACATCTATACCATTGAGTTTAGGTGTGTCTTACGAAACGAAGGGTATGTCGGTGGTCGTAATAGCCGATGAGTAGAATAAAAGGATACAAAGACGAATGTTACATTCGCGGAAACGTACCGATGACCAAAAGGGAAATTAGAATTTTAACCATCGCCCTTTTGGAAGTTAAAGACAATGACATCGTTGTAGACATCGGTGCCGGTACCGGCGGTTTGACTATGGAGGCAGCTTACGCAACGCCAAAGGGCAAAGTGTATGCTGTAGAGACGAAACCGGAAGCCATACAATTGATCAAAGAAAACGCCCGCCAATTTGGTTGCGATCATATCCAATTGATAGAAGGGCGCGCACCGGAAGCATTGAAGAACATTGAAACCCCCGTCGACAAAGTGATCATAGGCGGTACCGGTGGAAAGATGGAAGACATATTTGTTTGGAGTCACCAAGCCATGGTTACGGGGGGGCGCATTGTTGCGAATTTTGTGACTTTGGAAAATGCCGCAGAGGCTATGGCATTCATGAAAAAATATTTTATAGAGGCGGAATTAATACAAGTTGCCATCAGCAGAGGAGATGCCATTGGCGGTTTAACTCTGTTGCGGGCGGCCAATCCCATATTTATCATAACGGGCAAAAAAGGATAAAATAGGTTGAATCCTATCGGCAAAATGGAAATGGAAAGGTAGAGACAGGGAGAAATTATGAAACTGGTAGTTGTTGGAGTAAATCATGTAGATACACCTTTAGAAATTCGGGAAAAGGGTGCTTTTACAACCAGTCAAATCAATCAATCCATAGCGAAGTTAGTAGCACATCCGGAAATATCCGAAGCGGTGGTACTTTCCACCTGCAATCGCAGCGAAATTTACGTTGCAACCCCGGAAGATACGGCACAACGTGCCGAGGAGATAGTTAAAAAGTTTTATTGCTTGGAAAAATCTCAAAAGCTACAACCTTACCTTTTTTCTGAAAGCGATCGCTGCGCCATTCAACACCTGTATCGGGTGGTAGCGGGTCTCAACTCCATGATATTGGGCGAGGACCAAATCCTCGGACAGGCAAAAGAGGCGTTGGATAAAGCGCATCGTGCGGAAGGTGCGGGCAAGTATTTAACCAAAGCTTTCAGAGAAGCGATTACCTTCACAAAAAAAGTAAAAACAACCTATAAAATATCGGAAACACCCCTGTCTTTAAGTTCCACAGCGGTGAAGTATGTCAAGCGGCATGTGGAAGATTATGCCAACAAAAACATTTTGATTATCGGATCGGGTAAAATGGGTCTTTTGGCCTTGCGCTATATGGCTTCGGAAGGATTTAAAAGAGTCTTTATGACCAACCGAACCTATCACTCCGGCGATGAGTACCGTCATATCTACAAAGGCATCAACGTCTACCGCTATGAAGATCGCTATCGCCTGATCAGCGACATGGATGTGGTCATCTCAGCGACGGCATCCCCTCACTTGGTCATTAAAAAAGAAAGCATGAACCCTCGAAAAAAACCATTGCTGATGATTGACTTGGCTTTACCGAGGGATGTAGACAGAAATGTAATGGATCTCGAGGATGTGACGCTGTTGACCATCGACGATTTTAATCATTTTATAGATGAAAAAAGTCAAGAGAGGTTGGAAATTGCTAAAAAAATTGAAAAAGAAATCGATGTAGAAATCAACGATTTGGTAGAATGGATTGATAAATCCAAAGTCGACAACATGATTGGCAGATTTAACCGCGTGGCTATGGCTAGGGCGGATGAAACCATCGACCTACTCAATGAGCGATACGACTTTGAAGGAAAAGATAAAGAATATTTAGAAAAAATAGTTAAATCTAAGTTTCGTCAAATGATCATGCCCGCCATTCACGGGTTAAAATCCTTGGAGGGCAAATCGACCATTGAGGATGTTCAGCATGCCTTGAATTGCATATTTGAGGGAGGCGAAGGATGAAAATCCCGGTTCTTTTAAATTTAAAAGATCGCAATGCTCTAGTCGTTGGTTTGGGAACTGTGGGATTGCGTCGACTGAACACTTTGCGCCAATACCCTTGCACGGTTTATGCCATCGGCAGCGATAGAGACAAGCGTTGTCCGCAAGAGGTACCTATCTTAGACAGTCGTTACGATAAGAAATACCTAAAAGGAATGGATTTGGTGGTGGCTGCCACCGACGATCGCGTCATCAACGATCTGATTGTTGCCAATTGCAAAGAGAAAAACATCTTGGTCAATCGCGTGGACGACCCCGACAGCTGCGACTTTATCTTCCCCTCTGTGGTGCGCCGTGGCGATTTGAGCATCGCCGTTTGCACCGAAGGGGCAAGCCCCGGTTTAACCAAAAAAATTAGACAGGAGTTGGAAACGCAGTATGGGAGCGACTACGCCAGTCGTCTATCTCTGATGAAGAGCATCAGGGAATCAATCTTAGAAACAGAAAAAAACCCAAAGCAGAAACAAGAAAAATTACGTGCATTAATAGATATGTCGGAGAAAGATCTTCAAATAGAAAAGGAGAAATATGAAAATTATCGTAGGCTCCAGGGGCAGTAAACTAGCGTTGACACAAACGAAATGGCTGATCAACCGCCTAAAGGACAAGAACCCGGAAGTAGAATTCGAACTGAAAATCATCAAAACCAAAGGGGATCAAATACAACATATTGCATTGGATAAGATAGGTGACAAAGGTTTGTTCACCAAAGCCTTGGAAGATGCACTCTTGTCAGGAGAGATCCATATGGCGGTACACAGTATGAAAGATATGCCCTCGCGTTTGCCCCGGGGTTTAACCTTAGGTGTACCGACGGTCAGAGAAGATGCCAGAGATGTTTTAGTGACACCCCATGCTATCCAATCACTCAAGGACATCCCTCAAAATGGAACGGTGGCTACGGGTTCTAAACGCAGAGCGTATCAATTAAAAGCCCTCAGACCCGATCTAACCATCGTGGGGATTCGTGGCAATATCGATACTCGCATTCAAAAAATGTTGGATCAACAATTGGACGGCGTGATCTTAGCGGCATCCGGTCTGAAAAGAGCGGATCTATTTGAAAGCGATCGTTATCATTGTTATTCATTACCTGAAAAAGAATTTATCCCTGCACCCGCCCAAGGAATTTTAGCCGTTGAAATCTCTGAAGATAACGAAGATGTCAAAAAAATGCTGAATACCATTGTGGACGAAGATACCCACCGTCAAATGCTGGCGGAAAGGGCTTTTTTAAAGGCCTTAGACGGTTCCTGTCACATACCCATGGGAGCGTATTTGGACATAGCAGGTGAGAGCATCACCCTCTATGGGCTCTACGGCAATCAAGACGGTTCTGTTTTACATCGAGATGCCATAACCGGAAAAATCGGGGAAGAAGAGAGCGTAGGGCAACGTTTAGCAGCTCAATTAAAAGAAAAAGTTGCAAAAGACATCACTCCGGGTACAGTTTACCTGACCGGTGCCGGCTGTGGCGATGAAGGGTTGTTAACGGTCAAAGCGCAAAAAGTATTGAGAACTTGTGACGCCTTGGTGTACGATGCCTTGATCAACAACAATTTCTTAAGAGAAACCAAGCCGGGATGTGAACAGATTTATGTGGGCAAACGGGCCAAAAACCATGCCATGCCCCAGGATGATATCAACAAGCTCTTAGTACGCCTTTCCAAAGAGGGCAAAAATGTTGTCCGTTTAAAGGGTGGCGATCCCTACGTCTTTGGACGTGGAGGGGAAGAGGGCGAAGTTTTATACGATGCCGGTGTTCCCTTCGAAGTGATCCCCGGTATCACCTCGGTTATCGGAGGTCTGGCTTATGCGGGTATCCCCATTACCCATCGCGATTGTGTGGCTTCTTTCCAAATCGTAACCGGTCACAGAAAAGAAAACGGGGAAGACTTGGATTGGAAAGCCCTTGCCGAATACAAAGGCACAACGGTCTTTTTAATGGGGGTTAGAAACCTCAAGTCCATTATGGACCACCTAAGAGCCAACGGTATGCGAAAAGATATGCCCGTTGCAGTCGTCCACAAAGCTTCGACGCCCTCACAACGCGTGGTGACAGGAACGATCGAAACCATTCACGATACGGTGGTATCCGAGAAAATCACTGCGCCCAGTTTAATAGTGGTGGGAGATGTCGTTCATAAAAGAGAAAAGCTACGTTTTTTCGATAACAAACCACTTTTTGGAAAACGCGTCGTGGTAACCCGTTCCCGTCAACAAAGTTCTAAAATGGTTCAACAATTGGAAGCCTTGGGCGCAGAGGCCATCATGTATCCGACCATCGTCATCGAGCCGATTGCAGAAGAAGTAGAACGTTTAGCTGATACCTTGGAGGAACTTAAATCCTTTACCCATTTGGTCATCACCTCGGTGAACGGTGTGGAGATATTTTTCAGAACGCTCTACAACAAGGGGCTGGATGCCCGTGCCCTCGCCGGCTTACACATCACCGCAGTGGGTCCGGAAACGAAAAAAGCTTTCGAACAAAATGGCGTTGTACCAGATTTTATGCCCAAACGTTATGTCGGGGAAGATTTAATCGACGGTTTATGGCCTGTCACCGACGAAAACTCAAAAATCCTCATACCCAGATCCAAAAATGCACGGATTGATGTCGTAGAAGCATTTCGAAAAAAATGTGTGGTGGAGGAAATCCAAATCTATCAAACCCTGCGGGAAGATTCTGAAGATGTGGACATGCTTGCCTTGTTAAAAGAACAAGCCATCGATTATATTACCTTTACCAGCTCGACCACAGCCCAGTACTTTTTAGAAAAAATTGGAAAAGAAAACATCCAATGGACAGAGAACAGTAAAACCGTATCCATCGGCCCCATCACCTCAGCGAAAATGAAAGCCCTCGGATTGCATCTCAGCATGGAGGCGGAGGTATACACCATATCCGGGATGATCGATACGATCTTAAAAGATGTTCAAGGTTAAAGAGAAAGGAAAGTCTATGTTATTACCAACAAGGCTCAGGAAAAATAATGCCATACGCGCGTTAGTACGAGAAACGCACTTGTCGATGAATGATGTCGTCTATCCGATTTTTATCGTCGACGGTAAAGGGATCAAGCGAGAAATTCCCTCGATGAAGGGCCAATACCATTATTCCGTTGACATGTTGGAAGAGGCTGTTGCAGATTTTAGTGCAAAGGGTATCGGTTACCTACTATTGTTCGGCGTTCCGGATCAGAAAGACGCCGAAGCGACACCGGCCTTTGCGGAAGAAGGGTTGGTACAACAAGCCACGCGCGCCATTAAAAAAGCCGATCCGAATATGTACGTCATCACCGATGTCTGCTTATGTGAATACAAAAGCGATGGCCATTGTTGTTTTTTCAACGAAGACGGCGCCATCAATCGTGAGCGTTCCTTGGAAACCCTATGTCGCGTGGCGGTAAGCCATGCCGAAGCCGGTGCCGACATGGTCGCCCCTTCGGATATGATGGATGAGCGCATCGGTCAAATTCGAGAAGCTTTGGACTTAGCAGGTTACGAAAATATTCCCATCATGGCGTATTCCGCTAAATACGCTTCGGCTTTTTACGGACCTTTTAGAGATGCGGCCAATTCGGCCCCTGCCTTCGGCGACCGCAAGGCCTATCAAATGGATCCGGCTAATGCGGAAGAGGCCTTAAAGGAAATCGCCTTAGATATCCAAGAGAATGCCGATATCGTCATGGTTAAACCGGCCATGCCCTACTTGGATATTCTTGCAAAGGGAAAGGAAATATCTTATTTGCCCATGGCGGCTTATCAAGTCTCCGGCGAATACGCCATGTTACAAAATGCGGTGGATCAGGGCTTGCTGGATGAGAAGGCCTTGTTCGAAGCGCTGTTATCCATTAAACGCGCCGGAGCCGACATTATTCTTACGTATTTTGCACCTGTTTTACAGGATTTGATAAAGGAGTATCAAGCGTGAAAAAACACGACAAAAGTTATCAACACTATCAAAACGCATTAAAAGTGATTCCGGGCGGGGTCAACTCGCCTGTTCGGGCTTTTCAATCCGTGGGTATGTCACCCGTTTTTATAGATTACGGAGAAGGCGCCACTGTCTACGATGTGGACGGCAATGCCTACACCGATTATATTGGATCTTGGGGCCCACTCATTTTAGGACACGGCTCGCCGGTTTATACCGAAGGCATAGCAGAGCGCTTAGAGAAGGGATCTACTTTTGGTGTGCCCACTGCCGTAGAAGTTGCTTTGGCCGAAGTGATCATCGATGCCATCCCCTCCATGGAGATGGTGCGCATGGTTAACTCCGGAACGGAAGCCACCATGTCCGCCATACGCTTGGCTAGGGGCTACACCGGTAAAAACAAATTTATAAAATTTGAAGGTTGTTATCATGGCCACAGTGATGCCTTATTGGTAAAATCCGGATCCGGGACCCTCACTTACGGCGTACCGACCTCTGCCGGTGTTACAGCCGGTGCCGCCCAAGATACCTTGGTTGCAACCTATAACGACTTAGATTCCGTGGCTGCTTTATTCGATGCTTACCCCGACGAGATCGCCTGCGTGATTGTGGAGCCCGTAGCGGGTAATATGGGTGTTGTCCCTCCGGCGCAAGGTTTTCTAAAACAATTAAGAGAACTGACGGAAGAAAAGGGTGCCCTTTTAATTTTTGACGAAGTCATTACCGGCTTTCGTTTGGATTATGGAGGCGCTCAAAATTATTTTGAAGTGCAGCCGGACTTAACCACCTTGGGTAAAATCATCGGCGGCGGTATGCCCGTAGGTGCCTTTGGGGGTAAAAGAGAGATTATGGAAAAACTGGCTCCCACAGGTCCCGTATACCAAGCCGGCACCCTATCGGGAAATCCGGTAGCGATGACCATGGGCCTGAATACCCTACATTACCTCAAAACCCATCCTGAAATTTATACGTTTATGGAAGACATGGCCATTTGTTTGGAAAAAGGTTTTTTACAAAATGCTGAAGAAGCAGGTATACCCATAGCTGTTAACCGCATTGGCGGGATGTTGTCGATGTTTTTCACAGACGAAAAAGTAGGGGATTACACCTCTGTTATGGGATCGGACACCGATCGTTACGCCCAATATTTTAAAGAGATGTTGGAGTTGGGGCAATTGTTGCCACCGGCTCAATTTGAAGGTATCTTTTTATCCGCTGCTCACTCAAAGAGCATCATAGAAGAAACTTTAGCAGCGCAAAAAAGCGCTTTTAGAAAAATAGTATAAGAAATAAAAAAGATTAGGAGTCACTATGTCAAAAAAGGCTTTACTCGTTATCAGCTTTGGCACCTCTTACAACGCAACGAGAGAAAAAACCATCGGTGCCATCGAAAGGGATTTACAAGAATCCTATCCGGATAGAGATTTTTACAGAGCGTTTACCTCCCGGATGATCATTAAAAAACTCAAGGAAAGAGATGGAGAAGCCATCGATACACCCTTAGAAGCCATACAAAAATTAAAAGATGCCGGGTACGACGATGTAGTTTGTCAAACCACCCACGTCATCAATGGTTACGAATACGATTTAACCATCAGTGAACTGAAACAATACTGCAATGATTTTAAATCCTTAACCATTGGTTTCCCTTTACTTTCATCCACCGAAGACTACCATCAAGTCGTCGAAGTTTTGGAAGAGATCATACCGGACTTAAAAGAAGGAGAAGCCTATGTATTTATGGGACACGGCTCCGATCATCACGCCAATGCGACCTACCCCGCATTGGACTTTCAATTCAAACACACGGGGTACGAAGACGTGTATATGGCCACGGTAGAGGGCTTTCCGGAATTATCCCATATCTTTCCAAAACTCCATGAAAAAAAGTATACTAAAGTATATTTGGCACCCTTTATGGTGGTTGCCGGCGATCATGCCATCAACGACATGGCAGGAGACGATGAAGATTCATGGAAAAATGTTTTTGTAAAAAATGGTTTTGAAGTTGAATGCGTCTTAAAAGGTTTAGGCCAATACGAAGGTATACGTAAAATATTCGTAGAGCATTGCCACAATGGTAAACAAGTGTGCGAATTGTTGTAAAACAATTCTATACTCGGTTTGATTGTTGGCACAATCAGGAGAAAATATGAAAAATACGATTTATATGATAGGTGCAGGCCCCGGGGATCCGGAGCTGATTACCCTAAAAGGCAAACGCCTGATCGATGAAGCGGATGTTATCATTTACGCCGGTTCTTTGGTGAACCCAAAGGTGTTGGAAGGGCATAAAGAGAATGCACAGATACACAATTCCGCATCCATGACCTTGGATGAAGTCATCGAAGTCATGGAACAGGGTATAGCGGCCGGTAAAAAAGTGGTGCGAGTCCACACGGGGGACCCTTCCATTTATGGTGCGATTCGAGAACAAATGGATCGTTTGGAAGCCTTGGACATTCCCTATGAGGTGGTACCCGGTGTCTCTTCTTTCGTGGCTTCTGCAGCTGCTTTAAAAAAGGAGTTCACCTTGCCCGAAGTCTCTCAAACAGTGATCTGTACCCGATTGGAAGGCAGAACACCGGTACCGGAGAGAGAACAATTGGAATTATTGGCAAGCCACCGCACCTCCATGGCCATTTTTTTATCCGTTCAAATGATAGAAGAAGTCATCGATCGTCTGTTGACCCATTACCCGGCGACCACGCCCATCGCCATCGTACAGCGCGCCACTTGGGAAGACCAAAAAATAGTGATGGGTACCTTAGAGGATATTGCAGAGAAAGTGGCGGATGCCGGTATTACCAAACAAGCACAAATTTTGGTCGGAGATTTTTTAGGAGATAGGTATGCCCTCTCTAAATTGTACGACCCATCTTTTAGCCATGAATTTAGAAAAGCTTCCCGATGACGAGAAGTGGGCTATAATAACAGTAACCCGACAAGGTGTTGAAAAAGCACGGGAAATGGCCCAGGCCATCTCCGAGAAATCGCCGGATATCATCACCATAAAAAAATACCAAAGCCGAGATACTAAAGTTTTGGAAGGTTCTTTTAAGGACGGTTTTAAGCAAGTAGCACAGACCTACAATGTTTTGGTGTGCATCATGGCGACGGGTATTGTGGTACGTGCCATGGCCCCTTTACTCAAACATAAAGCCTTGGATCCGGCTGTTTTGGTCGTGGACCCTAAAGGGGAATACGTCATCAGCTTATTGTCCGGTCACCTAGGGGGTGCCAACGAGGCAACCCGTTATCTTGCTGCAAAATTAGGCGCCCAAGCGGTGATTACCACAGCGACAGATGTTTTGGACTCTATGGCGGTGGATACCTTGGCCCAGGCATTGAATGGAGCGGTAGAAAATTTTGTCGATGCAAAAACAGTCACAGCACTCATCCTGGACGGACAGCCCGTAGAATTTTTAAACCGGTGCGAATACCCTGTCAAGCACATTGCTTTTCCCGAAAATTTTGGTGAAAACATTTCAAATCCAAAGGCCCGTGTGGTTTTTACAGATACAATGGTCGGTCAATACAACATGCCGACGGCAGTGATTGTACCCAAAGCCTATGTGTTGGGCATCGGTTGTCGGCGCCATACGAAAGCGCAGACCATTATCGAAAACATACACGCCATGCTGGAAGCTGAAAATCTTTACCCCCAGTGTATTGCAAAATTTGCAACCATCGGTTTAAAAGCCGACGAAAAGGGTTTATTGGAAGCTTGCAAACACTTTGGAGCGAAACTGACAATTGTACCCGATGCCATGATCAAAACAGTGGAATCAAAATTTCAATTTTCCGATTTGGTTTATCGTACAACGGGTTTGGGTTCTGTCTGTGAACCGGCAGGCTATGTTGTATCCGGTTTTGGGGACTGTCGCGTTTCAAAAATTAAGGGAAACGGGATGACCCTTTCTCTATGGAAAATAAACGAAAGCATTTTAAAACATAAGGAGAATTATGAGTAATAAAATTTGGATTGTGGGATTAGGTCCCGGATTACATGACCATATGACGCCGGCAGCTCAAGATGCCTTAAAAGAAGCGGAAGTGGTCGTTGGTTATAAAACCTACATTGACTTAATCAAGTTTTTCTTAATTGACAAAGAAGTTTATGCTTCAGGCATGCGCAAAGAAATTGACCGTTGCAAAGAAGTGTTGGAGATAGCCAATCAAGGCAAATCCGTGGCTTTGGTCAGCTCCGGCGATGCGGGCGTTTACGGTATGGCCGGTATCATGTTGGAGNNGAGTTGGTGGAAAGCGAACAGGCAGATGTCGACGTCATCGTCATTCCGGGGGTATCGGCTGCAAATGCCGCTGCTGCCACTTTAGGGGCACCTCTCATGCACGACTATTGCGTGATTTCCCTGAGTGATTTATTAACGGATTGGGATATCATTAAAAAACGCATCGCCTGTGCAGGTGAAGGAGATTTTGTTGTTTCCTTATACAACCCACGCTCTAAGGGCAGACCGAATAACATCGTCGAAGCCAGAGACATTCTATTAAAATACCGTTCACCTCAAACGCCGGTTGGCATTGTCACAAACGCAAAAAGAGAAAACGAATCCATGGTCATCACCGATTTGGAAAACATGTGTGAAGAAGAAATCAATATGTTTTCCATGGTGATCATCGGTAATTCCAAAACCTTTGTAACAGAAGACGGCACCACCATGATTACACCTAGGGGTTATAAATTGTGATCCTCGTATTAGGAGGCACCTACGATAGTCGCATGTTGGTGGAAGCTTTGTTAAAAGACGACCACCATGTGGTGTACTCATCTGTGACGCAATTCAATACAAATCTTTTGCCGGTTGACAATCGCTTAACTTTGCATATCGAGGCCATGAATGGCAGCGAAATGGAAGCTTTCATACAAAATAGGGGTATTTCCCATATAGTGGATGCCACACACCCCTATGCCGAAGAGGTATCCGTCAATGCCATCACGGCGGCGAGTACCTGCCACGTACCCTATCTGCGCTTGGAACGTCCGGGTTTGATCGAAGACGGCAGACACTTTGTCGGCTTTGATACTTATGAAGAGATGGTGGCATTTTTAGAAAAGAAGCAAGGCAATATTTTAGTAACCACCGGTAGCAGACAATTGGAATACTACCAACGGCTGAATAAAAATAGATTGACGATACGCGTGTTGCCTTCAGCGTCGGTGTTAACCAAATGCGAGGCATTGGGCTACAAACCCTCCGCCATTATAGCGATGCAAGGACCTTTTACCAAAGCGATGAATGAACTGATCATAGAGGAACGCCGAATTGCTTATTTAACGACGAAAGACTCGGGTAATGTCGGCGGTGTGGCAGAAAAACTATCTGCTGCTAAGGACAAAGGAGTCATGGTTCTGTTTTTACGCAGACCGAAGATCGATTATCCCAAAAAGGTTCATGCCATCGACGAAGTGATTGAGGAATTAAAGGAGAAATATGAGTAAAAAAATAATGTTTTTGGGAACCGGATCCTCAGTAGGAAAAAGTTTGTTAACCGCGGCATTTTGTCGGGTTCTCAGCGACAAAGGCTTAAAGGTTGCCCCCTTTAAATCTCAAAATATGTCTTTAAATTCCTACATTACGGCAGATGGGAAAGAAATGGGCAGGGCTCAGGTTACCCAATCGGAATGTGCTCGCATTGAGCCCAGGGCAGAAATGAACCCGGTGCTCTTAAAACCCAATTCCGATACCGGCTCTCAGGTAATCTTAAACGGCGTCCCGGAATTTAATATGGACGCCAGAGAATTTCACGCCTACAAAGCGCAGTTGAAAGAAGTTGTTGTCAAGGCCTTTCAGGATTTAGAAAAAGAGTTTGATTACATTATTATGGAAGGTGCCGGATCTCCCGCAGAAATTAACCTGAGGGAAAATGATTTGGTGAATATGGGTATGGCGGAAATGGTCGATTCTCCCGTTATTTTGATTGGAGATATCGATAAAGGCGGTGTCTTTGCTTCTCTTTACGGAACAGTCAAACTATTGGAACCGGAGGAACAAGCTCGGATTAAAGGCTTTATCATCAATAAATTTAGAGGCGATGTCACATTGTTGGAACCCGGCATCGATACCATCGTGGAAAAACTGGGCATTCCTTGCTTAGGTGTCATGCCCTATACGCGTTTAGTCATAGACGATGAAGATTCCGTCACCGACCGTTGGACTGAAAAACCGGAGGGCGCCATCACCGTTGGTGTGGTACGCTTGCGACATATCTCGAATTTTACCGATTGCACGGTATTTGATATGTACCCGGATATTTCCGTCGAATACTATGAAAACCAAAGGCAGATGGCCCATGCCAACCCGGATTTATTGGTTATCCCCGGAAGTAAAAATACCATAGACGACGTCAAGGTATTGCGAGATAGCAAAATGGAAGGTGAGATATTACGCCTACACAAAAGCGGTGTACCGATTGTGGGTATTTGCGGCGGTTATCAAATTCTTGGCAATACAATCGAAGATCCCGCAGGGGTAGAATCAAATCTAAAAGAGATCGAAGGATTGGGATTATTGGATATCCAAACGGTTTTAGGTGATGAAAAGGTCACCATGCGACGTGCCGGCGAAATCCTCCACGATGTGATGGGAATCGACACGGCTTCTGTGGCGGTAGAGGGTTATGAAATCCATATGGGGACTACAACTTTAGGTGAAAAAGCTAAGCCCTTTAGCCGACTGGAAGACGGTAGGGAAGACGGCGCCATATCGGAAGATGGCAACGTGATGGGTACCTATCTCCATGGCATTTTCGATAACGACATTTTTAGAGAAAAATTGATCCGGCATATCCGGGAAAAGAAAAACTTGGAGGATAACACCGTCTTTGACTACAAAGCCTTTAAAGAGAGTCAATACGATCAATTGGCACAGGCCTTTGTGGCGCATATCGATGTCGATACCCTCATCCAAATGATGGAGGGATAAAATGGTATTTCACGTCAGTCCGGAACTGTGGTTATCAATGGTTGTCATGGCGGTAGTCGTCGATTGGATTGTCGGCGACCCCCCTCATTTACCCCATCCCATCGTTGCCATCGGAAAACTAATCGGATTCTTGACAAGAGTATTAAACAAAGGCAACAACCGTCAGTTTAAAGGCTTAGTGATGTGGTTGGTGGTTATTTTTATAAGCGGTTTGACGATGCTGGCCATTCAATGGTTGGCATATGTCGTACATCGTTGGGTTTTCATTGCCATATCCGTTTATTTATTGGCCACTACTTTGGCTTCCACATGCTTAAAGCAAGAGGTTCTGAAAGTTTCCAACGCTTTAAAGGAAAACAACCTGAACAAAGCTAGAAAGCTTTTGAGCTATTTGGTGGGTCGAGATACAGAACAGCTCAACCAAGAGGAAATTGTCAAGGCGACTGTAGAAACCACAGCGGAAAACACGGTGGATGGCGTATTAGCACCATTGTTTTACATGTTCGTCGGTGTCTTTTTCTCTCACTTTAATGAATTTTTAAACCCTTTGGTCATGGCTATGGTTTACAAAGCAGTTAACACCATGGACTCTATGGTCGGTTATATCCATGAACCCTATACCGAATTCGGTTATTTTCCGGCGATTTTAGACGATGTCTTTAATTATCCGATTGCCCGAATTGGATCTATCTTCATGTTGATCGGCGGCTTTTTGTTGGGACACGACATTCAATATGCTTGGAAGATCTTCACGAGGGATTCTAAAAACCATCGAAGTCCCAATGCAGGTTTTCCGGAAGCGGCTGTGGCAGGTTTGCTCCAAATACGCTTAGGGGGTAGCAGCACCTACTTTGGTCATATCTCCCATAAGCCCACCATTGGCGACGAGAAAAACCCCTTGGTGTATCAGAATATAGAAAGCGCTGCAGAAATGATATCTTCAGCGGAAACGGTGATGTTGGTATTGGTCGTAGCGGCCTTTGCTATCATCTCCTATGTGCTTGCATAAGGAGGGCTTATGAATCAGCACGGTGGTTATACCGGTGACAATAAAAACATTTTAGATTTCAGCATCAACATCAACCCCTTGGGTATGCCTCAAACCATACGGCAAGCATTGCACTCTGCATTGGACGAGGTGGATATATATCCGGAAATTGATGGCAAATCTGCCAAGCATGCCTTGGCTCAAGCACTGGGCTGCTATGAAAACCAATTAATTTTGGGTAATGGCGCTTCAGAACTCATTTATTTATTTCCTAGAAGTATCACGCCGGGCAAAGCACTGATCCTCTCTCCGACTTTTAACGAATACAAACGCGCTCTGACACTCAACAATTGGACTTATACACCCTTTTATCTGAAAAAAGAAAATGGTTTTCGTATAGAAGTTGAAGAGCTCGTCAAAGCTTACGAGAGCCATCGGCCGGACGTCGTATACATTTGCAACCCTAACAACCCCACCGGTACTTTATATAGCTTGGAAGTAATGAAAAAATTGATCGGCAGTTTGCCCGACAGTGTCTTGTGGTTTATCGATGAATCCTTCATTGAATTCACCGAGGAAGAAAGTTGCGATCAATTGGTGCGGGACGGCTGGAAAAATATTTTTATTCTCCGGTCTTTGACCAAGTTTTTTGCACTTCCGGGTTTGAGGTTGGGTTATGCCATCGCATCGAAGGCAATGATCACAAAACTAAACCGTTACAAAGAACCTTGGACTATCAACACCTTGGCTCTGGTTGCAGCGGAAAAAATTTATGACGATTCGGAGTATATCCAAAAAACAAGAGACTACATTCGAAAAGAACGTCAAAGAGTGTTCAGAGAATTTCAGAATATTAACGGAATTATACCATATCCCAGCGGGGCAGATTTCCATTTAATTGCCTTGGAAAACAACAACACGGATTGGTTGTTGAAAGCTCTCAACGAAAAAAACATCCACATTCGAACCTGCGAGGACTTTCATGGCTTAGAAGGCACGCATTTTCGCGTTGCTATCAAAAGTATCGAAGACAACAATCGCTTAATCAAAGCATTAAGGGAAGTTATGGAGGCATCCCATGAAGCCTAATCAAGAAATCATCCTCATCACCGGTGGTGCTAGAAGTGGCAAAAGCACCTATGCGGAAAAAATCGTCGCGGAAAGTCCGGAGCCGGTGGTGTACATCGCCACGGCGATTCCCTTTGATGAAGGGATGAAGGACCGAATCAAAAAACATAGGGAACAACGCCCGTCGCACTGGCAAACCATCGAGCGATACAAAGACTTTGAAAAACTGAGGGACGATCCTCATTTTTCTAAAGCGGAAACGGTTTTATTGGACTGCCTAACGGTGATGATCACCAACAACATGATCGATGAACCTGTGGATTACGATTTGTGCCATATAGACGAAGTCAATCGTATTGAAACTAAAATTAAAAAACAGGTGACCACCCTATTGGATATGTGCAAAAATAAAAAGCTGGTTGTCGTTACCAACGAAGTTGGTATGGGATTGGTACCGGCTTATCGACTGGGCAATTATTTTAGAGATATCTCAGGTCGGATGAATGCTTTGGTCGCTCAAAAAGCCGATGAGGTCTATTTGGTCGTTTGCGGAATACCGCAAAAAATAAAATAATTGACAAAAAAACAGGATATGAGATACTCGTATTTATAATCTGTAAATGAGGAGTAAAGATGAAATTATCCCAATTGTGGAAAACAGAAGTAGAAAAACATAACGACGGCGCTGATGGCCAGTATCAGTTTTGGCAAAACTATTGTGATAGCGAGAAAAAGATCTATCGGGATATTTTAGCTGAGAAAAACAACCATATCACTGTTGTTCCGAAGGATTTGGCTGCACGTTACGATATGCCGCTTGCTTGGATAGGTGGATTTTTAGAAGGCATCGAAGAAAGTCTCGATAATAAAATCGCAGCTCCTGAAGATATTTCCGAGGAAACATCCGTCGAATTAGATATAAACTTTGAGAAATTATACAAGAATATGCTAGCAGTCCCGGCAGACTGGTTGTACAATTTGGAAGAATGGAACGGCATTTTTTCTACAGAGGATAGAGAGCGCTTTACCAAAGAATACAAACAATCTAAAACCTACGTAAGGGAAAATAAAGTTGGACGTAACGACCCATGCCCCTGTGGTAGTGGAAAAAAATATAAAAAATGTTGTGGAAAAAATTAAAAAGAGAAGACAAATATCATATTTGTCTTCTCTTCTTAGTTTTCACTGCTCCTATACGTGACGCATAAATTTGTTAAGGATTGGGTACGAATGTAAAGCTAGGTTTAGTTGCAAAGACCACCAACAAATGATCTTTCGTTTTCGATCTTCAAAATGACGATTATAAACCTACAATTTTAGGTTTATTCCCGAAATATAATTTAATAGCAAATTCTCAAATGTTTGGTTATCCTTTTCTTTTCTTTTTTTGAGACCTTTTGCGATACCTTGCTTCCGATCTTCGATTTCTAAATGTCGTTCATACAGCAAATAGTCGATACCGGCAAGATTCATAATATAGCCGTCGGGATGTAAAACCGCGGTAACCTTATCGACAATCTTCTTGGCTAAAGGGATATGGGATGTCACCACAAGATCATGTAATCCTGCCATTTCCAATAGCTTTTTATTGATGGTTCCGGGTTCCAAAACGGTTCTTTTTAAAACACCGTCGTCCACGTCGTCCAATGAATCAATGGGGTTTAACAAAAGCACTTCGATGTGGTGCAGTTCGCCTAAACGATGGCACAAATTTTTAATACCGGAAGGGCAATGTTCGCCATCAATCAATATTCTCATCTCAAATTCTCCTCAATTAGTAAGTGGTGTCTTTTAAAAGCTAGTCGTCGCTACTCATCTTATCATAAAGAGACCTCAGTACAAATTAATGGTTAAAAAAACACAATTTGTGCAGAAAACTAATTGAATGGTGGTTTAAAATAGGTGACGAAGGCGGGGGGATAGCTATGGTATTAAGAAGATAACGGTTAATTTCTATTTGAGATGATCCAAGCGATTGGCGAGAAAGTAACGGCGGATCTTTTGCTAAAAAATCAACTCATCTTAAGATGAACACCCTTCACCTTAAGGAGAGAACTCGTAGACAATCACAGTATCCGAATGAAACGGAAAAGAGGTAAGTGGCACTGGATTAGATACGATTAATGGCTCAAGCAACTTGAACACAGCGTCGAATCAACGCGTCAGGTGCAGAAATTTTATATTTAAGCTTTGAGTATAAAAAGGTATGTCGATCAGAAAAATATGCCAGACTAATGAAGTTTGCTACAGCCAAAGGATTGATTAAAAAATATTTGACAAAGCGCGGTTAAGTTTGTATAATGTATGAGTATGTAAAAATATCAATTCATTGATAGAGGACGCGGAGAGATGACCGAGCGGCTGAAGGTGCACGCCTGGAAAGCGTGTGTA
>LSQX01279584.1_pt1 | contig 43966 bp, 47 predicted proteins | sample 654561 | NCBI WGS metagenome assembly LSQX01 (sample SAMN04489861, study PRJNA283612) | anaerobic digester metagenome | isolation source: 4 biogas reactors fed with cattle manure at either 37C or 55C with and... | place: Denmark: Kongens Lyngby | collected 2014 | reverse complement strand
TGGTGGAGGTGGCGGGAATCGAACCCGCGTCCGCTCTCGTAAGTATTTGATTTTGTTCATGGCAAAACAAGGGCGCAACTAAAGCGCAACCTCCACGCTCTTCTTAATTCGCCAAATTAGCCCTGACCGCCTTTGGCGCCTTCTCCATCCGTCTCGCCTGGCTGCGCATCGAGGCCGCCTTTATCTCCGCTACTTCCCCGTCTTTCAGCTTACGGGCCTTTTCGTTGTATTCCCGGACCATCTTCATGATTTTTTTATGCTCTTCCTGGTCGCGGTCGCCCAGCAACCAGGCGCGGTATCTCTGGTAAATCGACTTTCGAAGATCATCATAATGGGCCGCCTGGCGCTTCCCTTCCCATGTGCGCTCGGATAAAACAGCCTGCCGCGCTGACCGGAAGCCGAGCACACGCGCCGCCGTTTCTCCGGACGTGGGAACAAGGGGCCTGCCACGCTCATCCCAAACGGGATTATTCGCCCGTGTCGAAACCCCTTCTTTAGCCTCCCGGGCCGCCCGGATCGGATTTGCAAGCCCGGTCGGCAGGAGATTTTCAGCCGCCTTTGAATACTGCCTTCGCATGGCCGCCTTGCCGCCTTCTCCCACTGCATCGATCACGCCGCCGATAGCCCCGGTCAGCTCCAGCATATTGCGCGGTATGCCGACACCGATAGAAAGCGATCCGGATATGTCTATGCCCACTGCGCCGGTCAATCCATGCCTGCCGACTTTCTCCGCCCCGTCTCCCAGATGTTCCCGGATCGTATCCCAGACCCATTTTTCAGGATCCTTGTCTTCTCCGAGCAGGGACCGCAGGATAAATCCTGAAAATGCAAAAATCGTATCTTTGAACGGCAGAGCCGCGCCGCCGGCGACAACAATAGGCGAAAGAAAGGCAAACATCGCGGCCTTGATATTCTTCTTTTTAAAACCCAGGTCATACAGCATCTGCAAGTAATTGTGGCTGAACTTCGAATAGATATACAGCATCTGCCCTACTTTAGCCGCCGGGTTCGTGCCCTGTGCCCACATCGGCAATGTTGCACGGCCGTATACACCATGAGCCCGGTCGGATGCTTCTTTTGCGGCTTCGGCCGCGGCAGCATAATCCAGCCCCCTTTTCCGTGCGAGGCGGTACGCGGCCAGCATCGTGGTCCCTCTGTTCCACTGTTCCGACTTTCCGAAAAGGTACATGGACCCGTCCATCATGGTGTTCCATATTCGGGAATGTGTCTTTTCCATCACGCCCAAAGCATCCCGGGTGTACTGAGCATCGTCCCAGCCTTTACGCTGCAAGTCTTCAAGAAATGTCTGTTCATCAGCATTTGCCAGCTTCCGGCCGGCCATGAAAGCCCCGTAGTCCCCACCGGCCCGCCCCAGTTCCTTAAGGACCTTGGCAATAGACCCTTTGCCCCCCATCGCGTACTGATGGATAGCAGGCGGAGCAGTCGTCACGATCGCCGTCATGTTGACAGCCAGCGAGCGGATGTTGAACCCCAGAAACTTGAATGTGGCGATGGACTTAGCCAGGCCGATAATCCTGTCGGATGCGTCCAGATTGCGCAATTGCTCTTCAATATAATTTGTTGCAACTTCATAGGCTTTCGGGTCAGCAATCGGATCGATTCCTCCGACATGCTTGCCATTGACCTTCTGACCAAGCAGCTCCTCGATGGCTCGCCGGGCGACGTAGGCCTTCGACAATCCGCCAGCCAGTTGATTCGTATAAAGCAGGTGCCGCCTGATCGGGTCTTCGATATACCCCTTGATGACAGCACCTTCTTTCCGGCGGATCATATGCGACCGGAAACCACGGGCGCGGATTTCATCGGCCACGGCTCGTAGAACCTCGGAGTTGATTGCGGCAATAGCCGTGCTGTTCTCTTTTACCTTGTCCAGCGCGTTGTCAATCAACTTGGCGGCCGCCGCCGCTTTCACGTCCTGATAAATGGCCTCCGGTAATTTCTCAACCTGGGAAACCGAAGAAACCGTCCATCCATCCCGCCGCAATTTATTCGCAAGACGGCGTGCAGACAATTCACTGCCTCTATGATCGCGGTAGTATTCCCGGTTGACCTCAAGAGGACCATGTTTTTTATAGGCCTGCACCTTCCAGTTTCCCGCCTCGCGGATCCGGGGGGCGTAATACCCTTTCCATGTTTCCATTTCGGCCAGGGCATACTTTAAGGTCTCCTTTAGTTCCGCGAGAGAAGCGTCTGGGGACTCACCGCGGAATGCCGCCTCCTCGATGATCTGAGCGATCATGTCTCGCAACTGCCTGGTCTGCAACGCAAGTGCTTCGTCGTAGGACTGGCGATAAAGACGCCATACACGAACAACGTCATCCGTTGCGCCGTTCTTTCGCATGTAGGCTTCGCAATCTGCAAGATTCTCGGCATCGGATTTGTTCGGGTCCCTTTTTGCCTCGGTGTCAAAATAATCGATAAAGTCCGAAAGCATCTTGTATTCAGCGGACTCTTTCCCGGCCAGGCGGTCAACTAAAGACAACCCTTTGCCCTTCAATGCCTTACCCGCTTCCGTGATGGTGCTTTCCGTCGCGTCGATGTCGTCGGCCATGTTCAGCGCATTAAACGTTTCGTGATATCGTTCGTTCCGGTCCCGCACGAACAATCTGACGATATTGCTTATCTGCGGATTGCCGAACCACTCCGGGGACTTCAACATGGTCTCCAGATAAGTCATATGTTTCGGCCGCAGCTTGTTCATGATCGTCTGGACGATCGCATCCGTTTCGTCCTTCAGATATGTGTTCAAAATCTTTGGGTCACGAGACACAGGCGGGTCCTGCTGGCGGCGTATAGAATACTTTTCAGGGTTGACTTTCCCGTCGGAAGTGATATCTTTATCTCGGAATGTCCCTTGTCGAGAGCCAGGGCTCGTTGAGGCAGGGGAAGTCGGGTTGGGGTTCCCCTGGGATCGCCCTTCGCCTTTTCTTTCCCAGTCAACAATCATTGATTCCTGCCGCCCTTGTTCCGCAGAGGGGATCTGATAAGAATAAAACTCGACGTTGCCCCAACTGCTCTGCGGCATAGTCCCTTTGTCCGCCCATGATCCGGCAGTGTCGATAATATCAAGCAGTTTTACTTCATTCTGACCGGCTCCGAGAAATTTCGCCAAGTTATTTGCTTCCGCGCTTTTTATGGCGCGGTTTGGAGAATATACAATCATGGCCCGGCCGTTTCGCTTTTCGAACGCCTTGAGCAGTTCAGCCTGCACCCTACCCCGAATTTTACTGAAGTCGGAAATGTCAACGGTGCCCGCGATGGCGTTTTGTCCATCCATGACAAGAACCCCTCCGTCGGGGATGAGCGCTTCAGCGTGAGATTTGGCGCCTTCGGCATTGTTGACCTTGGGGCCATTGTGTATTACTTCAAACACCCGTCCAAGCAAGGGAATGTTAATTTTCCCGGTCGTCTCTTCAGACAGGCTGGCTGGGCTTGTCCCCTCAGTTTCTGCGTATGACGAATATTTATCGGTCGTTACAGCCAGTGAATCCGTAAGCTCAACGCCCGATCCTTTTAGGACGCTCGAAAGGGATTTGGAGAATGTTTTGTCTTCAGTAGAAAACACGGCGCTCTGTGATGGGTGATTATGGGCAACGATAACACGCGCCGCGCCGGGTGTATTCAGAGCTTCTCCCGCAATGATGGGGGCCGATGCCATAGACGATCCGGGCAAACCGACAGTGTGACGGTAAACATGGAGAAGTTTACCTTCTTTGTCCATGACCAGAGATATTAAATGCTCGTCGGGGTATTTTTTCAGGTATTGCGCTGCGATTTGCGCCGCGTCTTGCGGCTTGTGTATGATCCGGCCGGATACTTTGAGGCCGCCGATTTTCTCGCGGCCGACGACGGTTGGACGGTATTGTACTCCGGCTCGTCCTCCGGAATTATCCCGTAAGGTTTCTCGTCCTCCGTCGGATATATTGTTGGCGCTTTCTCCATGGATGTAGCTATACGTCCACTCCGCCTGATTGTCAATCTTGGAACCGAATACCTCCCCTGTCTTGATGTCCCGAATGACTCCGCCGACAGTCCTGATTCCAAACGCATTGACAATCTTGTCGATAAAATCCTGAATCCGGGAGATAATACGGCCGATCGCGCCTTTCGGCGGGGAAGTCAAGGCAGCGGCAATAAACGTCGCCCTGTCTTCCGCGCCGCCGATATCCTCTTTATTCTGTGTCTCGAACTTCCCTTCCCTGACAAGACGCTTGATGTGCCCCCTCAAGGCCGCCACATCCAAGCTGTTCAAAACGCCTATGTCTTCCATAAAATGGATTGATTCATGCACCAGAGTCACATTGTCCGCCGCGCCGCGGGTCAGCTCAATCGTGCCTTGATGATACTTCCCGACCACCACCTTGCCTCGTGACAGAGCGTTGCGTCCGTACCCGATATTGAGCGCGTAGCTGTCGGCGTCAATCCGGTCAACAGAGCGGATAATCAAATCCTGCTCGCCCCTTGTCTTGACGGCAAAGCTGCCGTCATCCAACTGCGTGACGCCCTGTCCCTTAAAAGCAGCCTGCACATCGGTAAGAGAAGGCATGGCGACGGTCCCTGGCTGGTCTGCTGTAGAATATTCGGGCTTGACAAGATCATAATCAAAGAGTATCTTATTTTTAAAGCCGGGTTTGGAGCCTCTCACCGTGGGCAATTGGAGCCCACTTGTCACGCTCCATGCGCGGCTTTTCTTCTTGTTCATGTATCGAAGCAGGCCATCAGCGATCCACTTAACAAAGATTCCGTCAGAATCCTTTCCGTAAACACTTGCAATATCATTGACAACATTTCGGCCTTGTTCTTTCGATAGGTGAATGGCTGCCACAACGGTTTTTCCGTCCTGCTTTAATTCAGTCATAACAACCAAGCTATCCGGCTGGGTCGCTGAATCAAATACCATGATCGGGTCTGCAAGGTGCCCCGGCAATTCTTTTAATGTCTCAATCGAAAGGCCATGCTTCCCCGCCACCACCTTATCGACAGTCTCTTTTGTGATAACAAGCGGAAGTTGCTCCGCCCCCAGTCTTTCGAGAACATACGGCGTTCTTCCAACCGTTACAATGGATCGCGGCCTGAGCTTCTCAGCCGCATAATCATCAAGTTGTTTGGAAAAGGTCTTTGCCTCTTCCTCGATGGAATACTGCGGCTTGTCTTTGCCGAACAGCTCTTCATTCTTCGGAGTAACCTGCTCCGGCAATTTCGGGCTGATTTCTGTTTCTGGATTGATAAGACTGAACGTCTCGGCCTCGGAAAAGCCTTCCAGTTCGGCGGTTTTGAATTCACCCTTGGGAGCTTTTTTCGCAGGCGCTATCACTTTGTTGGCGTCGGCAACATGATCAGCTGCCTGGTTGACGTTCTCGAAAAAGGAAGTCAGTTCTGCGAGGGCTGTTTCTTCTTGTTCGGGAGTAAGCCCTTCCTCTCCAATCGCTTCTTGAAAATCTTCCACAAGCCGTTCTTCAATTTCTGATATTTCTCCTCCGTCCACTCCTTCGACGACTGCTGCGATTTCATCAACCTCTCCTTTCGTTATTCTCCTGTATTCCCCCAGCGCGTCGGCATACATTCCATTGGCCCCGGTTTCTCTTTTGATAGCCTGGAGTATGTCCGAGAATATCCCCTCCTGCTTGTCTTCCAGCAACTTATCCGTGCGTACTCGATGAATTGTCGATATAACTTCCCTTGCCGTCAGCCTTGCGCCGCGTTTTTTATATGATCTTGACAACCCCCTGAACCATTCCGGATAAGTCGATGCTCCTGCAATGAATTCGCCTGTGGCCGTGTCCACACCTTTAATGCCGCCGCCTTCGCCTTGCTGCAATGATGTCACCATGTCGTCAAGGATAAAGTCAGCCTCGTCCCGATCGATTCCTGCATCCTTCAGATCGGAAAACCGGTGCGACATGTCGATCTTGTTCCAGCCTGTATGCCACGGCATTGTTTTAGGCAAGCCCAAAGTCTTCGCCATTTCAACAGCCACATAAGGCGGTTTTCTGCCCGTAAAAACAAGCCGTCCCCTGATTTTTTCTCCGTCCTGTTCGAGTTCGACCCTGTGCCCATGCTCCTGCCCGGCTTCTCTGAGCGCGTCTTTTCCGGCTTCAATCAAGGCACGATTTTTATTCTCTTTCTCCAGGCTATGAATAACCTGTATAACCGGATACGCCTGCCTGTATTCATCGCTTTCGAGATACTTTCTCTTCGATCCAAACTGCTTAGATTTAAACTCAAAGAGCCGATCGATATCAGCCTGTGTATTCAGGTCATAGAGCTCGGAATCCGGCGGGAAAGCTTCCTTTTCTGTCGACGCCGTTTCCCGTGTTGCCGCTTGTGGCTCGGCCGAAAGAAACTGGGCGCCATCAACCGGCGGGGCAGGCGCAAACATCTTGGCCCCTTCCGCCTCAATGATGATCCTATTCAAATCATCCTCGAGCTCAGGCATTATCTGGACGAGCTCTTTCTTTCGCTCAAATGCCTGCGCTAAGGTCATCCCGCCGTTTGCATAGGATCGGAACGTCTCCAGGGCCGCCGCCTTCGGGTCCGGGCTGGTGCTTATCCGGGCCTGCATATCCTCTCGTAATGCACTGACAGAATCAGGGCGTGGCTCTCCCTGGCCAATCACGCCTTCCGGCGTCGTCTGGCTTTCCTCAGGTTCAAATGCAGGAACGTCCTCGGGCGTCACGGCGCCGTCTGTCTTTTTTCCCAGAACGGTTTTGGCCAGCTCCTTACCCTTATCTTCCGGCAGTCGCTCGATGGTTTTTCTCAACCCGGCCTCAATTTCGCGCCGTTTCGCGGCTGCTCGCTGATCGGCCGCCAGTGCCCGTGCCGCGGCGGGAACCTCAACCGTCGCCCCACCCAGGCCGCCGAATCCTTCAAGGGCGACTTCGCCCATGTCCACCTCGCCCGTCGCCCACAACTGCCCGGTTGCTTCCGACCCCATTTCTCCGGCAACGTCCGTTGCACCACCGGCCAGTCCATGCCCAATGCGCGAAGCAACCGACGGCCGGACCGCCTGTGAAGCGGTTCTTTCCGCTTCACGCAGAGCCCTGGCCATCGGACGGCCCGCGATCTTGCCGCCTGCCAGCGTAAACGCAGCATCAACGGATGCCGTGCCGAGGGCCTTCTTGCGTGCCTTGCTGATTATTTCAGCGCTTATCCCAGGGTCACTGATGAGGTCATAGATATTTTGTTCGGTTGGGGCCAGCCCGCGACTCTCCAGCTCCTTGCCGACGAATCCGCTGACCTCCAGCACCATTTCCGGAATCATTCCCCCGGTCACGGCCCCTGAATATGCCATACTCGGCACAGCCACAGGCGCACCCGGACCGGTCAACGCGCCCAGTTTCGCGCCTACGAGCATTCCTGCAATAGGCGGCACCATGTTCGCGGCTTGGTCTGCCGTAAAATAGGCCATCCCTTTCGGGTTTGTCGCGGCCTCCTTGCCTATGGACCACAGCATTTTACCCAGTGCGGCGGCCTTTTCACCAAAGCCTTCGGCTTCATCCCAATCATCGCCAACCGTCGATAACCGCTCTTCTGCCTCTGCCAACTCCTGCGGTCGGTATTGTTCCCTTGTCAGCGCTCGCTCAAATCTTCCGGCGTCTGCCTCCGAAAACTCACCCCGCGCCACAGACAGGCCCAGGGGCAGGTCCGTAACCAGTCGCTCCGCTCCCTGATAGGCGAGCTTACCCATGTTCCGCACAAACCCAGGATCATCGCCGGAGCCCTGTTGTTTCTCCAGTTCCGCAAGGTCCCGTAAATATTCTTCCGTAACATCGATATATCGGGATTGTTTTCTTTTGCCTCGTGTGGGCATGACCACCTCTCCGGCTTGAAATTATTTGAATTCTACTGCTCTCCCTCTCCGAGATATTCCGCAATGATGCGCCGGAGCTCTTCGTATTTGGGCTTCACCTGCTCCTCGGCCCTCTTTCGGGCATAGGCCGGCGGGGCGCCCTGCCTGCGATAGTAGCTGGCAAGCCGTTCTATTTCCGCCTTTTCCCGCTCCGGATCGGCATCGCGTATTCTCTTCTCCAGGATTTGCTTTTCGACTTTACCCGTGTCGGCTTCTTCCATGTCAACCGCTCCCGGCAAGCTCCTGATGCGCTGTTTCGCATCTTCGCGCAAGGATACCGGCGGCGTTTCTTGTTCCGGCAGGGCTTCAGGTTTCTTTTCACGGGCGGGCCGCGGCTCTGCCTGCTCCACCGGCTCAACTGTTAACCGGCCCGTTTTTGCATCGCGCAACAAGCGAGCCTTCCCACTTTTTATCGCCTCTTCCTCTTCCGGTGACAACCCGGCTTCTGCATGTGTTGTCATCCCGAACTTGTTCATGTATTTGATTGTGTCCTGAAGCGCTTTTCTTTCCGGCGTGCCTTTGGCAATCTGATCCTCCAGGTAGGTTGCCGCTGCCCCATATAGCCCCTGAACAGTCATAGGCTTGCCTGAACGTGGGCCGCGTCGGTCAAGGATTTCCCTCTTGCCGATGGACGCCATCAGCGTATTAAAATCGGGAGCCTTCCCTTCACCGGAAGTGGAGTCTCCGAGCAGCCCGCCATAGTTCTGAATAAAGTAGTCCTCAAGCCCCTTCTGAGCAGATTTATGCGATTTGCCCGTGCCCGTGCTGGCTTCGCCGTCATTCTTCCATTGCGGCGAGCTGCCAACAACATGCCATTGTCCGCCACGCCATTCTTCGGCATCTATTCTTCCATTGCGCTTGACTTCCCGCGTTGTGGGTGCCTTTGGCTCGCCCATAACTATTTGATTCGGGACACCATCTTTCACAAAATAAAGACTGTCTCCGACTTGTTGATGCCTTCCCAGATCGGTAACTTCCACCACCTTGCCCGTCTGCTCGTCAACCGTAACGATCCGTCCTTCGTGCAGCGTGGTCTTAAGTTTCCGTTGCGGCTTCAAAGTCAGCGATCCGTATTTATCCGAAAGAAACGAATGGTTCCAAATGTTTTCAGCCATCTTCGTATTAAGTTGCGCTATGGTCAAAACCTGATTGAAATACTGCTGCTCCAGTCCTGCCGCCTCCTCCAGCTTGCCTGCAGCGCGATATATCCCGATCAACTCATCCATCATTTGGGCATTCCTCCGGATCTTCTCGATTGCCTCAGGCGCAAGCTCGCCGGCAGGCTGACCTTGTTCGCCCGTCGCATCGCCTTGCGGCTGCGGGTCAAACGGCAGCGCCCCCATCATCCTCGCCAATTTTTTATTCTCCGCAAAGGGTTGTGTCTTTAAAGTCATGATCCGCCTCCTAAAGCGTGAATGCCTGCCGCCGGTTTCCCGTCATTTTCATGAGCTCTTCGATTGTATAGGTTTTGTGCCCGCTCTCCACTTGCGGCGACTCCGCAGCTACTTGCCCCGCGGCTTCGCCGCCGTTAGAGCTCCACTTCTTGTCCCATTTCTCCAGTGCGTCCTTAAGCTTTAAATCTTTGGCGATCCCGGTGCCGCCCTTTACAGCAGCAATCGCCTGGCCGGCGACCCGGACGCCCCGCTCGATTGCCGCTCCGCCGTCCATCGGCGTCACATTTGCGTAAAGATGTTGAGCCTGTCTATATGCCATCTTCTTCCCTCCCCCATGCGTGATCCGGCGGAAACTCCATATAGCGCAGTCCCGCCGATACATTATTAACAAGACACATCCTTTTCGGGCACACCACCATCTTTGGATTGTCCCACCTCATACACTCGAAACATGCCGGCCGCCGGTCCGGATTAAATCGATTATCACTTTTCGTTACCAGCTCGCCGCCCACCTCATCGTAAACGTCATAATTAACCGGTATGTCATTTACAACGTGATACTGAAACACGTCCTGATCGGACCAGTCACGCAGTGGATACGACACGTCGCAAGCCCCGATATTGTGTTTATGTGTCCATTTGATACCCGCCTGCTTGTGCCCCGCATGCGGCTTTGTCTCGACAAACCGGTGCCCGGACAGGCACACATCCCACCTGAAATCGAAGGTGCCCAGCGGCTGCTGATAAACGTCTCTCAAAGCGCACAGGTATTCACCTTCAACAAACTCATCGGGCATATAGAGCTGAGCGCACAACGCCAGGTCTCCGGCGCCCAGGCTGTAATGACGAGCCACCTCAAAGACACCGTTACGGTAAAAGACGGATGTGTTTCGCGCCGGATAGTCCCATGCCACGATATTCCACTTCCGGATAATCTCATTGGCAAACCGGTATTTCTCCGGAAAATATGGGTCGCGGTGAAACATGACCGGCCACCCGAGTTTCATGTCCCGCTTCGCCAGATGTACCAGGCAAATCGAATCCTTGCCGAATCCGGAATTGATTATCGGGTTGTCATATTCCCTTGCGATCATCCGCAGAATTTCCCGCGACTGTTCGACCTTCTCTTCAAATGTATGCATAGCTCTCCAGGTAATCCGGGGATATTTCCATAATCAGCTGTGGTGAAACATTATTGACCGCCACGCCTTTTTTGGGGCACATAACCGATTCCCCCTCGTCATGCTTCATGCACCGGAAACACGCGGGCCGATAATCCGCGTTATGAGTCTTGTCCTCTTTGTTGACCAGCACACCGTCAACCAATTCATAAATCAGATCATTGACCGGAATCTTTTCTTGCAGGATATAATCGGTCACATCCTTATCCGTCCAGGATTGCAAAGGAAAGGCAAAGTCTACGTATCCGATGCCAAGTTGCGTCCCGAACCGCATCTTGAACGGCTTGCCCGTATGCGGATGTGCGTCAGAGTCCTTGTCTCCTCGAACGCCGATGTCCCAGCGGTAATCATATCCCCTGCACGTCGGCTGATTATACAGATCAAGGGCGCACAGGTATTGACCGGGCACAAAGGCCGGAGGCTCGTAAAGAACGCCCAGGAGGATAAACGTCGGGCCATCCGACCCCGCGCCCATTTCGAAATGCGTGGCGACTTCGAAGTAAGTCCCGCCTGGCCGGTAATACACGCTTGTCCGGCACGGCGGGTAATCGTGGACGACCAGATTCCAGTCCTCTATGATGCGCTGCTGGTACACAAACTTGCGCGGAAACTCCGGCTCGCGATGAAACATCACGGGCCAGTCCAGCCCCATCACCCGATTAGCCAGATGGGCAACACAGATCGAGTCCTTGCCGAAAGAACAATAGATGATCGGCCGCCTGTAATGACGAGACACCATTTTCAGATTCTCTTTCGCCGCTGCAATTTTATCGATAAGCATATCCATCATACCGCCGCCGTGACCGCGATAGTAGCGACGCCAACGCCTGCGGTTACTCCCATGCCGATGTTTGCGCTTCGCTGATTGGCCTGGTTCTGGTAATTGGCCTGCTGCCAGTTCTGGAGGTTGGCCCGTTCACCGGCCAGCTTGTTTGTCATGTCCATCATGTTTTCCCATCCTGCCGTCTGGCTTTGTGTATAGCCCATCATCCGGTTGATGTTCGTGTTGGCGGCGTTCTGGAACGTCCCGGCCAGATTCAGGTTGTTCGTCTGACTGCCTGAGGAAATATTTGCCTTCGACGCATTCACGCCTTCCAGGTCAGTGATCATGCCGCGACGCGCCTCTTCCCGAATCAGGTTATTCTTTTCCTGAATGTTCTTCATAAGCGACTGGCCCGATGTGGACATCGCCCAGTCCTTGCCCAGCTTCCGTGCCAATACCTCTTGCGCCTGCTGTTCTTCATTGCTCAGTGCCCTTTCCAGCGCCGGGCTGACTTCGAGCTTGCCTTCCAGCGCGTCCTGCTGCCTCTGGAGCGTCGCCTTTTGCGTCATATACTGCTGGCGCTCAATGTCCGTCATGTGCTCCAGCATCTGCTCTTCCGTCAGCCTGTTCCCCTGTTCATCATAGCCGGACAGGGCAAGATTTTTGCGCATCAACAGGTCTTCCGGTAACACCCGGTCAATTTTGCGTAATGCGCCGTCCTCACCCCGTTCATAGCCCATCGACTCCAGCATGAATGGTTCGAATTCCTTTTGCCAGGCCCGCTGGTCCTGAAGCATCTGGAGCTGCATTTTTTGTAGCTCGCGTTCTTCCTTTGTAGGTAACTGCGGAGGCGGGGCGGAGCCTCCTCCGCTGCACATAGCTACGGGGCCGTCATAATCAAACGCATCCTCGTGCAAAATGCGACCGCTCTCAATGTCAACAATCAAAGTGTTGTAAATTTTCATAGGCTCCTCCCGAACTTCAACAGGTAATATTCGACGCCGTTCCTTTTGGCATACGGCACAATGTTCTTCGTTCCTGCCACTATTCCGAGGACAGTCTTGATCTTGTCGTCAGGCGAAGCAAAGATCGCCTGAACATGTCCCATCCCGATCAGAACAGCCCTCATTTTTCTATACAGCCTGATGCCATTGGGCCACTCCCGTTTCATGTTCCATACTAAAAAATGATAAACCTGTGGAACCTCATACTCTTGAATAATTGTAAAAAAACCGAGATCATTCACAAACGTCAACCCCTGCTCAAAGCGCATTTCATCATCCGGAACACCCTCGTCTTCCAGCGCCCGAAACAACTTATAATGCAAGTATGGTCGATATAACTCCATAACCGATTCCGTCGCGTCCGGCCTCATTAGTAAACCTCTGCAAAGCCTATGTATGGGTCTTCTTTGCACTTGATGCTTACGTCTCGTAAAGTTGCTCTATAGCCGTACCCATAGGCAGATATCAAAAACGACAACTCGTCTCCAAAGGAAACAAGTACGTCAACGGTCTTTGTTGCCGAGGAGAAACCCACACCATTCTCGTTGCTCGAAACCTCCGTGATTGTTACCCCGTTTTTTTGCAACCGGGCATCTGCGGGGTAATATACACTGGAGGTTCCGATGGTGAATGACACCCTTACCGTGCCTTTGCGGCGCATGATATATTGATATTTTTTCACCCACGATGTCGAGATTACCTCCCCCCCAACCAGGCCTTCATGTTCCGCCAGCGTCAGTCCCGTTCCCGCTTCGAGCGGTAATAATTTGTTGCCGTTCACATACCCGTCCGGTATATCGGCGTCCGCGGCATAGGCCACATGCTTTATGGCATCCGCCGTGTTATCCGCGTCACCCAATCCGATGTCCGCCTTTGTCAGCAGCCTTCCTGTATATTGGCTTCCGTCAGTCATTACGCGCGTGCGCCGGCCCGTTATAACCGTCGAGTCGGCAACGCCGTCAACAGTGGCTGCCAGCGTCAGCGCCCCAGCCCCGTAATTGACAATATCGACATACCACCCGGCAGGCGCGGCGCTTGCCGCTCCAAACGTAAAGGTTATCGGCTCCGCAGAATTCGCAATCAGCGTCGCTGCGTGATCATCAAGCGTGACGGTATAATCGGAAGACAAGACTCTTGCCGGCGTGATTGCCATCGCAGACAAGGCCGGACTGATAATGCCGCGCTTGACCACGGACAGTGACGAATCAAGGGAGCCACCGTCCCACTTGACCGTCAACGTAGTCACGGACGGCGTTCCAACGACTTCGACATTGATCGCCGTGCCGTAAATGTCACCGCCGTCCAACGTCGCCCGGATGCGCGTGCCCTGCATGTAATCAGCCGATTTGTCGCCCGTCAGCGAAAACGAACTGCCGCTTATATAAACAGGCAAGGTCGGCTCATAGAGCCACTGCCCTGTTTGCAAGGCGATGATCGCGTTGTTGATGTCGGCGATAGACCGAACAGGCGCCTGAAACCAATATGTATTTCCTGTAATCGCAGCCAACATAAAGCGCAGTCGTTCAAGCTCGCCCCGCAGGTTTTCGGGCCGCGACGGCGTTCCATCCGGATTCGGATCAACCTGAGACTGCATTTCTCCAGACGTTGCGCTGGCGGCGGCCATGCCTTCCGTATTGAAATGATCTAAAATATTCTGGTACTCGGCGTTCAAGTCATCATGGTAGAGCACCTCCTCTGGCGCCCATATCTTAAGTCTCGGGAAACGCGCACCGGCCATCAGGTCACCCCCTCGTTATTTTGTGTCTCCGCTCCACGACTCTTTACGTCTGTGGAGAATTGCGTTATGAAAAAATCCTCGTCAGCTCCATCCGTATAAAACTCATATTGAAGCCTCCGTCCTCTTCGACCGATCTTGAAAGATGCTTCCAGCGGCGTCCGTGAGCCAAGCTTGTCCACGTCCAACTTGAAGCTCCCCAGCGCCACGCCTCCGCCGGACAACTCAACACCATAGGCCTTGCCCAACGCCACGCCATCTATCCACATGCGCACCTGGAGCATGTGCGAGGCAACCGACTGTGTTGTCAGGTGGCATTGATTGTAATGCTTCGCTGTCCGGAAATCTCCGAATGCGTCAGGCGGCGTCCGGAACCCGCCATAATAACCGCCGCCGTCGTCGCTCCGGTTGGCCTGATTCAATCGCCAGATATGGCCGTCATGGCCACCCGTGAGCATTTCATATGTCCCTGTCGCAGGATCAAGCGCAACGTGGGAACTTGCCGCGTCATATCCGGAAGTCGCTTTTTGATTATCCTCAATCATCCATGCCTCGGCCGGCTCCCTCTCGATATAATACAAGAGACAGGTCGTCGGAAGAGTTTGCCCCACAAGCGCGACAAAATACCTCACTGCTCGCAAGGCCGGGTCATAGCAGCCATGAAAAAGGCTGGTCTGGGCCAGATCGACATGCTCGCGTATCCAGTCCCACATCCAGCTTGCGCGGGTCAACGAGGCCAGCTTATAATCGCCGTAGGATTCCACCGCACTTACGCTGTAAATGTCGCCGTCATCCGACATGGCCAGCCAATCGTTCGGCGTTTCGACCAGCAACCGCCAGTTCGCCACGCCTCCGCTCCATTGCGCGGGGTAGATATACCATTCGTCTGGACTGGCAGATTGGTCATTAAGCCGATACGCCTTCTTGCGTCCGAAAATGACAAGCTGATCTCCTATTTCGTCCATTGCCACGGGGCCGTATCCATCCTCCGTCGTTATGGGGAAAAATATCGGGTCAGTGCTGAAATCTTCCATGTCGCCCGACAGGATACTTGACTTCGACATATACAAGCCCCGTCGGTTGATGGCGCACATGCGCTCAGACTGGCCTACCTTGTGCAGCTTTACCTGAAAGACCGGATCGGTCGAAAAGTCCGCCGTCGGCCCCGCTATGGCGGCAACATTGCCGGTTCCCGTCCAAACGTGCGGAACATTCACCCCGTCGGCAATAAAGACCTTGTCTTCGCCGTACTCGAATGACATAGGCCCACCAAGCGGCGCCGTGGTGATCTTTGTGGCTTCTCCGGCGTAAATATCTCCATTGCCGTCGCCGGCCAGCAAATAGCTCAGGTTCGTCGAAAAGCGCACTCGAAACAAAGATGTCACTGCCGCGTCGTAGGCGTTTTCATACATCTTGGCCGTTCCGCCTCGCTTGCGCCTTCCGCCGCGCTCGTAAATCAAATTGCGTGTCGGCGGCATCATCATATAGTTGGCGACTTCATCAATATTCTTCGCGCCGCAGAATCCACCTCGGCCGCAGTTTACAGTTATGGTCGTGCCGGTATAGGCCATCAGCCTGCCCCCATTGCCTTCGCTGCTCGTTCAGCGTCGAACCCGACCAGATCATGAGTCATCAACTGCACCAGCATGTTTTGGTAAATTGTCTGCTGCGTTACATACCGGTCATCATCTTCGCCGAGCTTCCAGCAGTAAACCCCCTGCTCGATCACGCCAGCCCAGCGACACAAAACAGACCCGTAAAAATCGTCGTCTGTGTCCAGCTTCATCAAGTCGGCAAAGTACCGGCGCCGCAGCCCGTATGTCTTGTCGGGCACCGGATGCAAGGCAATATGCCCCGGCAGGCCGGGTATATTGGCGTATCGCCGCGGCTCATCCACGCGCCCGGGATATTCGTACTGGTCGTATCGATCCGCCTCAATAAAGATCAAATCCGTTACCCTGACGACAATCATATATCGGTCCAGAACAAGCGGCGTCGCGGGAAACGCTTCAACCAGATTGCAAACCCTCGTCGCCGGATTGTAATCTTTAATGAACCCGGCATTGGCCGCCGCTGGCCCAGACAACATGAACAGCGCCTTCCCTGCGGCAGATGCGCCGAACAGCTCGGTACTGTCGAGCGTAAATCTTTGGGCGGACTCAACCTCGGACAGCAGTCGGGCATCGCCACGCATAAGCCCGACGGTATAATTGGTCTCGAAATCAGACGGGTTTGGATAATGGGACACATTCGGCGATATCCTTGAATAAACCGTTTTCAGTAGCGGACGCCAGGTCTTTCCTATTGTCATAATCTCCCGTTTGACAGTGTTTATACCCTGCGCCACCGCTCGGGCCAGCTCACCGGCGTCCGGATCGGCCCCGTTGTAAAAACGCTTGAGCGCTTCCAATGCGATTGTTTCGTCTGTTGGCTGTGTCGGAATCATTCGTGTAGCGCCTCCCAATCGATCCCGCCGGATTGTCGCACCGGCGCCTTTTTACCCATCTTCTGGACAACCAAATCAACAGACCTCCCGACAATGGATTCAGCGGCGGCGACAGATGCCGACCCTCCGCCGGCCATCGCCGCAATCGCGCATTCGGTGATGACTTCATCGAACAATCCGTTGTATGGGATAACGTCATCCATCGTCCTTACTGGTGTGGGTTTTTTAAAATAGTCTCCCGTCAGGGCTCCATCAGTCGCCGCGCCTGGATACAGGCGTAGATACCCATCGAACAACTTATAATATAAGAGCGGCCCTTCCCTGTCCTCGTAGTGCATTTCAGCATACCTGTTCGGCACCGGCACGAGCATTGCGTCACGACGACCGGATACTGTCGGGAAATCCACCATCCCCCAAAAATCATCAGGCAGGAATGTAATATCCGGGCGCGACCTTATCACGCATTCCGCACCGGCCGGAAACGGTGCAACATCGCACCCGTCGGCCAGCTCAATAACGCCGGCTTCAACAGATGCGACAATCAGCGTACGCCTGTCGTTCCCTCCGCCGGCAGTCTCCATGGCCATCCCTGCGGCAAATCCTGCATCAATAAATCCGGATAACCCATCGACGATCATCGCCCGTCCCCCTTCGGGCGCGGGAAGGAACGACAACGTTGCCGCCGTGTATTCCCTTCTTGCAAAGACGGGCGCGTAAAGCTCGCCTTGTGCAAGCGATGATTCCAACAAATACAATCTCTTGGCGATCATGGTCGTGGCGACGTTGATTGCATGGAACAAGGAGGGAATCTTCCCGCTTCCGACTCGGCTCTGCAAACCGTCTGTCAGCTCTGCTACCGTTGTACCCTTTCGTGTAGCCGATACAGATGGTGCGACTGATACGACTACCGGCGCAATACTTCCCGACCCGCTCATTGGACCACCTCCACATCAGGGTTGACCGGATTGAATCCAGGTTTAAACCGCCAAATGTAATATGTGCCGGGCACGAGATAGAGCCTCGCCACGCCGAAAGCATCCGTCCTGGCCTCCTGGACGATGTTCTGTCCTCCAGGGTCAGTTGATGCGCATACCTGTGCATCTTTTATCGGGTGCCCCGTGGCGCTGTTCGTCAGCGTGTAGGACCAGATTTTCCCATACACGGAGATATTCGCCCCCTGCAAGGCTGCCTCTATGTCATCTAATCCGGCGGTAACGTTCTGCAATTCCTCTGTTACGGACGAGAAATTCAGCGCTTCGATAGCCGACTGTATCGCCGGCAGCTCTGTTGATATTATCGCCGCTATTCCGGCATTGTCTGGTTCGATGTAATCTTCCAAGGCCAACCGTGAAGCGATCGTCGCGTTCAGATTATCGAGCCTCGGATCATTCGTTAATAGCGGGTTTGTGGGAATGGCCGCCACACCGGAGGCGATGATTGAGTTTGCATCCATCTCATTTCGAATATCGACGACGGAAGGTGCATCAGTCGATGCCGGAGTTTCAGATAACGCCGCTTCCTTGTATCTATAGGCATCGCCATCAGCCTCAAGCATTGTATCGAGCTTATCAACCACATCTGCAATTGAGCTAATGTCCGCATTGTCTGGCGCCGTATAACTTGCGGCAGCCAGTCTTGTTCCAACAGCAACATCAAGTTTTGTGCTGTTGGTATCTATTTCACTTCTTATGTCAGAAGCAGAAGGGGGTACGGTATAGCTTGCGCTTGCAAGTCTGCTACTGATTGTTGCGTTAAGATTATTCAATCTTGCATCGTTTGTTAATAATGGATTAGTGGGTATTGAGCTGACAGATGTTTGTGTCGCTGCTGTCTTTGCTGCATCATAAGCGGACGTGAGCGTCATTTCAGAACCTACTGCTGCAGGACTGGCCGGTAAGTTATCTGTCTTTGCTTTTATATCTTCAATGCTTTCGTTGTCAGGAGCTTCATAAGCACTGGCAGCCAACCTTGTGCTAATAGCAGCGTCAAGTCTTGTACTATTTGTATCAATCTCCTGCCTTATCTGCACGGCCGTCGGCGGCGCGGTATAACCAGACGCTGCCAGGCGCGTTGAAACCGCCGCGTCCATACGAGCCAATTCTGCTGTCAACTCCGTGCGGACCGCCGAGGCAATGGCCGCCAGAGTCAAATCCTCCAGGCTTGGATTTACTTCTGCGATTTTAGCCACAATCGCCTGCAATACCGCGTGGGAATCGGTTTCGTTTATAATTTGAGATTCAACCTGCGTGGCTATTGCCGCTCTTTCTACTGTTGTCAGGGCAAACCCGGTTTTGTCGTTGACATCCACTTTCCCGCCCGTAATGGTCAACGCCGAGGCAATCCGGGAAAGCAGCGTGGTCACACCTGCTGAATCCGATATTGCCGTAAGTGTTCTGGTTGCCGCGCCCCATACCGCCGAGGCAACGTCTGAAACCAGCGTGCCAAAAGACGATAACGTCCGGGTGCTGTTGGCCCATACCTGCGCCGCTGTAAGAGTAGAACGGCTGGAGATCTTCTCGTCGAGATTAAGCAGCCGCACATCGTTGGATAGAAGCGGAGTTGTCGGAATGGCATTTATAGACGCTTGCATGGGTGAAAGCAGGAGCCCTGAAAGTTCATTGGTCCATGATGTCGGAATTATGATGCAGCCGCTCGTGCTGGATTTTCCGCCCAGCGTGAGGAACTGCCCGTTGTTCTCGGTTGCGGTCAAAAACGCACTATAAACACCCGGCATGTTCGTCGCATCTATCTGCGTGATAGATGGAGCATATGGCGTGAATAAGACACCGTCCCGGCTCCCTCGCAATGTGATATTTGAGGCATCGCCGGTTTTCCCGACATTATTTACCGTATCCCAGCACGTGAAATTGACAGTTACTGCATTGCCGATGTGTGGCATTATTTGACCCCCTGAAAAAACAAATGCAGCGGAACCTTGTTTGCGGAAGGAGGACTTTCATACTCAACCTCAAGCCATGCCTGGAAGCATTGTGCAAACATGTCACCTGTTCCTTTGCTGTCCACAGCACCCTCTAACCCTATCTCCATGTACAGATTATTTATATTTTCCCATGTCCATACAGCAGACGTTTGAGGGTTTACCAACCATTCGCCAGAGTAGATAGTCACCCCGTAAGGCAGTTCTGTTACAGACTTCCGATGTGGAAACGCTTTATTAACCCATAAACCTAGCTGTATTTTTGTGTAACCAGCAACATAATAGCCTGATGCTCTTGCCTTAATTGTCACACTTGAAATAACACCAGTAGCACTCGCTAAAGGAAGCCCAAACGTATCTCTTCTCATAGTTGTATTGGACCGAATCCCATTTGCATCGTCAGCAGTAACTTCGTTTATCCGACCATAGTGCCATACACCAGCACCGAAAGTAGCGCATTGTGTTAAGAAATCACTGTTCGGCCGTAGTGTTAAAATCATTCAAACACCTGCCAATGTAAATCAAACGGGAATAGTTCCTTGTCGGTTCCTTTTCTGTCCTTGACTCCGTGGAACCCATGCCCTTCGGGGCAAAGCGTTACGGCCTCCCTCGCCAGCGTGGAGCTGAAAGCCTCTCGCTTTTCTTTATTTGAAGACCGAAAAGTGGCTGAGAAGACATACTTCTTGGCCGACTCCAGTGTGTGCTCAGGACAAACCTTATCGCCCCATTTTGCCTGGCATGGAGGGACGCCTTTGTACCCTTCGCAGCGGTCACACTTTCCCTCTATCGGGGCGTATTCAAGGTATGCCTCAAGACATTTCTCATTGTCCCATTTTGCATACTCGTCGATCCCGGCAAACCCTTCTGCCTGCAGTTGGACCAGCATACGCTCCACATCCACTGCTCGGTCGTGGTCCGGTATCTTTTCGGCCATGGCAATTTCAGCGATTCTTGCTTCGCTATCTCTGTCCTTCTCAGGCAGCTTACTAATGGCCAGGGCAATCGCCGCCTCGGACTCAGCAAATTTATCCGCCAACCAATTCCTATGCCGATCAATACTTGCCCGGCAGCGCAGCACTTTTTCGATGATTTCTTTGTTCATCAGGCCACCGCCTCCGGAAAAATAATATCGAGCTGAAATCTATGATCAACAGAATGCTTCTGATAATGCGGCCAACCTCCCACCCGCACAGCTACCCACATCGGATAGGCAATGTCCCCGCCGTAGCCACGCGATAAAATTGCCCGGCAAAACAGAGCATCGGCCTCCGCTCGCGGCATGCCGACCACCCATCTTTTTTCGGCTTTGATGTAAATCAGACAATCTTTCCGATAAGTGTAATCATGCAGGCTGCCCTCGCTGTGCGCACGGTCGCCCCATTTTGCATAGACGAACGGCAGGCGCGGGACCGAGCAGGCGTCATGCTGAAACCCAGGCTTGATCTCGATGAAATACTTCTCGCAGTCCCACATCATTGAGCTGTGGCGATGTTCCCACACAGTCCGGCCGTCTTTCAGGCCGATGGGGACCTCACACATCGGAGAGATAAACATGATTACCTCACTTTATTTAGGGCGCGACGCGCCAATTTCCAGCCCGTTGACGAACGCAATAATCAGCGGGCGAACCTGCGCCAGATCGATCTGGGTTTCCGGAAGGTCTATCTGCAAGGCCGAAACAATCAACATCAAGTCTCCTTCCAAAAGCGGATCATTCGGAAACTGTTTTGCCAGCGCGATAATCGCCACGTGCAACGCATCCTTGGTAAGGTCAGGGTTTTCGTTCGCCATGATGCCGTCGACAATCAACTTCGCATGAGGGACAATGTCCGGATTATTCTTCCCGACATAGAAGCCAATCCTCTGTGATGCAATTTGCAAAGCTAGCGCATTCGAATCTTGAAGAATAACATTGGAACATCCGGCCATGATGCATATGGCCACCATTACCAAACAAAGTTTTTGCAACATTTTTAACCCTCCTCGATCATCTCGATAATCGTTTTCGCCCGGTTCGGAGTTTGCTTGAACCACGCGCTATCCTGCATTTCTTTCGCCGCGTCTTCCCACCGCCCGGTATTGATCGCCGCAATAGCCTTGCGGAATGTCGATGCCCGCTTAAATCCGAGCTGGAAAACGAAATCAGCCAGGGCCATGCGTCGCGCATCGCTGAATGAATCGAATTCGGGAAATAGTGAATAGCAGTCGGAGATGGCCCGGCCGACGGATATCGACAACAGGCGGTCGATCATCGCGGCGGTGATTTTACCGTTCTGGGCCAGATAGATTTTAACGTCCAGGGGCAATGGGTTGGCGTCCATGTTCCAGCCAATGCCAATAGTCATATGGCCTGCCGGGCATTTATACGGCTTGTTGGTCCGGCCTTCATGTTTGGTGATGAGTTCGTAGAGCGTCATTTCAGCCCCCTGCGATCTGCTTCTTGATCCACGACACCACGCCCAGCACCAGAACCGTAATGACGCCGATCACGATAGACGATAGCGCCACCTTTCCAATTACGGACTTGCAGCCTTCGACGCCGTCTTTAAGTCCTTTGACAAATTGATGGTGCTCGTAATGCTCCTTACGTTCAATATAGAACGCCTCCATCTCCTCTCGCATGACTTCCCGCATGGCCAGTTTGATTGCATCCTGATCCACCATCGCCCCTCCTTTTTAATCACCGTAGGCGATCCATATCCCCGTTGCGTTTGCGGTCGTGACGACAGTTACTGCATTGCCGGCACACGGCAGCGTCTCATTGATGGCGGGATGATTGGCATCAACCGCCGATCCGGTCGGCTGCAATACCATGTCATGGACGGAATGCAGGCCGGTATCGATGTCACCGCCGGTCGAGTCTTCGTCATTGGCATAGGTTCCGACAACCTTGCGCTGGTTGCCGCTGACTGTCTGGAATAATCTTGTCGTTGTGAAAGCCATGATGGCACCTCCGAATGTTTAAGGAAAAAGGCGGAGCGCCGGCCCCGCCTTTGTGTTTAGTCAAGGGTCAAGAAGATCGGCTTGAAATTGGCCGTCACGCCGGTACCGAGCGAATAGCCAACCGTCGGGACAACAATCGTCGCGTGTGTCGTTACAACCGCCGCATCGAAGGCAACCAGTGCGCCGGTTGCACCCGGAACCATCGGCGTACCGGGTGTGCTGGCATTCGGAAGCAGGGCCGCGGCAACGCCGCCCGTCTGCGACCAGAAATAATAACTCGCTGGAACGGCCACAGGCGCAATGCCCGCACTTCCCGCGTCCGCCGCGCCGGCTGACGCGCCGTTGAACGGGTTCGGAATCAAAGATAACTTATCGGTCGAGGCCACGAGAGCCGTAATGAGCGGATCGGCCAGCTCAACAGTAATACTTCCGCCGGCTGCGGCGACAATCGTATGAGTTTTGATGCGATACTGCGTTCCGAGCGTGCCAGCCGTACCGGCGTTGACCTGCAAAAAGCCATCCTTGTACATATCTTCCGCAACGGACGTTGCCCCGACGTCAAACGTCACAACTACGCTGCCAACCGGAGTTGCCGCAGCTGATCGGTTGATATGGTTTGCGGTTGCAATCGCAGGCTGCAGATGTATGCCCGGAGCAATGGCTGTAGCCGTTGCCCTTGCGTACCTATAAACACGCCCGTCCGGCAGAATGCGCTTGGTCCCGAGCGCCTCTCTCTGCACAGCGGACACCTCCATAATCCCTTGCAAAAAAGCATTGAGCTTCATTGTTTCGTTCATGATTCATTCTCCTTGTGTTCAGGGTTATGGGCGGGCTTTTCTCCCGCCCATAGAGTTATTGACTTGCCTGTCTTCCTTACGGGCGGTTTAGCTAAGCCCGCTCTGTCCGGCATGAGCCTTGCGGTTACTGCAGACCAAGTTTCCGTCCCAGAATATCTTCATGGATTTTGCCGGCTTATCAACGACAGTCAGATCCGCCCACGGCGTCCGGGCAAAATAGCCCTTCTGGTGTATGGCAAACCCAATATGTGCGGAATTGAGCGCGAAGAAATGACCGGCGTCGCAATAATCATCCGCCGCGATAATCATCCCCTCCCATATAAGATGTACGAACCCGGCCTTTGCCGTGTCGGTATCCTGGGTAAAACGCTGCTGAGTCTGAAGAATGCCGCTGACAATGTTAAAAAGGTCCTCTGTGGTCAGACCGATATCCGGCTTGCCCTTCGGCCCGTCGGAAACTTTCGCTTTCGACCGCAGCTCGCGGATCGTGGAAAGCTGAAGCTGGGCAGCCACCGTTACGTTGTTTGCTTTCCACGGAGTTGTGCCGTCTGATGCAACCAGCTCAGACTCTTTAATCCCGCCATAGCTCGCGGTCGATGCTCCAAAGCACATAGACTTCAGGCCGGTCAGCCCTTCGGCGCCATCGGCAGCCATATTGTAAAGCTGCTGGGCGATTTTCTTGCGGACGGTTTTCTGTGCGCCCGCAATTTTCTGCACGGCGAGCTGGACTTCGGCATATTCCCCTGCGTTTTTCAGCTCGTCGATGCGGTGGATGGTGGAGTTTCCGAATGCGTGCTTCCAGTGAAATGACGCATTGGCGACGGTCTCTTTGTCGTCTGACGTCAGAGACGAGGATTTAGTATAAAACCCTCCTTCCTGCCCGTCGTATTCCAGCGGGACTGTGATCTTTGTGCCGCCGGCCGGACGTTCCATGATCCCCTTCTTTTTGTTCATGAAATAGTCCATGGCGAACGAATCGTTGAAATAAATATCCACGGCCTTGCGGTTGTTGGCCATGAAATAATCTCTGGTAACTGCTTCGAGTTCCGGTATTGTGTAAGGCATGTTGCACCTCGATTCTTGTATCTGCCGAAGGGATTACATCCCTGTGGCCCGTCTGCGCATTTCCGCCAGGCGGGCCGCCAGTACGCTTGTCGTCCCTCCGAATTGGTTTGTGTCTTTGAGCGCCGCGTCCACTCCGTCGTCGTTGCCTCTTGCAGCCGCCGCCGACGTGATGACCGTCGCCCCCCTCTTTGCCTGAAAATCTTTTCTGACGCGCTCCTCAGCTTCCTTTGTGGCCTTACTGACAGCCTCCTTGACCGCCTTGTCGATCATTGCCTGAACATCGCCTGCCTGCCTGCCCGCCAACAGCGCCATGTGCGCCGAAATCGCGTTGTGGCCCGGATGCTCGTTCATATAGCGTTCAATCTCGCCGGACTCCCACATCCCGTTGAATGTCGGATTCTCCTTGGCATACTGAGTGAACGTCTGTTCAATGCGCGACACAGTTTCATTGCGGATCGTTTCCGCTCTAATCGCCTGCCTGGCCTCCCAGGCCGCCTCTTTTCGCAGGTTGGCCGCATATCCGACCGGGTCGTCTTCCTGCCATTCACGCAGCTCATCGGCGGACATCTTCGACGTGTCTTTGAAGTCCGGTCGCCTGTCGTCAGGCGGGATCAATGCCGGATCAAGCGTTTTTTCGAACTGGGCGAGCTTCGCCTCTGCGGCAATTCTCGCCTCTTTTTCGGCCTTTGCCTTTGCGTTTAACTCCTGGAAGCGAGGATGCTTGTCGAAGCGGTCGGCCTCCGGGTCATTATCCCCGCCGGCGTCCGCCTTCTTTTCTTTGCCGGTAGCTGGATCACCCTCTTCACCGGCATTTATGGCGCCTCCCTGGTCGCCTTCGTTTGAGTTTTCACTTCCGGCGTTCTCGCCGTTCTCGTTGCCCGTGGGGATAGGCGCAGCCAATCCGTCGGGGCTTGACAGTAAGCCGTCCGGGTCTGACGAAGACACGGCATTGTTAGCGTCTGTAGTATTTTCTTCCGGCATATTTCTCTCCTTTTATTTTAGTGAAATAAAAAAGCCCCACCAAGAACCGTAGTTCTCAATGGGGCTTGATCAGCAGCGATTGTTATAATCCTGATTGCGGCCTAAGCGGGAATCAGGAAGGGCTTTCTATTTCGTTGTTGGCTCTCTTTCAGCGCATAAATCCTCCAGTAATTTAACCAGCATCTTTGCGCACCGGATAATCACCCGACATATCTTCTTTGCGTCCTCACTCAAGACCGGACCTCCGGCACGTAGCGTTTACGCCTCTTCTTCAGTATCTCACCCGCAACATCGCTCATGTCCGGGTCCGGCGGCTTACGATACCGAGGTGGCCCTCCGCCCTCATTCTCAACGTATCTCAACCCCTCCGCTTTCATGTAACGCTGCAGGTTTGATCGCGTCGGGTTTTTTGCCAGTGCCCGGACATGCGGCTTGTCGGACAAGTGCGCGGTTTCCGGATCTAAAAGAGCCTGCGCGGACTCCCGGATATGCGGGGCGTCCTCGTTTACTACGTTCACACGGCCAATGCTTGGCCTTTTCATGGATACTTTACCACATACCGGACAGGGAATCCTATTTATTTCTGCATCCTGAAAATCTTCAAACAACCCGTGCTTCGGACATTCAAAATCAAACAACCGGATGGCCATAGCGTCTATTCCCCCGTCGGTACCTGGTCTTGCACAGACTTGAATGTGTTAAACTTGCTCTGCTTTACAGACACACCGGAAATCGCCATGTCTGTGATCTGCAGCTCGACGGTGCGCCTTTCCCTGCCGCGGTCTTCTTTGGATATGCGCACAGCCACCACCTTGCATTCCGCCTCAATGCGCATCTTGTGCTCGGTCGTAAGCTTGTCGGCCTCCAGGCCCAACTTATCGATTTCTTCCTTTTCAAGAGTGATCCTCAATCCCCACGCCCACTGTGGCTCCGAGGTGGTGATGTCCGACGGCTGATTAACATCTTTCTTCTTTTCGACACTGCGTTTCATTGATACCAGTTTCATAGTTACCTGCCTTTCTTCCCGTCAATTTCGTCCAGGAGCTCATTCATATCCTTCCGCTGAGACGGATGAATGATTTTCAAATCCTCCGCTCTTTCCTTGCTGATCGGTTTTGGCGGCGACGCAGGCGGCCTGTCTTGCTCCCTGGCTTCCGGAGAGTAGATTTTCCGGAAGTCCTTGCCCATCTTACGGAGATATTTCTTAGCGTCGTCAGCCTTATCTTTCGCGCGGCCAGCCATGCTTTTCGGCTTTGGCTCGGGATCCGGTCCGATAATTTCATCCAGGCGGTCGATGTTCTGGCGGGTTCGTGTCAGGAATTCCTCGGTGGACGGGATAATCACGCCGTCATCTTTGGTCGTGATAATTTCAGGACCGTCTTTGCCGACCACCTTTGCCGTGCCGGCGGAATCGATTTTAACTTCCGGCTCGCGTTCACCAACGAGATATTTTCGCCCGGCTCGCACCAGTCCGCCATCTTTGCGCGGCTCGACATCAACGTTATTACTTTTCATGCCGCGCTCGTTATAGCCGGGGCGCGACTGTGTAGCCTTAACTGCGTTAATGGCAATTGTGGCATCCTCTCTACCATCCGACCTGATACTTTTTTCCATTTCGAGAACGGCATCCGCACGTTCGATCTGCATCTTATCCTCGTCGAACTGGACGCCGGCAAGCATAACCTCCTGCTTGACGGCCTCGGTCGCTGTTTGAGCGGCAATCAACGCCGCTTCGGCATCCAGCTTGCGGGCCTTTGCCGCCGCCTCAGCCGCTGCGGGATCAGGCGGTTGCGCATCCATAGCGGCTTGCTGAGCCTCCGCTTGCGGCAGGTTTTCGGTAATCATGATTTCCATGAGCTTGTCGAACGTGGGCAACTCTCCAGACTCCAACATTTTCTGAAGGTCCTTCGTGTCCATTTGCGCGACCGTCTGGAAATAGGTCAGCAGCTCCGGAGGGAGTCCGACTGTCTGCATTTTATCCATGATCACGCCTATCGGTCCGGCCATCATCCGCTTGAGCACCTCGTCGCGTCCGCTCCAGTCCAGTTTTTCGAGCAGCTCCTGAGCATCGATCGCATTTCCCTGATACAGCGTGATCGCCTCTTCGCGCTGCTGAATGCGCGATACCGGCATTGTCGAGCCCGTGACAACCGTCATATTGATAGGTCCGACGAGTTTCTGACCATTTATGGCTTTAGCGGCGCTCTGGCCGTTCTCGTCCTTGTAGGTAACGTATCGATCCTCAGTGTAGAAATTCTGGACGTGCGACACATACATACGCCCGCGCTGCCTGATCAGCGATGAGTAATTGCGAATTTTCCCCCGCATCATCGTGGCCGCCCGCTCAAGTAGCGCGGCAATCGCCTTGTAGGCGATGACATTGCTCTTGGTTTGCGCCTGGTCCAAATCGAACGTGCCGGCGATCAGTAAAAACAGCTCGCGGTATAGCTGAATGCCCTTTTCGATATCCTGCGTCGCTGGTTGATACTCAAGATATTTAATCGCATTTGCCGCCTGGGTGTTGGCCGGACGGATCTGCGTTGTGGTTGCCGTCAGCTCATACTCCTCGATCCCGGAATCCCTCGGGTTGACAAGAGGTCGCCTTAAGGCTCTGTCCTTCTCCCGTGTAAACTGAGACAGTGCCTTATTGAGCTCCATGTTCAGCCGTTCGACGTCTTCGATATCTGAAATCCCCCAGGCATTGGCCGTGTCAATAATCGAATTACAAATTGCATACGGGAATTTGTCCCATAAAAACGTATTCCTGCTGACTTCATCCTCGTCCAGATTCGGGTTAATGTTCGGATTATCACGATCTTCCAGGACCACCTCCCCACCGGAACACGCGACAATATAGCGGATGCCGCCCTTGTATTTCCGGCGCACATGCTGAACCAGGTTCCCGTCGTCATCCACATAGGGCTCGCCGTCCTTGACCGTGCTGTCATCCCGGTACCAGCACTTCACGACAACGGTTTTTTCCGCGTCAATATCTGCGATAGATTCCGTTTGGAATAGATTACCGATCGACCTGACGACATTCTGTAACGTAATGAGAATGTTTTGCCCGCGGCCCGGCGTCTTATCCGTAACCGCATTGATCTCCCTGCGATCATCGTTGAGCTCGTCTAGCACATCCGTGTCAGACTTTATTTTCTCCGCAAGCTTAGGATATTTGGCCCGCAGGCGGCGGATCGATTCTACATAGAATTCAACCACGGCCTCGGAATTCTGGAACTTGGTAATATCCTTGAGTTCGACAGGATACCAACCGAAGCACATCGGATCGACAATCCTCGTCTCCACGTCGCCCAGGCCGCCGGAAAGATCGGCATTAAACGCCACCTCCTCGATGGCTATTCCATATGTTTCCCCGTTTGTCACACTCGCTTCCAAAACAGTCTGCTGTTCGTGATCCTGCCACCAATCTTCTGCCGCCCGCTGAATATCCGCCGCGATATTTTTACTCTCTTCGTCGTCTCCGGTCTTGCACACTGCATTAAAAATCGGGTTGTTATCCGTGAGCGTATTGACGCTGCGTTGGACATGGGTGAAAATTAAATTCGCGGATATAAGGGGGACGTTGGCAGAATTAGTTTTCCAGTGCCTGTTTCTCCGCAGCTTGTAGTTTTTCTTCCACAGATCATGCAGTCCGAGATTTTGCTTATCGGCCAGCACCGCGGCCAGGACCTGATACACGCGCCTGCCTACGGCCGGATCGCCTTCCGGCGGGATCAATGCGTATGTTTTTTTATCCGGCATCCTCTACCTCCCCCACGCCGTTCGGAGGTCGTGGGCGGCCTGTCTGTGGCGCATCAATCCCGAACGGCTTTTAAATGACCTCTGACACCTGTCGCATACAAGCGAGCCTGTCGCCGCCTCTTTGCTTCCTGCAGCTCCAGCTTCGCTCCCTTCGTCAACTTCAATTCCTTCTGCTTCTGTTTCAGTTATTGACTCAACTGCCATTTTCCGGCGGTATTGTGCTGCCGCCTCCTCATCCGACATTGCCGGCGGCACATCGATCGCCCGGTCCATGATCCACCCCCGGTCGCTTTCCTCCATGATAGGACCCCAAAACGGCGGCTGTCCCGGCGGGACATGGAGCATGCCTCCAGCCGTGAAAATCTTGTCCGGTGCGACAAGCGGTCGATGGCCTCCGTGAGGACAACGGAACAGCTCCCAGCCATGGGACTCATGAAACGGCGGCAATATCCCGTGTCCAGGATCGGGACTTAAAAACATCGCCCCGGTAAGCGGAAAACGCACATCCCTCAGTACGACATAGGCAATGTGCTCACGGCAAATTTGGCAATATACGGGCAGTAAATCATCTGGTTGTGGTGTCATAATAACCATCCTCTTCCTGTATTGTTGGGGCGACATCCGGAATATCGTCCCGGTCTATGCGTAATTCATCCCACGGGTCGGCCGGCTGATACGTACCGACGACTCGCTTTTCGATATCGTTTTGCGTTGCGGCCTCCCTCCGGCATGTTGGCAGCGGCATATCGCGCAGAATGACGCGACTGAACAAGGCCCACAGCACAATCGATGCTATCCCCAGCGCAACGGAATTAATTGCCGCACATAAAATCAACAGCCCCAAAATCATACTACCTCCCGTCAAGATCACTATATGTCCCCCCTCGTGTGTAAATTAAATCGTTGTCTGCCTCGTACATTTCACGCAGGGCTATTTTTTCCGCCGCTGCTTCCTTCGCCAACAACGGGTCAACCTGAACCGGCCGGGTGATCATGTCGATATGTGCCTGTGCATCGGTTTTGAGGCGTGGCGGTATGCGCAATGATAGCGGCCGTGCCATACAAATATGAGCAGATTCGTCAAAAACATGAACCTCGCCCTTATCATCGATGTACTCAGGGTTGTTGGGATGCACAACTATGTCCGGGATCGTCCTGATAAACTGATCGCAATTTTCATACACCATCATCATCGGCATCCCGGACGGCTTACCGGCATCATCGAGCGGAACTTTGAGGCGCTCCCGGAATTGCCTGATTTTCGCCTCTCGCGTTGCGTCACCTGGCGAGAGATAGAGCCCCTGGCTCGCAAATACCTCTGCGGTGCTTGGTCCCTGGCCGCCGCCCCTGTAATCCGGTTTTTTCTGGAAACAATCCGGGCCTGCTTTGCGGATCGCCCGCGAAAAATCAATCCTATAGCGTTCCCCCAACTCCGCTTCGCGCCTCACAATCTCTTCGGCAATGCGGGAATCCTCCCAGCGCAGCCCCTGATTCGGCGTGCCATTCCACCCGTACCATTCGGCGAACCGATAAATCCGCCCATCGCCATCAACCCACCACCATCCCCAGGAGAACGGTGCGCCAAATCCCCAGTCGAACGTAGAATAGATCGGCGCATGTTTCGGAATTGGCATTGCCGGGATAACGTGCGTCTCGCGCATGAACGTGAACGCCTGGCCCTGAAACACATCCCATGACCCATCGCGGAATGCGGCCCGCAGGTGTTCGGGTAATGAATGCAGTGTTGCCCAGTAGGCCTCATCCAAATGCGGGTTGTCTTCGGCTTTGGACGGAATGAATTTAAACTTCGGGCGGAAATCGATCGGGGATATAAACTCAGGCGGATAAACCTTTGTCACCCAGTAGGCCTTGCAATAGTTATGTCCAATTCCGCCGGGGTTTGTCGCACCGACGAACACACACTTTTCATCCGGCACACCCGGCCAGCGCAGGCGCATACGCAAGTCCGTAAACACGGAAATATCGTTCTTGGTAAGCTCGTCAACCAGTATCGCCACGAATTCCGCCGACTGATACTTGGACGGGTCGTCGAGATTGCGCAGGCAGATTACGCCGCTTCCGTACGACGGCGCCAGGATATAACATTTGCCGTAAATTTTATGATCATCGTGGTATTTTCCGAGCCAGCCGGAAAACTCTTTTGCGATTTTGGAAATCTGGCGATCCTTGAGAGTTGGGTAGTCCTCGCAGGCCAGCATAACCGCAGAACCTTTGATTTTAAATTTGGCATAGATAAACATCAGGATGCGAACCGCGATCCAGCGCAGCAGATAGGAGTTGTGTGTCGGGATCATATCTTTGCCGCACAAATACATGGCCGATGGAGAATCGACCTGTATGCACTTCATCGGTTCGGCAGCAATTTCCGTTACTGAAATAATATACCGCCGTTGATGCGTTCCCCGGAAATCAGTTCTCTTTTGTCTTTCGATCTTTCGGCGCAGCCGGAAAGCCGGCAGGCCGGTAATGAATTTTAGCCTGTATTTTTCCCCGCACTCCCGCCCGTAAAGCATGGCCCGGCCGGTGCACATCTTGACCTTAATCCCCAGGGAGCAGATTAGTTCTCGGATACCATCTGCCAAAGGCTTGCTTACTACCTGTATTTCACATTGCCCTCGCGCGTCGCAGTGTCCGTCCGTGTCCATTAACCCTTGGAGCAGCGCAAGCCTTTGCGGGATAGCAGCCCGCAAATAGATTAACGGGATGTGCTTATTGGCGTAGACGCCAATTTCTTGCAGCTGCTTTTTCAGCCCGATTATCCCGTGACTACTCGCTTTTGAATGATCTCGGACCTCGTAGCCGCAAGCCCTTATTTCGGCCATGATTTGATTGTCTATCCCCGCGATTTGCCCGGAGGTTGAACAGCCGTCACCTAGCCATGCCCCTAATACATACGGGGGAATGGGTAGGTCAGCGATAGGGAGGGAAAGCGGCCCACAGACAGGAATTGAATGATTTTTTTCCCTGCCCGCCATGAGCGTGTCATGAATCTCTTGCGTAGTTTTTATGGTCGGCACAACAGGCGGCAGATATTTGTATATCTGCGAAGCGTTGCGCCTCGCAAGATCCGGCCTACGCCCTGTGCCCCTCTGGCCTCTCTTAGCTCGCCGCGCCGCCCGGTATTTATCCGTCCTTCGGGTTATCTTGTCGCGGTCTTTAGCTGTTTCAGTTACCCATTCGTGACTTGCGCCTGCTATAATCTCCGCGCCATCGGAGAATACGATTGAAAAAGTTTTGTCTGTTTGCTCTTTTGATACCGCAATCACATTGCATACGTTCCCAGCCTCGTCGAAAACCTGACCCCCAACGCGAATCTCGCCCATAGTGGTCCATCCCTTGGGCGTAGCCAGAGGCGTTGACAGTCTTAAAAGTTTTCCTCCTCCCAATGCGCCCCCGTACAAAATATATTTATACCCGCTGTCGATTGCCGCGCACGCTTCCAGCTGCCGGGGAGTGAACCTTGCAATATCTCGGTCGAAATCCATCACTGGATTATCTGTCGGGTTATTTTTCTTTGCTTGAGGCATCACGTATCACCACCAACGGGCCGCCGTTCTCTCCGGTCCATTCATGTTTGTCCCGCCAATTTTCTGGATCGCGGTTTTTGAGCCAGAAAATAGCCGCTGTGGGGTCAGGCGGGTAATGCTTTATAATCTGCGTTTGCACAATCTCCCCTTTGACCGCGCGAATATCTACATCAGGATGCTCATAGCCAATCGCCCGCTCAAACAGCGACCGAACAACGCGGGAATCACTGATTTTCTTGCCCTTTTTTAGGGCCTTACAAAACCCTTGATCTTTTTTGTAGCGATTAATACTTTGCTCAGTAATTCCAAATACATAGGCTAATTGTTTATCCGTGAGGCCTTGTTCCGCCAATTTCGTTAACATCACGAGATCGATCTGTTCAAGCAGGGATGGCCGCCCGCCTTTTGCCGGGGCTTTTTTTGCTGCAGTCTTTTTTGTTTTTACCGTCTTTTTGGTAGCCATTTCCCCCTCCACGCAGCCCCATTATACACAGCCGGATGCGGAATCCCGATTTGTTTTTACATATTTCCGGAATGCATCACCGATATTTTCGGGTGTGGGCTCGCCTTTAAACACATACCGGAAATAATGCGGGTTACGCATCATGTAGCGTGTAAACCCAGCCAGCGTTCTTCGATCCGTGTCATCGGCCGATGAACTCTTCAGGGGACGCCCCAAGGCTACCGCAAGGGCCTCGCGTCGCTCCCTGATTACTTTGCGCTTCCAATCCGCGTTTATCGCGCGGCGGCAACTTCGACACATAGAATCCAGTCGTCCGGTTGGTTTATGCCGGATGTAAAAATAATCAGCCGCGGCAGGATACGTTTTCCCGCAGCGTCCGCACCTTTTTCGTCCCATCCAACCCCCTGCATATCCTGTCGCAATAGCGCTCACGCTGTCGTGGCAGCATGCCTCCGCAGTATCCACATTTTCGCACCCCCGGCTTATTGAGCAGTGCCCCGTTGGCCTGCCTACTCAAATGCCTTGTTTCTGACCGTCTGTGTTTTTGCGTCAAAAATAACCTCAAACCGGCCGGTTTCCCCGTTGCGATGCTTTGCTATGTCAATTTCCGCAATGCCGCGCTTCGGATTGTCTTCGGATTTGTTATATATTTCGTCGCGGTAGATGAAAATAATTATATCCGCGTCCTGCTCGATTGCACCGGATTCTCGCAGGTCGGACAGCAACGGGCGTTTGTCCGGCCTGCTATCCACCTGCCTGTTCAGCTGGCTCAACCCGATCACGGGGATATCCAATTCACGGGCCAGGCGTTTGAGCGTCCGGCTGATTTCCGCTACCTGTTGCTCGCGGGAATCGTGTTTCCCCGTCACACGCACGAGCTGCATATAATCCACGATTAACAATCCCAAGCCGCAGTCATGCGCCATTTTGCGTGATTTACTGATGATTTCCTCTGGAGTGATGCCTGATTTGTCGTCGATATACAGCGGCCAGCGTGCTATTGACCCGACGACCTCGACGGCTTTTCCCCACTGCGTTTCCTGTAAATACCCCCGACGCAAATTTCTACTGTTAATGCCGGAATACCGTGAAATTATACGCGTCATCACAGCTTCGGCCGGCATTTCCAGTGAAAATATCAGCGTCGGCACACCCGATGCCGCCACAGTGGCGGCGATATTACCGGCCACGGCGCTTTTACCCATACCAGGGCGACCGGCCAGGATAATTAAATCGCCCGGAATCAGGCCGGAAATGCATGAGTCCAGGTCGGATATGCCCGTTGAGTGCCCGATTAACGCACCATGCGACTGGTACCGTTTTTCGATTTCAGACCAGGTTTTTTTGACTATTTCAGGCGAATTTCTTAAAGTTTCCGTGTTTTCTTGCAGAGACAGGCCAAGTATCGCTTTTTGGGCCTCCTCGAGTTTTTCTCTCGCCGTTGCCTCCGGAGAAAAAACAGCCTCGATGATCCTTGAGGCCTCTGAAATTATACGGCGTTCGACCGATTTATCCCGCACAATCGCGGCATATGACGACACGGCAGCCGTGGAAATTACCGCATCGACAACGCTTGCAACATACGCCTGCCCACCGCATTTTTTGATATTCCCGGACGATAACAGGTGTTCGCAAACCGTCACAATATCAGCGGTTTTGCCTGATTCCGATAATTCCATGACGGCAGAAAATATCAGAGCGTTGGCAGCCGAATAAAAATCATGCGGCGATAAATGCACCCGTTCGATGCAGGCGTTGTCATACAGCATCGAGCCGATAACAGCCTGTTCAGCCGTGTTGTCGTGCGGCATGACACGCCGCATCTGCAAATCAATTTCCGGATATTTCGCTTGTTTTTCCATGACATTCCACACACCAATTTTCAATTAAATCAGACCGATGGACTCTTTTTCCACACGTCGGGCAACTGACAATCAGCATCGGGGGGTCGCGTGTAGGAGTGTTGCCATTGCCGTTGCCGTTGCCGATCTTGGCCCAGTTATCCCGGATCGCATTCATAAACGCCGAATCCCAGTCGGCATATTTGTAATCTTTCGATTTGCATTTCAACCGGAACGATTCGAAATGCTCGTCGATTCTCGAAAACCCTTTTTCGGCTGCCCAGGCGCGGACACGTTCCGAGACCTCGAAGTTTTCCGGCATGAGCGTCAGCTTCTTACTTACTTTCTCTTTACTTAATTTCTCTCTTACTGGTTTAGGGTCAGATTTATGGGTAAGATTTACTGGTTTAGGGTAGTATGCATCTTCCACGTCCACTTTCTCTAACCGTTTAATAACCGTTACTTCACCGTTAAATGACGGAAACAAACTTTCTTTCTCTGTTTTATGTGGTGATTGATGTTTTAAAAACTCTGGAATATCAATATATTTCTTCCCATCAACACAATACCGGCGGATGAATACTTTATCATCGCGCCCTTCAATTTTTGGGCTTTCGAGCATGTTTAAAAGTTTTTCAATGTCAACATTGTCATAGGGGAATATTTCGACCTTTAAATATTTCGGCCTATCCTCTAGCCTCCCCTCCCGATCCGCGTAGCACCACAACCCCTCAAATAAGATTCTTGCCTCAAATGGTAATGTGGCCAAATCTTCGTCCTTGAAAAAATCAGGCTTTAACGATCTCATTCTTGCCATTGCATCTCCTGTTGATGCCCTGAAAATTAACTGGCGGCAGCCGGTTCAGGATTACCGGTTTTCCCCTGCGCAAGGGTATCCGCCTTTTTATTCAACTGTTCCTCAAGTTCTTTAATCTCTTTTTGAGTTATTATAATGAGCTGATTTTTAAGCTCAATTCGCCGACGAATTATTTGTTCTGTTGTCATCATTGCGTTTCGTTCCTTTTTCGACTCTTTTCAGCTCTTTCTTTTTTCCGCCTACACTTCGAGCACACTTCCCGTTTCGGTGTGCAGAACATCATTTCCCCGCAATCTCTGCAGGGCTTCTCTACCCTCGGGGCGTCCGGCCAGGCATTCATCCCCACCTCACCGTGATTTCGGTTCTGGGATTCTTTTTATCGTGGTGAAGGCGTGAACCATCCCATGACTCGATCAACTTATCGTCCTCCCATATAATTCCCTCCAAACAGTCCCCAACCGACTCCAGACAGCCGCTCAAATCCGGCTGTTTACCGGCATAAAAAACATGAACCTCGACCGATACCAGGCACATCAGTGGTTTCTGCTTCCAGTAAACACACGCCTCCAACTGCGCTTGCTTCTCCCAGTCCACATAAGATTTCGATGGGATGTTGGCAATTCTGCGCTTACAGGTTTTCCCGCCAATAATAATCGGCCTGCGGCTGTTTTTTTTACTCCGGATCGAGCCGGGCAATGTGATTTGGAAAGCACCGTAAGTGTCCCCGTAAGTGGGTGTGACTTCCGACATATTTACCCCCTCAGACATGAAAACCCATCCCAGCAATCGATAAACGCGCACATTTCCGGCTGCCATGGCTGGTCGGCCGGTAGATAGCCGGCGCATTGTTTTTGAGCGTCCAGTGTCTGGCAAAGGCAGCGTCCGCGTGATGATTTGTGCGTCCGCGCCTCTTGTTGTGTTTCTTTAAGATTACCGTCCATGTATTTGATTTCCTTAGACAAGTCTCAACTTGTTTTTACTTGTTTGAAAAATGACAAAAAATTTTTCATAGTTTATCTATGTCAACAGCAAAACCCTTTGCTTTTTTTGCAATATACTTCCCCCAGTCACCGCCTGCTTTGTCGGCAACATACTCCTTGCAGACCGTAGCCACGGGCTTTCCACAAACCCGTGAGATATTGTCCAGTATCAATTTGAGGTCATCATCAACGGCAATAGTGATCTTGTGGTCACATTTACCGGTGAAATCTAAAGGAATTTGCATCCTAAAAAACCCCTTGAATTACTTTGAAAATAATTTATCATCGGGCAGGACGCGAAACCTTGGCGGGGATTTCATCCGAGTGTGCGGATTTATCCGCGCCCTGCCCTTTTTGTTGCTTTGCAGCATACCTGACCTTCTTGGTCGGACGACACTAATTGATCACGCAGTATTAAAACTGTGTTTGGAACCAGGGCCATGATCTTTAAATAGTCCTCAGCCAGCGGCCGGCTGCGGCTTGTTTCCCAATCGGCGACTTGCTGCCGCGTCAACCCGGCAGCATCGGCCAGGCGGGCTTGAGTCAGCCCCAGTGCCGCGCGGACATCTCTGATTTGTTGGGCAATATTAATTGTCATAATGGAAATTATACACAAGGTGAATATTTATGTCAAGTCATGATCACGCAGTGAATATTATAGGCATACTCCAGCGAGTTGGGGAGAAAATTAAAAGTAAAAAAAATATGGATATTGCTTTGGCTTTGGGCGTTGAGCCTCAAGTATCCTCTAATTGGAAAAGCAAAGACAGGAAAACGATACCATGGGAAATACTTTTTGCATTTTGTCAGAAAAATAATATCTCTTTTGATTGGCTATTAACCGGCAAGGAACCATTGTCGTCACGGCCGCCGCAGATTATTATTCAACAATCACCCCACCTGAAAACATTTCACCGCGATTTTGCTATGGACAACTACATACCGGTTAAACTTCTAAAAGATGCCGTGGCAGCAGGCAATCCCTCGGAAATAAACGAAAAAGACATCGCCGGCTGGGTGCTGATTTACGCAGACAAACAATGGTCGCCAGGCGATCCGGAAAATTACACCTGCTGCCATGTCCGTGGTCGCAGCATGTACCCTATTTTGAACGATGGAGACATAATCGCCATCAATCATTCCGAGAAAGACCCCAAAAAGCTGGACAAAAAAATGGTCGCCTTCCGTCAGGACGGCGGCGCCACAATAAAATGGCTGAAGGTTCTCCCTAATAACGTTGTAGTAGGCGTCCCCGAAAACAAGGACGATTTTGACTCTGTGGTATCTTTACGCGGCGAAGAGATAAACACTGGAATAATCGGCAAAGTCGCCTGGTGGTGGGCGAAAAGGTGAACCCCGTAGAGAGAAGGGTATAAAAGATGAAAAAAGCACTCCTGCTTTCCATTTTATTTGTTTTATTTGGATGCAATCAACAAAACACGCCTGATATTTTACCTCCTCACGTCAGTGAATTGATTTCCGATGGCAGCGGCAAATCCCTTTATAAAGTGGGCGCTATTTATGAAGAAGGCGATGGTGTTGCAGTAGATTTAGAAAAGGCCGTGAAATGGTATTATGAAGCGTCTCAAAAAGGAAGCATTGACGCGCACTATGCAATATGGAGCCTATGGGAAGATTTTTCCGGGAGTAATTTAAATCCACCCTTTCCAATGTCTCAATTTAAAAAATCTCGCATATTGGCCATAAGAGGATATGAAGCGATAATGCCAGAATCGAATAACCCTGAACTGTATTATCGTCTCGGATTGCTATACGATCCGGGGATAGGAATGGATGATCAAGAATCACAAAAATCAAAACAATATTTAATAAAAGCCGCCAAGATGGGGCATAAAGAAGCTCGTGATCTCTTGGAATTTATACAAGAACTCGAATCGCTTCAAGAATAAAAATCAGGGGGAATTATGGGGTTATTTAATGTATTTAAAAATAAGCATGTCGCATTAGGTGAGAAATTAGCGGATTACGTTATTGATTGCATTTAACATAGGAGAATATAAACAGGAGGATGCATTCTATGGGATTATGGGATTTAATAACAGCAGGGCCCAAAATAGAAGAGATTAAAATGGCTCTTATTGGGAAGTATGTTTTCGAGCACCTCGAAGAGCCCCAGAAAATTAAAGTTGGAAATTTTGCAAAGAAAAGGTTTTCTGAAATATATAGATTCTCCAAATATGATTCTGAGAATGAACGCACAAAATCAATTTTTTATGCAATGGCTATGTGGGAGTTAGGAATAGAACACGGGATAAATGGTTATCAATGGTACTACGTTAAGCGACCGGCCATGACGTCTTTATTTGACGAAAGGCTTTGGGTAACAGCGCAAAATATTATAAAAAAAGATTATGGAATTCACATAGAAATCCCTGCTCGCTAAAAACCAGTTTCAAGATGATAGTGGAAGCTTAAGGAGAAATCATGAGGAAAATAGCTTGTTTTTTGGTGTTTGTTATATTGTGTGTGGGGTGCGCTGGGAACACGGGAATTGTGAAAATCTCAGACGACACATATATGCTCGGCCGGCAATCTGTTTCAGCAAACTCCGGATCTGTTATAAAGGCGGCGCTGTATAAGGAAGGTAATGAGTATTGCGCCTCGCTTGGGAAAAAGCTCATACCAGTATCTGATTCACACAAAGATTTTCAGCAATTCCAAACATTCGCAGGCGCAGAAATAAAATTCAAATGCGAATAAAGGGAAGACTAACGCATGCATAGATTCACGATCGTCATTACCACATTGATTGTTCTCGCAGCCGCCGGGGTAGCCGTGTTTGTCTGGCCGACGTTTTACAGATACGATAATGTAAGCGGTCGCCAGGTTGGATACTATATGATCAAAACCAACCGACTTACGGGCGTGTCTTATGGTTTGACGCGCACCGGCTGGCACGAGCTCGGCATGCCGAAAGAACCTGCGAAGCCTTCCAGGGAAATCGATGTAACAGAAGCACTGAGGGAGGCGTTGCGCAGGGAGCGCGAGCGCGGCCAGGTTGAGGCTCCGGCGGCTCCGGCGGCTCCGGAATCGCTGGAAAAACAACAAAGCGATGAGTCAACAGACCAACTCCTTAAGGCACACCAACAGGACGAAGAAAAGGAAAACAGTACAAACAAACGCCGACAAGGATTATTGTTTAATATTTTTGAAAAACGGTCGATACAAAATACAGACGAATAAAAAACACAACAAAACAGGAGGCAAATAATGAAAAAGATTGTTGGTTTCTTTGTGATCATTGTATTGTTGTTCCCGATATTTTCCTTTGCCGGCGAGCGCGTACGGGGTCACTGGCGCGACACAAACCGGGACGGCATAAAGGATCCCTATGTCAGCCCCCACAGCAGGACCTCTCCCAATGCCACCAAGAGCGACAATTACAGCACCCCGGGCAATTACAATCCGAATAAAGGAGAAATAACCCCGGGGGATCGTTACCGCGAATCATCCCGGGACAATTACAAACCACAGAAAAAATATTACTGAGGAATTGGGCCAAAATCGTCGCGTCCCTCGCGGGCGCGTGGATTGAAACACGACCGATTCCGTGGTCTGCTTTGAGCGGGAACGCCGATAGTTCCCGCGGGCGCGTGGATTGAAACGCAATAATTTCCTTGACACTCAGGCATGCTTATTTTACAAGAAGTCAACGACCTTGGGGGCGCGGTTTTTGCTCTCTCCCCAGTAAATTAACCATAGAGAGGAGGACAAAGCCATGGGGAATTCAGATTTTCTATTTGCCAGATCTAATTTTGCCACTGGAATAGCCAGGCTTTTTGATTTTTCGGGAACGTTAAACACTTACAATATTTCTCCTGATGAAGAGACAGCGGATACACGCGCGTTCCAGCACGACTGGAAGGCCATTGGCGAAGATATGCGGACGGCGCTTGCGGCATACAAAAAAGAACAAGAGTGCGCAGTAAATGCCTAAGAGAAAGAAAAAACCAAATAACAATCAAATAACACAAAGGCCCAATAACAAGAATAATCACATTGCAAAAGTTCAGGCAGTATCGTTTCAAGGCCCCCTTCCTCCACCGCAGATACTTCAACAATACGATGAAATAGTTCCAGGGGCTGCGGAAAGAATTATTTGTCAATTTGAAAATCAAGTCAAACACCGCCAAGAACTGGAAAATAAAGTAATTACATCAGACGTAAGGCAGTCATATATTGGCTCTGTCCTTGGTTTCATCATAGCAATATCGGCTATTGGCGCTGGCACCGTTTTGGCTTACATAGGACAACCAACGGAAGGGCTTGCGGCAATTCTTACTCCGCTTGCAGGTCTTATTGGAGTATATGTCTGGGGTAGCTATCAAAGAAGAAAAGAAAGAGATTTAAAAGCTAATTCCAAGCAGCAGCAATAATACAAATCATACCATCCCCTTTCTTTGCATGATGAGGTCGTAATCAAAATCATTGCCCTGTTATCGTAACCCCAGGCGGGTGGATGTTCACGCATCCGCCCGCCTTTTATTTCCCCTGCCTTGCACCCCCACCCTACCCCACCCTTCCCCGGCATGCAAGTATGAAATTCACATTGTGAATATTTTATATTGACATATATATTCATCTTGTGTATTCTTACCACACCAGCGACGGATTACGCTGGTAGGTAAAGGGGAAGCCTCGGGCGTAGCAGCTTGAGCGACCGATAAGCGGTCATAACAGCTATAAGCCACTCGTTAAGCTCAGTCCCACCAGAGGCGTTGCAACCAGCATGGCGTGTTGCAAACATTACCCGAAGGTTTGGCCGACCATGGAAAGACAGGGCCGCAAATTGGACAAGACAGGTCCGGTGCGGACGCAAGGTTTCAGTGTTTTATCTTAATTTTCTGCCTCGGTCTCGCCTCTCGCGGGCGCATGGGTTGAAAAGAAACGAGTGAAACTATGGAACGGTTAATCAACATTGCAACGGTGATTTTCGTGCTGGTCGCCCTGGCGGCAACCGCGTGGGCATTCTGGCAGCGGCAACAATTTCACCGGGAGATAGCGCAAGTCCGCATGGAACAGCGTGCCGTCATGAGCGCCTACGACGCCGTGGGGGCAGCCATGACCGAGGCCGAGGCGACATACCTCCTGGCCGAGCTGGACCGCCGGCAGGCAGGTGACTGTGCCGTCGAGTCGACCGTAAACGGCTGGTTTTGCACCCAGCACGACGGAAAAAAGTTCTACGTGAGGAAACCATGAATCAATCCGAGCTCAACTTCACGCCTGCGCCGAAACCCGGCGAATTATTCAAGTGGGGCTCCCAGCAATACAAGGTTTACGAGGGATTGCTGGCCGGAGGGCTCACCAGCGCAGAAATTCAACGGATGGGAATATTGTCACACACGCGCCGGATCAGCGACATCCGGGAAAAATTAAAACCGTACCTGATAGATGTAGAGGCCGTCAGAGTATCGGGGCGAACCTACCTCTACAAAATGGTTGGAGCGGTGTCGTTCAAGAAAGGACGCACGGGGCCACGTTAGAGATTCTGGGGTGAAACGCCCCAGGCGCCGCTTTTGACAAAAACCGAAAAATGGAGGGCCAGAGCAATGACAGAGACAGAATTATCAAAACAATTAGAAATCTACCAAAAGCAGGGCGCAAACCTGCTCATGCCATCAACGCAGATTCAGGGATTATCGGAGTTCCACGCTCCTGTGATTGAAACCGTAACCCTATCAGCCAAGCCCGACGACGGCGATGTTTACCCGCACAACGACGAAGACGATCCTAAAAAGCAGAAATTCCGCCTCACCAAGCAGGCGCTCATGAAACTGAGCGTCTGCGCCGGGATCATCTGGTCCACCGAGCACACGCGCCGGGTCGATGACGGACACGACAGAAACTATGTCTGTTATCAGGCGGTCGGAGGGCTGAAAAAAGCTGACGGCAATCCTATTTTCTTCAAAGCTCAATACGACATGGACTTTGAAGTCATCGAAGAAGAGCTTCGCGCTCTCTACATCCAGAAAACGAAAGGCAAGTGGATGAAAGACAAGAGCGAGAAGGAAAAGGGCGACTATGTGACATATTGCGTCCAGCGTGACATGCTCCAAAAGCGCAAGCACAAACTGAAGCTGGCCGAATCAGGAGCAATGAGCCGCGTTGTGCGGGAAATACTGGGCCTGAAAAACGCCTACACTGTGGCAGAGCTGGCAAAACCGTTTGTGATGGCCAGAATTGTTTTCCGCCCGGACTACAACGACAAAGACGTGAAAGAGAAAATGCTGCAGGCGCATATCCAGGCCATGACAGGCATCTATGGTCCGGCTATCGCCAACAACGCCCAGAAAGAAACCACGCCGATTGATATCACGCCTATTTCAGATGATCCGGAATTAAGCGACAACGCAAGCGATGAACCACCTGAAACAGTTGCCGATGAAGAACTCACCCCTGAAGAAAAACAAATCCTTGACTTTGAAAATGCCGACAATCTCAGCCAGAACGCAGCCCTCACAAACCTCGCCTTCCAGGTAAAGTACAACCTGGGCGACTACATGACACGGGCAAAAGCGAAAGACCTGAATGAATTCCCAAAAGAACGCCGGCTTAATCTGTTTAAGCACCTGTTAAGCCTGCAGCGACCTGCTCAGACCCAGGAATTGGTCGATGATGTCCCGTTTTGATGAAGCCGCGCCTGGCCGGTGACGAGTGCGGGAAACCAAGAATTTACAATATGTGAATATACCGCAAAGAGAGGAGCTGCCCGGTGCCGGACGGGCTTAATAAAAAACTACAGGAGATAACCATGCGCATTCTTCATACCGCCGATCTTCACATCAATGACAAAAACATAGAAGAAGCCGATGAATGTCTGAGGCACGTTGTCGATACTGCCTACACTCAGTCCGTTGACCTGATCGTCATTGCCGGCGACACATTTGACAGCCGTGATGTCAAGTTGGATTCCAAGGCGGCAAAGCTGGCCATCAAGACAGTTTCCGCCCTGGCAGAAATCGCGCCGGTGGCTATTATTACCGGCACGCCGAGTCACGACGGCGCCGCTCCCGAAATCCTGCGCTTCGCTCGCGGGAAACACTTGATCCATGTTTCGGCTTACCCGGAACAAATTTATTTGACAGATGGCGACCTGAATCAGCATCCGAGCATCTACGCTGAACCGACGGCCGTGCTGACCATGATCCCTACACCGACCAAGCAGTTTTTCAACGAGGGCGATATTCAGACATCCAACGAGGTAATTGCTCAAGGTTTGTCCGGACTGTTCGCCGGTTTTGGCGCTCAAGCGGCTGAATTCCACCGTGTTCCTCACCTGCTTGTGGGCCACTGGAACGTCTCGGGGGCAAGGCTGTCAACGGGTCAGACAATGACCGGAAGGGACATCGACATCAGCATAGATCAGATGCGCCTCACAAACGCATCGGCGCACCTTCTCGGCCACATACACCTGAGC
>LSQX01277021.1_pt1 | contig 43970 bp, 62 predicted proteins | sample 654561 | NCBI WGS metagenome assembly LSQX01 (sample SAMN04489861, study PRJNA283612) | anaerobic digester metagenome | isolation source: 4 biogas reactors fed with cattle manure at either 37C or 55C with and... | place: Denmark: Kongens Lyngby | collected 2014 | reverse complement strand
ATGGTCAGGCGTCTCGTGGGCTCGGAGATGTGTATAAGACACAGCCCCGATATGTCGCCAGTGATGGTAGATAAGCCGAGACTGTAGAGGAGCAGGTATGTCAGCTTCATGCCGGTTATGTCGCCTTTGACGACAAGTGAGTTGAGGTAGGCGAGGTGCAGGTATGTCACCTGTTTGCGCTTGCCAAAAGTAATTGTTCCACCGCCAGTACCACCGGTAATTTTTAAAGTCCAATAATCCAAAGCGTCTGATACAGTATGCGTTCCAGCAGTCAGCTCTCCCTGCCCATCGCCAAAATCAGCGGTCACATCGCCAGTTATGGTTACGGTTATAGTTTCACTGAAGTTGATGCGCTTTATTCCATCGTCCACAGACCCAGCGGCAATAGAGAATGTGGCAGGTTTGTTGCCTGCGTCTCCCACTCTCCGCCCACCGAGACTGAGACCTAAGCCGAGACCTAAGTTCATTTCTTCACCACCAGTGGCTTCACAATACCTTGATAGATAGTGGACACGAGGGGCACAGCGTCAAAGACATTGTTAATCCCAAGCTTCTGCAGGACGTTCTTCTTGCCTTGTGATTTCAGAGCCTCATTAGTCGCAGCAGCAACGATGAGTGCCTTGCTTTCGTTAGTGTTAGCATTGCCTTTGTCCACCATAGGTATCTCTGATTTGTCTTTAATCGCCCCCAAGACGCTCATAGGAGACGTTTCTGCTTTCATGCTATACGCAGATGCTGTTGACTCAAAGATGCCTTTAGCGGCGTCCTTAACCCGCTTATATTGGATTATAGCGGCTGTTATCAACGCACCGATTGTAGTGATGATAGTGATTACAAGTTCTAAGTTCTCTTGAATGTTCATAAGTATGTCTTTCATTTTGTCTCCTCAAGCTTATGTAATTGTTTAAGTATCATTTCAAGCATTGTCTCAAGCCTTGTGAACCTGCTTGCGATGTCCAAGGCTTTCATATCTTTAAGTTGAATGTTTACATTGTCCATCATGCTCTTGCATTTCTCATTATGGACACGAGTATCTTTGATGTTATCCACTTCTTTCTCTATCTCTGCTATTTTTGAAGTGAACTTTCCCCAAGCAGCTGCAAATGTAACTAAATACACAACGACAGTGATAGCAGTAGGCAGCCATGTCATTATCATCATAAGCTCCTATCAATACTTCTTTGATGGTGTCATATAGCATAGTGCACCTGCTTCTGCTGATTTAACTGTAAGCACGTGTCCGGGCTGGACTATGAGTTCTACACACTGCCCTGCCATGATAGGCATAGAGGCTTGTTCTAATGCAGACTCAGGGTAGTTGCCGATAAAGCCATCTTCATTCATAAGGACTCTGACAATGACAGGAGTAGCTCCACGATTGACAGGAGTGAAGGTGATGGGGTAAGTAGAATAATCGAACATCTCGCTAAAGCCTTCATCATCTACAAGCACAATTACATCAAAGACATCTTCTACAGCTGCTCTAATAGGGTCAATGGTCTCATCGAGAGCCATATCTCCTCCATCAAAGTGAAGCAAAAGAGTATAGTTAGTTCCATCATACTTCAAGAGGGGATAGTCTAATCCTCCATCATAGTCAACTGTCAAGGTAGAGCTCATCCCAAAAGGTGGAATGACTCCTTTATAGACAAACTTGAGCAAGGGGACTACTGTTTCGTCTTCACCAAGAGACCCTGTCATTATAGCATAGGGTCTCTCTCTGTCATAAGTAGAGAAGGGCAAGCTCGAATAGACTGTGTCTGATGCTGTGCATTCAATAACTTGAGTCTGCCCTGTGTCAGGGTCAAAGACAGGCACAGGATGACCAGCACTGTCTATGGGTAGCGGGGTTAAGGGGCTTATATTAAGGTTCATTATATCCTCTTAGATATTATTCCATGTATATCGTCTGGGTCTTGCATCCTTTCTTTGCCTCAGCTTGCCTAAGTATTCATCAACGTTAAAGTTAGGAGGATTATAGGCATCGTTAAGGGCTAAGAACAACCCGTCTATTGTGTCATCATGCGCACGTAAGTCTTCATTGTAGCTTGTAAGCTCTTCATTGAGCAAGCTCCAGTTTCTCAGTCCTGAAATCCTGTATATGTCTCCTGCGTTTACGAAAGGTTCAAGCCCTAACAGCCATTTATTGGACTTGGACTTGTTGCTCTTGAATGGTTTGATTGCAAAGTGGATACCCTCAGTCCTCATTTTCTCTCTGCACATATCCTCAAGAGCTCCTTGGTAGCCTTGTGTCTCTATTGTTACTGTCTTTGGCGAGTATTGTCTGACAAGCTGAAACAGCCTATCTCTCTGCTGAGTAGGTGAGAGCTTCTCTGCTATGATATCTAAGACTACGTATCTCTTAGACTCATTGCCTGAGTAGGGTAAAGCACCTATAACGCACATAACAGTGTTATCAGCGTCTTCAGCAAGCGATGAAGCAGGGTCAACGCCTATGAAAGTATAGAGAGGAGTCTTATCACCATTGCTATGTGCTAACCAAGTAACTATACCCTCACGCTGGAAGTATCCCGTAAGCTCACTTATCATTGCTGTATTGAACCTTGGATTGCCAGTAAGTGAAGGAATGTTATAATACTCTTGCATAAACAGTGAAAGTCTGCGGTCATACTCATACAGTGCACGTGTTTGTTTAATCCAATCTTTACCTCGTCTCTCAGGCCATACAGGAACTCCATCAATCTCGATAGGAACTTCTTGATAGAAGCCCAGTGGAGGCTTAAAGCGAGGGTTTTCTTTAGCTTTACCTAAGAAAGCATCAGGGTGAACGACTGTCCCCCATAGTTGATAACAAGCTTGTTGTGAATCAGTAGCAGGAAAGACTCTTGCATAGAGCCAGTTCAAGACATCAGCTCTCTGTGCAGGAGTAGCAGAGTTACTTTCAGACTCGAAGTCGTCTAAGATAATCTTAGTAGGTCTTCTATTCTTCCATTTCTGCCCCCTAATACGGCTGTTATAGCCAAAGCATCTGACATAGACACCATTACGCATCTCTGAGCTTTGAACGTTCCATACATCGCCTTTGAGGTCGCCATAGAGCAAGTGTATCAACTCGTTGTTAATGATTTCATCTTGGATAGAGATAAGGTCAGCAGAGGCTTGGTCAACTGTCTCGGACACTAATGCCACATAAGGTTCTCTTGCATGGCATATATCCTTGGTAGTTTGGATAGGGTGAGAGATTGTTGACTTAGCCAAGTCTCTTGCCCACACAAAGGCATAGTTCTGGTAGCCTCTATCAAGTGCTGCATAGGCTTCTTTCTGGTAGGCAGGGACTTCTTTGACAATATGTCCCATGATAGTCTTAGCAAACAGTGCAGTATCAGCGTTAAGTGCTTGATACAGCCTTTGTGCTTTCATAGGGTCTTTCAGGATATCTTTCATAGCGGCTCTATAATTATCTCTTTATCTTCTGATAACTCATCTAAAGGGGTATCTTCAATGGTTGCAACTGCTGAGACAATCTCAATTATCTCATTACGTCCGGGAATATCTATTTCTTCACGTCTTTGGTCTTGTATTGTTTGGATATTGAATTGCTGGAATAGCGGTGTCTGTCCTCTTGGAGCTTGTCCTATGCCTCCTATCTCCACTCCGCCTATACGTGCAAGCATCTTGATAGCTTCAAGCCTGTCTGCACCTCTGTTCTTAGGCTTAGTAGCTTCTTCTTTCAGCTGTTTGATAATCCATTCTTCAGTAATATCTTTCTCAAACAAGTGCTTTTGAAGTTCTTTGAGGACTAACATAGCAACTCTCTTTGTAACAAAGTCTTTTGGGTTATGTTTGTTCTTGAGCAGACCTTCAGCCACTCTTCTTTCTCTCTCATTAGGTCTTCTAAGAGCGATATGCTCGTGTGCATAGTAGAGCCCTGAGTATCCTGACCAAGCAATCTTTGCTCTGCAGATGGAAACATACTCCCTTTTATTAACCAAGCCTCCTGAACCTCTGATATAGTCGCCTCTATCGTGAATATACTTGGATAACATGTTTGACCCGTCTGAGTAGAGGATGAACTTACCCACATCACCGGGATAGCGAAACTCGGTGGGGGTGACATACTCTTCATCTTCAGCCAAGTCCCAGAGGTCGTAGAGGATAACTTGCTCATGTTTGCCTCGATACTCGACAGAGAGATACATCATAGCTTTGGTTTATCAACATACTCAGTGCCATGCCAGTCTCCACCCTTATCAACGTAGTCAATCTGTGAATTAGCGTCAATAGCAGTCTCAAACTCTTCAATTTCGACTTCACAGAGTAGGTGGAGTTTAGGGACAAGGTAGTGTTTCTTGCCTTGGTTCTCTACTTCAATCTGGTCATACTTGAGATAGACCATGAGTTTACCTTCATTCTCCCCTGAGAGGACAAGCGCGATACCATTCTTGATATTTCTTCTGTCTTCAAGCATGATGAGGTCGGTCTTGGTTCTAATAATCTTCTCTTCAACGAGAACAAAGTGTTCTTGGATAGTGTCATTCAGTATCTTCATTGTGTGTCTCCTTTAGTTATTAAGAATCTTTCTGAGCTGAAGCTCCACATCTTCAAGCCTGTTTTCCACATTTCTAAGCATTGTGTTATATATTCTCTTACCACTAGTACCGGGGATGCTTAGTTCTCCAAGATATGCAAGGTCGTGTAAAGTATTGTCTTTAAACTCTTGCCTGTGGAACTCCCTGTCTGCTCTTCCCAAGGGAAGTCTTTTGCTGGGAATGACATAGCCCTTGCTAAAGTTCCGCCAAAGGTTCTGCTTTATGCGTCTCTCAGTTCTACGGTCTTCTTTATGCGCCTCATACTCTTCTTTGAGATAGTCTTGAAGAGCTTTAACTGCGTCTTGATAATTCATTATGTGTCTCCTGTTAAATTACTTTCCAAAGTTTCTCAAACTCTCTAGCAACTTGTAGTGGGTCAACCCCCATGCTATGTGGAGACTCGAAGTCTTCTGGTTCTGTTCATTAACCCAGTCTACCATTCTTTGGGCCCATGACTTGCGTTCTGGGCGAACTATGCCTTCTGTGTCTTCAGCAAATTGATGGTCAATCGGAGAAGTATAGTCTAAGTTCAAGTGATTAGTAATAGGAGTCTCAAGTCTCTGAGAGGGCTGTGCACTCATAGCTTGCCTAAGTCTCTGGTTCTCTTGGTCAGCAAGCACTAACTGCTCAATAACCTTCTCAAGCTCTGTCTGTTCTTGTTCTTCTTGTTCTTTCACTCTCAGAGAGTCCCATTTGTCATAGCCTCCCCAGAACTCATTAACAAGCTTCATTGATTCATCCAGTTTTCTTTGTGTTTCGGGGTCATAGATGCCTTTAGAGAGTATATCAAGCTCACTCTTAGCGTATCTCAGCTTTTCTAAGACATCAGGACTGACTTGTTCATAGTCATAAGGCATAGTTTACCTCTCAATTTGAGTTTAGTTAAGAGACTCTCATCTCTCAAATACAACAAAGTTGTTAATTATAAATCTTGTCAAGCTAAATCTTCAAATATACCAAGCAACACAGTGATATAGTTGACCAACACTCCCCCTTTATCTTTCTCTCTTAATATCTCTCCCCCTATATGTGTCTCTTCTTTCCCCCCTTTAACCCCCCTTGTCTCCCCTTTGTCTCTTTCCCCCAGACCCCCTATCTCAATACCCCTCTATACCCCCCTATAGTCCCCCCAAGCTACTCTCACCCCCTCTCTCTTAATCTCTCTATCTTGAGTCCCCCAAACTCTACAGAGCTTGTTTATAATACTCCTATCTAGGTCACTAAGTACTTAGTTATTACAAGCTCTACTATACCTAGTGACCTATGACTTCTATCTAATAAGGGAGATTTATTACAAGCCTCTACTGTCTCTAAAGCCTTGCATACTCAAGTTCTCTACCTCACTACCTCATTAAACTAAGTTAAAACAAGCCCTACTGTCCCCAAGAACCACAAATCTTGCCCCCTCTCTACTCATCAGAGCTTGTATTTACACTACCTCTACTACTCCACTCCCCCTAAACCCACACTATAACAAGCACTTACACATCCCCCTCATGCCACACTACTACCTGCCTACACACCCATATCCACTAAAACGCTCTAAAACACCCCTTAGAGGCATTATTATTCTCTACACTACTCAGGACTCTCGTAAGACATTATCTCTCCGTATTCGCTCTAATAGACCCCTTAAACGGCAAAATGAGAACACGGGAGATGACAATGCAACACAAGACCATAGAAAACCATAGAAAAAATTAAGAAACAAAACTTATTAGACTCTACACAGGAGAACTCAAGCTCTACACTACCCCAGATTCAGGGAACGATTAACGGCTATGGTGGATTTCAGAAGAGGAGCTTAACGTCTGGGGAGAATTTTAGAGGTGGGGCACCCTCACCCATTACCCCCCATCATTGACTATGATACTGTAGTTGGCAGTACTGAGCTAATAAGCATGCTTATGCCACTACTACGTCATAGAGGGGGGTGGGGCTACCTATGGTGATACTGGTAGTACTGGTAACTACTGGTAACTACCTATGGTGACTAACTATACTGGAGGATACTACTAATGACTGTAACGGATATAACAACTCTCCGCCTTATGGACGGAGACTACATCGTAATTGCACATATACAGGGAGGCAAGAGCGTCGCAAGAGCCTTTGCCGTTCTGTCTGATGGTAATTTTGAGGAGAGAGCTCTTACTCCTTCTGACAGGGCCATATTGAAAGCCCTGACACCAAAAATGCACACAGCAAAGAGGGAAGACTAATACTCTTCCCTTTTTATAACTACAACAACCACTAATCTCATGGAGGTGAGACCATGACTAAAATGTCCTTCAATGCATCCGAGCTATTAGAGCTCAGCCTCTTTCCAATAAAATTGGAGGGAGAGAAGGCAGTCGCACAGGCACAGGCCACCGCAGCAACAGTGGCCGCACAAATACAAACTGCCATCCTCGAAGGCATAGTGCCCGACGAGGAGACGGCACAGTTGAGACGGGAGAATGCCCGCCTCTCTGCTGTTATAGAAAACGCCAAGCTGGCCACCGAAGCCAAGAAATATGGCGTAAAACTGGGGGACAAAGAGAAGCCCTAACCCCCCCTTGCACCTAAGCATGTGTCTAAACTGCTTTTTTATTTAGGCAGCCTACCGGAATACAATCGGGGGGGTTGTCCACGATGTTTACACTGTCAACAAAGTTTACAATCTCAAGGAGGAGATTATGAATAGACAATCTATTTCCCAGCCTTCACCTCTCCAAAATACAGAGAGGAAGGTTATTAAGTTAAGTGATGGCACTATTCTTATAGCTCATCACAACGACAATAGTATTATGAACGCCTTCTCTTATGAGCCTCCTCAAGGGGGCATAATCTTAGAGAGGGTGTGTAGTGAAGCAGAGCTTGAGCTTTTGCACTCTCTACTGACAAAGGAGTAAAGCTATGACACTACAAAAACTACTTAATAGCAGCGACAAGAATGGTAAGAGTATGACCCAATATTCTTGGACAGCTGAAGCGATGTATGACAACTTTGTTATACTTAAAAGAAAGAGAACACTTATAGATGATATTGTTCATATTGCCGACAATGGTGATACTCTTAATATCAGTATATCAAATAAGCACACAGCGGCAAACGAGGAGATTAAAAAAGAAAACTTTTCATGGGAGCATATTCAAGAAATGTTTGCAAAAGCGGCTGACGAAAAGTTTGGGCATCTTATTCCGCATAGATATAACGCCCACCGTGTATCTGGCTCGTATTTTGATGGAGTAGATTTTAAGAGCAGAAGATTCAGGGGAAGCACTGGGTTGAGAATAGACCCATATTCTGGCAATAGATTATCTATGAGTCTTCGTTTTGGCGATACGTATATTTCATTCAATGCTAATCACCCGAACATTACACAAGAAACAATTGATGGCAGACCAATTAAAGATGTTATTAGCGAAATAACAGAGTGCTTGGAAGACAAGCTAATGGAACTACAGGAAGCCCTTGATAGGGCTGGATTTGAAAAGGAGTAAGATATGGATTATGGATTTATTGATAACAAGGACATGGTAATGGACTATCACGATGATGAGGATTTTATCCTTCAAGCATGGAGATTATGGTATCAAGTCAGCACAGCACCAAAGAATATGATTGTAGTGTATCAAAATCACTGGGAAGACTATCCGCCAACTGGGGTATCCATAGTTCCCGAAGAAAAGTTTGTGGAAAATATATTATGGTGTCAAGAAATGATTGACTCTGTTCACTGTGATGAAATTAAAAAGCTTGCAGAGGCAGAGTACAAGAGGCAATTAGATGAATAAATACATTAAAAAAACTTACATGAAATATAACGCCGCTTAATAATTCCTAAGACCACTGTAGCTGAATAACATAAGGAGGTATTAATCGGAGCATAGATAACATGCTAAAAGATTGAAGCAAGCTTTTACCGGAATCTTTGTGATATGCTTATTTGTTATCGTGTAAGCATTGAAGGATTCGACAAGTGAAAATCGAAATCACTCTAAGTGCTTAGGGTGCAGAGTAGGCGTTCTTACTACAGGACATATAAAGGGAGACCTTGTCAGATGGTCATTGAGTTAGGATGTGGCGTCCACGTCTCACTGAACAGCGTCTTGGTCTCTCTTTGTTTTACTAATGAAATACAAGCCTTAATGGCTAAAGGAGAACCGATATGTTTAAGACATTATTCAAAGACATTCTTGAGGGAGACTTAACTCCTCCCGAACTACACGAATTAAAAGAGCTTGGAGTAGGCAGTAAGCTTGCCCTTGCTCTTGGAGACAATGCACCGGAGAAGATGTATTCTACTCTGGTCAATTATTACGAAGTTAAAGAGACTGAATGCCCTCTTTGTGGTAAGCCGCTTAGAGAGGGACACTCAGGCACTAAGATGTGCTTCTACTGTAAGACCAACATAGCTCCTAAGATGGACAAAGAAGTCTTTATATTTACTCCTGATAGGGAGTTGTTAGCCATATTCTTAGAGAACTTGACAGGAGATGACTACAGCCTTGCTGAAGAAGAGGTTGAAGGTTATGATGAGTCTGATACTGACTATGATGACTCTGACCCTTACAGCAGAGAAACTTGTCCTCATGCTAAGAGAGATGCCTTTGAAGAGCTTGGAGACATTGTAAAGACTATGGCTAAAGAGATTGGTTCCCTAAAGAGAGAGCTTGAATCCATGAAGAACAAGCTTCTACAATCCCCTAAAGCTAAGCCTCATGACACAGCTAAAGCTGAGTTGTTAAAGCACCTTAAAGACTTGACTAAGCTATTGGGAGAATAATCATGACTGCTAAGAGCTTCTACATTCAAGAAGAGATAAGCCAAGGTCAGTTTACATTGACCAAGCTTAGGTATGAAGACTTTAGTAATAACAAGCCTTGTCCTATCTGTGATGAGACTAACATTGAATCAAGCCCTATGTGGTGGCATTGCCCTCGCTGTGGGTTCTTGATTAAAGGAGAGTAGAAATGAAGTATAAACAATTTGGACATGACGAGGAGTTATATAGCAATCTTGTAGAAGCAATCAAAGGAGCAACTGTACGTCAAGCAGTAGCACACTTAGGTTCTCTCTTTGTCATGGTAGCTTCTCAAGACAATATAGAACTTGACCTTGATAGTGTCATACCTAGTAAAGATAATGACCCTGATAAGGATATCCCTTACAGGCTCACTCTAACATTCAAAGATAAAGATAAGGAGACCCAAGATGACTAAACAACCACCTGAGTTTGATATAAAGCTCTACGAAAAGATAGTAGAACTAATCCAAGATAAAGATGAAGACCAAGTAGCTATTCAATGTTCTACACTACTGTTCCATGCCCTTGATAACAATGACAAGGACAACCTTGAAATGACAGGGACAATGACCCATGCTGTTACTGGTCAGAAGAGAAGATACAATCTCACTATGAACATCTTAGACGAGCCTAATGATGAGTCTAAGATTATCCATGAAGCTAACAAGGCTGTGTCTGAAGCTATTGAAGCTTTCATAAAGACACTTGAAGATGAGTGAGACTTGTTATGTTTAAAGAGAATCTTAATCCTGACATACAAGCAAAGATAAACTCCCTGCTACAAGGTGAGACAATGGGTCAAGCTATGTTGCAGGTTTTCAATCTCATCATTGATGTTATTACAAGTCTCGACAAAGACAAGCTCGACTTAGAATGTGAAGCAGAGAACTACGAGACTGGAGACACTAAGTCATACAGGCTTGTCTTCACTCTGACAGACCCAGAACGCCCTGAGAGAGTCAAGAACGACACTTAACTATAAACATGAGTCCTGAGTCTCGTTAAAGATTAAAACTCCACAACGAGGCTCTTAGGGCTCTTAAAAGACAAAAGGAGAATCCTTATGGCAAACAAATATATTTATGATGGCGAAGACATTGTCTATTTTGAACAGTATATAAAGAAAATAAAATAAGGAGCAGGAAGATGATAGCTAGATGCAAGAAATGTAAAAAATACTTCATATGGACACGTGCTTGCGCAGAAGACGACCGTGCGCCAGATTTGTGTCAACTATGCACAGTCCACCATAACACAATCAAAGTATCATTGGAAGGAGTAAGAGACAGTCTCTTGCGATTCGAGGATTTGGAGCATGCAAGCAGGATAGCAAGCACGATTTCCCACTTACATGTAATGTATATTAAGGGAGACGAGAAATGACCATCAGAAAAATACTAACACGAGCAATTAAGAAGGCAGGTGGAGACGGTCTATGTAATCCTCACGCTGAATGCGGATGCGGATTGGATAATCTCTTTATCTGCGAAATGTTCGACATCGACGAATGCGTCATAGCAAAGAAGACACCATGTAAAAACTGTAGCATAGTAGACGATTATTGCTATATGCCGATTGAGTCAAAAGAAGATGAACATCCATTGACTTCAAAGATTAAACATTCTTGCGACAATTATTTCATCGAAGGCAAATTTTATAAAGTCAATCTAAAGCACCTAAATGCAGGCGATGATATAGTATGTGCAATATCTGGTAGAAACAAAATAGACAGAATCAGCTACAGCAAAGATGGACACAGACTTATTCATGCTGGTGGTGGTCCTCCGTTTACCATCGGTGGAAAAAGAATAGGTGGATACGACCATCCTATCATATTTGAAACTGAAGAACAGCGAGACGCCATTAAGCGACATCTAATAAATAACGGAATATGGTATAATCTTAAACAAAGGAGTTAAAAATGATAGACAAAGCAAAGAAGTGTTTGGGAAATAAGCCATGCAATCAATAACATCTAAACTCATAGAGACCGGAGAATACAAAGGTTTTAAGTATAGAGTCAAAAGAATTACTTATGTCTTTGACCCAAGCTTGCAACCTCAGTATTCTTATAGTGCTTATGTTCACATCCCTGAGTCTCATCCTCTATTTGGGCACAGTTATTCTACACAGCTTGAGTTCCTTAATCAAGAGAGCATGGATACATACTTTCATGCAGGGACTACTGGCATTAACTTTGCTACTTATACTGACCAAGGCTTCATGATAGGCTTTGAGTCTGACAATCCTCATGACCCTAAGAACCTTGACGATGATAAAGTGTTAGCAGTCAGCTATACAAAGGACTTGATAGACCAAATCATTGATGCTGAGAACATCTACCGCATTGGTGGCAAGGTTTATGAAGCACTCAAGACTATCATATATGAAACAATAGAGCATGAGATTAAGGAGTTAAAGAATGGTAAAGATAAAACTTAACATGTTGCAGCTTGACACCAACAAGAAAGGAAATAACAAATGAAGAAAGTAATTAGATACTTATGCCCTCACTGTGGGAAACTCTTTAAGACTCCTAACAGGCACTTCTGCTGGAAAGACCCAGCCAACAGAGGTTGTGCCGAGTTATTCGGGACATCTATCTCTGACATTATTGAAGGTGCTACAGTAGAGTTTTAACTATGCCTTTCATTAACTCTATTCATCTTCATGGATTCAAGCCCTCACACACTCATAGAGGACTGAGGAGGTTTGTCCGTGATAACTACACCGTAACTATCATGGGAGACTTTATACCTGAGCAACAACCTACTTGGCTTGAGTTCCATCTAAGATACAAACAAGGTAAAGAATCATACTTTGCTCAGTATCATTGTAAAGGGTCTCCCTTATTGTTAGATAACTTAGAGTGCAACCAGATTGTAAAGGCACTGAGAGAACAAGTCCTTGCCTTGTCTGAGAAGATTGCACTTGACAACAATGATAAAGTAATAATTAGTTGACCTCGATGGGTGAGAGGTTCCTCTGAAAGACAAATGCTCTCATTAACATCACGTTGCAGCTTGACACCAACAAGAATCATCATATCCTCTTGCCCATCTTTTTACTCAAGCCCTCTGCTTGTCATGTCAGGCTTCCCTCTGTTGTAGTATGTGTCGCAGGGGGCTGAGTTTATAGGAGAACTAATGAAGAAGATACTTATAATAGGAGTCTTCATTGTCATAGCAAACAGTGGAGCACCAACAGAGCTTGTTATACATGAGCTACACAATCGACCTTTAACACTACAACAATCAATCATGGAGCTTGTCCCTGATTCTCTCTCTACTCTTGTCTATGCAATGATAGAAGTGGAGTCTAACTGGGACATCTATGCTCACTCAAGCACAGGCGACCATGGCTTAATGCAAATCAACAAGCATTGGTGGTCTGATAAGTTTGACTTTGAGCGCATCTACGAGCCCGAATACAACGTCAATGCGGGCTTAGCTATACTCTACCCTCTCTTAGAGAAACATGGCACTAAGCAGGCTCTAAGGCGCTACAACGGAAGCATGCGCTATGCCTATGTAGTAAACAATAAACATCACCAGCTATTTGGTGAGTATCTATTCTAACAAAGGAGAAAAAAAATGCACTACAAAATGCAAGAACTATTACTTAAAGGCGAAATAGTTATCGCCACATCGAAAAACGTAGAAGAACTTATAGCCTTTGTTGATCAAAACAGTTTAATGGCTAACAACCTTAGCTGTGGAAACAGCGAAGCAAAGAAAGAATGGGCAGACCTTGTTAAGCGAATCAGGTTTTTGGTAAAAGCCCACAATCGTTTAAGCGAAGAACAATTAGAAGATATAATAAGGTTTGACAAAGAAACAAGAGGTAAATAAAAATGATTAAACACACAGAACACACGAGAGAAAGTCTCATTGCACAAAAACTTGACAGTATAAAGGAATATGAAAATGAATAAGAAATTATGGGGAGAAGAATAATGTGGATAACTAAATCAATAGAAGTAGATATTTGTACAACATATAATAGGTATGCTAAAGGGTGGATGTGTGATGAAAAATGTCCCTTCCGTGAACTTGTAGAACCGCCTGGTGAGCTGTGGCATGAAAAATGTACACTATTTGGTGGCAAAAAGGTTTGTTTTGGCAATCGATTACAAGAATGTGTTGACCATTTTGGGTCTGGAGAAAAATAAGTAACGGGAGGAATCATGAAACATACAAGAGAAACTATCATTGAACTCATTAACGAGTGCAGAGCCAACAATAAGCCCACGTGCCCTGATTCGTTTTATCGGCTCAGAGGATTAAACGCAAGAACAATATGGGGCGGAGCAAATCTCTGCCCCAATTAACTAAAAGGAGAACACAATGATTAAATTTGAAGAACATGATGGTAAGATTTTCCTAATGCTGGATAAGCCCACGCCATTAACACCAGATGCAGAAATGCCGTGTCTGGTAAGATTAATACAAGATGACAGCCCGATGGGGAAACATAACAAGGATTTGCATGGGTATGATCCAGAAGGATTAACACCAAAGATTTGTACCGAGGTTATTGACGTTAATGATTTATCTGACCCCAAAAGAGGAAGCGTCCGCTATGACGGATATATTTCAGGTCAGTATTATCACTTCGAGATAATCGGGACTCTCGTTACTGAAGGCTCTGCTGAGTGGGCGTGGCAGATGCTAAAGCTGCAAAAGCCTGTCTCTCATCCTGCTGAGGGGGAATTACAAGACACAGACTATACCAAAGAGGGATTTGTCCGTTGCATGGCAAAGACGGGCTGGCAACTCTACGAGCCCAAGCCAGAGCCATTCGCAAGCGTTAAGAAGGGCGATTTAATTATGTGTAGCGATGGCGTGGAACGCAAAGTTCTGTTTGTTAGCAACATTGAAGATATCCGTAGCAATAAGCTGTGGTTCAATCTTCGTATTGACAATAGCCCGCTCTACAATATCCGCACATTCTATTTTAATGGGACATTGCAACAAACAGAGAATCCCTTGCCGTTTACTCTGTGCTACATTTGCGAACCGAAGCAAAACAAGCCTGCTTTCAAGGTCGGGGATTGGGTGGAGATAGAACGCAAAGGCAAAACCTACCACAAACAAGTTATTCTAATTGATGATGATGGATTTGCAAGAGTTGAGTTCAGTTCTAGTAAAATGAAAATAGCAGATATTGGCGAAACGAGTTTACTCGGATTCAAAACAATCCGCAAACTGCACCCCTCGGAAGTGGTAATTCATATCGGCTGCCTGAGTGGGACAGTAAAAGATTTATCTTATGTGGAAGATGGCAGGTTTTGGTTTATTGGTAAGAAAACAGAAAGGTGTCCAGGTGGAATGCATGCCATTCTTTATGATGAGATGCTCGACCCAAAAACTAATGAGCTTGTGAAAAGCTTGTTGAGGGCACAGGAGGAATCAAATGATTGAGATGGAAACATGTCCCAAATGCAATGGAACAGGATTAGTGCAGATTGCACCCAATGTGCGTGGACTAAAAAGGTGTCCATTTTGTAATGGCTATGGCACTGGTAAGATAAAAACAAAAAGAGAGGAATCAAATGAAAACAATGAAGATGACCTTGTCCCAGCACAGGAGAAAGAGAAATGAAATTCATAGAACTTACAAGGCATTCATGCCCAACCCAAGGAAGACTGCTCTTAAACACAAACAACATAGCAAGCATTTACTCAGGAATAAGATTTAATGAGGAAAAGAAAGAGTATGTTCCTGTTACCGTTATCCAAGAAACAACATCAGGAGATAATTATTGGGAGGTAACAGAAACGATTGACGAAGTTATTGCACTTATCGATGAGTGCACAAACCCAGATAAAAAAGGAGTTATAAATGAGTAATATCGCCAACGATAAAAGCCATTTTGGTCTCGAAGCCGTAAAGTATAAGGATGATGTTTTATCGTGGGTCGAAACCATGTTCGAGAAAGAGAAGAAGGCTAAGGATGCGCTTATGAAATCGGATGTAATGCTCGTTGATAAGGCGGGGTTTTTGGCGCTATGCAATCTCATGCTCAAAATGAGCAAGGACATTGAAAAACTCAAAAAAGGAGACACAAATGAGTGACATCACAATAACAGGTTATTGCGTAAAGTGTCATCAATGGGTTACGCCAGATTTTCTCGCGACACTCAGGCTCTCGGCTCATGAAGGTGGTGATGTTTGTCTGAACTGCCTTTCAACATTATGAGGAACTAATGGAAGCTAAACAACAAAAAATTATTGAAGCATGGGCAGCAAAAGAGAACCTTGAGCTGGCACAGAAAGAGTATTACCTTAACCATGATGCAGGCATAGAGTATTACGAGTTCTATGATAACAATGAAGACGGATACTTTCGCATTGAAGAAGAATATAATAGAAGATTTATCTTTAAGTATTACTTCTTAGATGATACTAAGCATACCATAGAAGTCTCTGAGAACTCATTTAGAAACATCTATGCCTTCATGCAAGCAGAGTCAGACATCTTGAAAGAAGACCTCACAGAAGAGGTATTAATGCTTGTATTTACTAAGCTTCAAGACATGGCTCTAAGGATAAAGAGAGGCGATGGTTACTATAACTAAACCTATTCGAGACTACCTACATGATGGGCTTGTTACTATCAAGGCTAACAAACACTTCCCTCAGCATTGTCATGTAGAGTGTAAGCATATTAACACTGATACCAAGCACTGTAATCTCCAAGTTAAGCCTGTTAAGTTAAGCGAGTATCACATAAGAACTGGCTATTGCCGCAAGCACTTTGGCTTCATTGATAACAAGCATAAACGTATAGTCGTAGCTTGCAAGAACTGTGGCAAAGAAGTAAGTCCTTATGAGAACTATTGGAGCTACTGTTATGAATGTGCTCTATTTGAGAGGCTTGAAGAGATAGAGATATACAAGGCTGCACTAAAGAAATATGGGCATGAAGACCCAGAGGAGCTCTTAGACCCGTGATTAAAGCTATACTACTATTCTTTGCAGTAAGCTATCTGTTTACTGTAGCAATCGGACTATTTATACACAACAAAGAATGCAAGAACGCTGCTGAGTTGCTGCGTAAAGCTATAACAAAGCTTGGATATGCACAGTGGACTTGCACTAACTGTGGCACAAGGCTCAACGAGAAGAGTCTCTTCTGGTATGATGACAAGCCTATGTGCCGCCCTTGCCAGTATGAAGAACTGAATAAGCCTCAACCTTCATATAGAATGGCAGAGATAATAACAGGACTAAACAAGGCTTCTGAAACAAAGAGAATAGAAGAAGTCTATTGGTTCATCAAAGAACATGCAGACGAGGTGATAAGCCTTACTGCTTCTAACCCTGCTGATGCTCAGCTATGGAAAGTAGCAATAGCTTCAGCTACAACTAATCTTTTCATGAAAGGAGATTAAATGATTATCGTAGTATCCAAGAACTGGGTAACCATCAAAGGAGCTCCCAGTCGCAACAAAGACGACATTATAGCAATCAATGTCAATGACATTACAAGCATTGCTTATAATGATGGTAATACTATTGTTGACACTCAGTATGATGACTTCAAGTTTGCTGGTAACTATGTAGAGATACTTGTCAGCTGCATTGAGAGAGCAAAGGAATTTGATAGCCACAGAAAGACAATGGAGTTCAACCTCAAGAACTTCGAAGACCCTCTCCATCCTAAGCCTAACAGAACAGAAGTCAATAACTTTGACGACTGTGAGCCGGTTGAAGAAGATGAAGAGTGTGAACTTCCTAAACCTCTCAAGACTTGGCTTGACATCATGAAGATAATAGCACAACTTGAAGGGCTCAAAAAGAGTCTTTAACTAACCTATGTCTATGCCTCGCCTTGTCCTATATCCAATTACTCCTTGTGTCTATTCGCCAGTGGGCAAGGCTTGGCATTTACAGGAGAGAGAATGCCTAAAGACAGACTAATAGAGCTACAAGATAAAGTCTTAGAGACAATGGAGTATTTCCTTGTCTCTTTAGAGAATGAGAATAAAACTCTTAAAGAAACACTAAAGAAACTTACTGAAGACAATCAACAACTAATATCACAATTAAACGCTAAGGCTGCTGAGAGGCTGAATACAGGCACTTCATCTGCTGGGCATATCCAAAGACCAGTGGAGAATATAAGTGCCACAAGAGAGCTCTCAGACCCCTTAAAGGAGAAAATAGATGACAACAACACGACAGATGAGTCTGGATAAGTTCTTGATTGATACTACACCAGACTATAGTAAGCTACATCCCGGAACTATTTGGATGATTATAGGGTTTGAGAAGTCAGGCAAGACAACTGCTGCTTCTACCTTCTCACCCAAAGGAGAGGATGGAGTTCTTATACTGGACTTAGAGAGAGGAGTCAGAACCAAATCTAAAATCTCTGTGATTGTCAACTCACTTAATCCACCATTCAATAAAGAAGGTGGACTAATACCTTTTGAAGAAAGAGGGGAGTATGACACAGACAGTAATCCTTTGCCTGCATTATCAATGTCAGAAGCAATGGACTTGATTGAACAGACTTGGCATGACTCAGGTAAAACTACTCTTGTCTTGGACACAGTAGATGCTCTGTATCATTGGTGCTTGGATGCTGCTCATGCAGAGATTGTCTATGAAGAGAGACTCAAGCCTGCTAATAATCAGAACAAAGCTATCATAGAGTCTAAGAGCGCAGGAGACTTACCCTATGGCTCAGGTCATATTAGAGCAAGAGAGAAAGCAATAGCTATTATCTTCAGCTTGCTTGATATGATTAAAGACAATGGTATCTTAGTCCTCAACCTACACCTTAAACAGACTCACACCATCGAAGGCAAGAACATGATACTACGTAAAGGCCCAATGCTGCCTGAAGGATTTACTCGTATCTTAGGAGCTAATGCAGAAGCAATATGCCAGTTCGAGATAGACCAACAAGGCACAAGATGGGCTGACTTCGCAGGCTATGAGGAAGTGGTGATGGGTTCAAGGATTAAGACTCTCGATAAGAAGAAGTTTTTCTTTAGAGAGACAGGAGATACCTTCTATAAACAAGTCCTCAAGCACATGCAAGAGGAGCCGGTATGAAATACACAAGAGACATAGAAGAAGACAAGTACTATCTTGATAACAAGCCCGTAGAGATTGGAGATACATTTGTCTTGCTCAAGAAGAACTATAACGATGAAGCTAAAGTCTATGCAGCCATTGTCTCAGGTTTCTCTGAGATAGATGGCATGGGTATGATGGTCATTACTTGTATCAATGAAGAACAAGAAGTGATACACTTACTGCTTGATGAAGCTAAAGACTGTGCTACAAGCTATAGACTCTGTGATGAAGTTAACGCTGGCTTTGACTATACTCAAGGTGAAATCATTAGACAGCTTGAGAACTTAGTAAAGAAAGAAGAAAACAAATACGTAGGACTCAAGAAGAAGCTTGAGTTCATAAAGAAATATATTAACTTAGGAGATTAAAATGGCAAAACGAATTACATTCACTGACGACTACACACCCAAGCCTGAAGGGGTATTAGAGTCTGTCCTAAACCAAGTAGAATACTACGGCGAGAATGACAAAGACAAACTTCCTAACATGAGACATATCCAAGACCCTCTTGCTAAAGACGTGTTCAAGGTTATTGTAACACCTGAAGGACATGAAGACCGTCCCCTTGACTACTTTATTCCTTTGCAGGTTGTGTTCAATGCTAACGGAGAAGTAAACTTAGCAGACTCCAAAGGTATCAGACAGATACATGAACTGATTAAGTTATTAGGACTATCCAAAGCAGGATTCCATATGGATGGCAAGTTCATTATGGAGGATGGAGACCCTATCCCTTATGACACTATTGCTGGCTTCCTCAATGACTACATTAGAAGCAAGCCTTGTAAGCTCTATACTTCAGTTTACAAACAGTTGGCTAACAACGGCAAGCGTTACTTCAGGATGTCTCCTTTCTTGTTCTCATTTGACCAAGAAGGATTTGAGAAAGCTAAAGCTCATCATGAAGATAACCTGAACTATGAGAAAGCTCGTGAAGCTAATATGAATCAAACTGTTACACCACCTCCCGAACGACCTGCCTCTGCACCCGTAGGACAACCTAACAGACGCATACTGTAAGGGAGCTATCATGTATTATGAAACCGCCATTGGCAAACGCTTCAACAGCCCAAGAGGCGTGCTAATACATGAAGATAAACTATACGACTGGATAACTGAGAACCAAGACCAACCGCTGGGAATATCTGTCTATGCTTACAGAGACCAAGACGTAGATAAGATGAGAGACGAAAGTCCTTCAATCTGGTATAACCAAGCATACTGCCCATGGGTGCCCATTGACATTGACAAAGGGGACAACACAGATGAGGCAACGCTTGACATACTCAGAGCACTTATCTACAACCTTGACCAAAGCAATATAAGAGAAGAGTCTTATAAGATATACTTCAGCGGTAGTGGCTATCACTTAACCTTACACGGAGACTGCTTCAACTTCCCTGAAGAACACAAAGACTTGCCTTACGTAGTCAAGCAAACTATGCAAGCACTCATGATGTCATACAACTTATGGGACTTGGTAGATGATGCTGTCTATATGAGGACAGGGATACTCAGAGCTACATACTCAATCAACCCTAAGACGGGATTATACAAGATACCACTCTCAAGAGAAGAAGTAATCAAGCTCTCTCCTGAAGAGATAAAGGAGCTTGCAAAGACTCCCAGATGGGATTTTCCTTGGCTTGATGAGTATTATGGACAAGAAGAGTTTGCTGATTTAGTTCAGTTAGATGTTCCGCCTATACCTGCATATTCAAAAGTAACCGAGCCTATCCACCGCTATTCATGTGTCTATGAACTGCTGAGGCAAGGACCTGTTAAAGGTAGGCGCAACCATACTGTGCTAAACTTATCTTCACACTTCATGATGATGGGTGTTCCAAGCTCTCTCACCAAAGCATTGATGCTTGAATGGAATGAGATAAATGAGAGGGGAACCATAGCACTTGATTCTCGTGTAGTGATAGAAAAAGTAGAGTCAACTTACAAACATGGATACAAGTATGGATGTAATAACAACCTACGTAAACAGTTCTGCTCTACTCGCTGTGCTCAATACTCTAAGCAAGGCTTTATAAGTGGTGAGCTACCTGATCCTAAAGAGATAATGAAAGCTGCTGCTAAGGTTGACTTCGTTCAACTCAAAGAAGAAGGTATGCAAGTGGGTGAACAGTTTGGCTATCCCGGACAGTTCCAAGTAATGAACAATGAAATCTTTACTCTGTCCGGAGCTACCAAAGCAGGCAAGACTACTCTCATGAAGAACATTCTCTTTGGAGTGGACTTCGTAAACCCGGACAAGCTCTTGCCTATTGACAAGCTGAAGACATTTATCTACTACTCTTCAGAGCAATCACCCGACTACTTCTATCACAGCAGCTTACAGATATTGGAAGGTTGTTCAGAATCTTATGCCTCTGCTAATAGGGTAGAACTCTATAAGAAGTGGGAAGACAGATTAGCTAAGGTTATCCCTGTCGCAGGTATGTTCTCTAAGGAAGCATTACATGCTCACCTGAACGTTCCTAACCCCCCTGACGGCATAGTTATTGACACCCTTGACCACATAGCCATGAGCGGCAGTGCTGTTCAGCACCAAGTCATCATGGATGCTATGATATATCTACAACAACTAAGCTTGTCAAGAGGCTTAATCATTATTCCAGTTACACAAATAGGAAGACAAGACACCCGAGATGGTATCCTTGATATAACCTCACCAAAGGGCTCAGGTTCTATCGAGAACCAATCAAGGAAGCTGATAGGCATAATACCAAGCAAGGGTTCGACAGACATAATAAACCTCCACTTCTTAGCGGACAGTTACGGTAAGGCAATCAACGATGTCCCCCAGCTGATACGCTCTAAGGGTGGTCGTTTCAAACGTATTAAATAAGGAGTCATAATGACAGTATATATGGGAATTGACCCCGGAATGAAAGGTGCTTTTGCTGTTATGGCAGAAACACCTGCAATATATAAGATGCCGGAAGAAGAGTGTAAAGAAGAACTGCAAGAGATACTTGAAGACTTCATCAAAACTCATCCTAACGGCAAAGTAATAATCGAAAAACCAATCATAGTCCCAATGAAGGGAACCAAGCCTTGTCCTAAGTGCAAGACACGAGTTCCTTATACTTACATGCAGAAAGGAGTCTATAGGGGCTTGACTAACTATGGAATCATCATAGGCATGCTCTTGACTCTTAGGATACCCTTTGAAGAAGTCAATGGGACTACGTGGAAGAAGCATTTTAGCCTTCAAAAACAAGGCAAAGCAGGTAGCATTAAGCTTGCTAAGCAGCTTTTCCCCGAACTCATAGAAGAGATAGGCAAGGACGATAACGTAGCAGAAGCTATACTCCTTGCTGACTATGGTAGAAGACAGACCTAAGCGATTGCTGTTGCTGGACTGAGCCCTGTCTTTACTGATAGGGCTCTTTCTTTATAAGGAGATTAAATGAGACCAATTATATGTGTTAAGAATCTGAATGGCTTTAGAAAAGACCCTCAGAGGTTTGGATACTTCACAAGAGCTACAAGATATAAAGGTCATGAGCACTACTATATCTTCAATCCTGCTGAAAAAGTAACATACGACAATCAACTGCTGTCTTTTAACAAGGTTACTTATGAAGTGCTGTTAGACATTGATATGCTTCAAGACCTACACAAAGACCCTACTGCGGCTGTAGCTTACAAGATAGGAAACAGAGGCTATGCAGGTGCAAACATTGTCATAACTAACGACCTAAACAAGTTGGGCAGTATAGAACACTTAACCTTGGACTACTTAATGGCTGTCAATGTATGGATAGAAGAAGACCCTGAGTCTTTCATGGATAAAGTATATAAATATAGCTACAAGGAGACTATCAATGCTAACAAGACTAACAAAGATAGTCATTAAGTTCCACGGACAGCTTAAAGGACAAGCCCTTTATTATCAAGGCTGGACATCTGATAGTTTCCTGTGGTTTGCAAACCATGTCCCTCTTAAAAGAGGAACTTATCTTCTCTCTATACACAAAGACCATTTGCTAAGCTTGAGTCAAAGAGATTATACTACTTGCAATACGATTAAGTTCAAAGGGGCTGATCATGTTCAAATAACAGATGAAAAGTCTGCAAGAACAGCAAAGATGATACTTGGTTATGATAGCAGGCTAGAAAGGGAAACCGTCTATCTCAGGCTTGGAGGATCAAAAGTTAAGACTCTTGACGCATTAGCAGGAGACTTGTGGAAACTATCAATAGGAGCTAAAGATGCAAAACCATAAACATGCAAGAGTCTTTGGGTTCAGAGAGCCTGAAGGGCTATATCCGAATGACTTGCTTGATGTAATGATAAGGACAAAAGGAAAGAGTTTTAGAATGAGACCTTGGTTATTCCCAACTAAAGCCGGCTATATATGGTATTATGGAGACAATAAGATAGCTTACATATCTTACTTGTCTATAGACCCTATTCCGCTAATCTTTCCTTCTCGAGCCGACAGGATGGATAAATACTTCTACGAAGCCATTCTATTTGACCATGTCTCCTTAAACCTAACTCAAAGATATACTAAGTTTTTTGTGAGAGCAAATAGTTTACTTGAGCTATCTAAGGGGGAGCCAGTAGAAATTAGGCTTGTCCACCCAAGATACAAGCTCTTAGACGAGCTCACACGCTTGCAGTATAAAGAAACGATAGGAGTAAAACAATGAACCAAGTAACAAAACTAAGTAGCTATGCCATCATCTTCAACTGCATCCCCGCAGACATAAGATACTTATATGAAGATAACGAAGGCAAGAGAATATGGAAGATAAGCAAGGGAAACATCCCTGCTTGCTGGTTAGCTCAACTACCGCCACAATTAAACGCCAGATACATCAGTATAGAGGTAGAGCAAGAACTGCTCTTAAAAGCCCTCTTAGAGGCCGTAGAAGGCAAATCAATTAGCATGGTAGTAGAGCATTCACAGAAAGGCTGGACACATACTTGCACTCTCACGGCACTGAGGTTAGGTGATAGTGTTCATGCAAACTCTAAACATCACTATGTTGTGCCTATTAAGTTCTATGAAGCAGATGACGTCTATTCAGATATAGCAGTCTTGGAGTGGAAAGATGTCTTCAAGTAAAATAGAGCTCAAAGGAGTAACAATGGAGATATACGAGAAAGATGACTCTATCTATCCCAAGACACCTTACGTGTTCAGCCTTCATTATAACCATAAGTATAACCTAATATTCTTAGTCCCTATAAAGACAGGAATGAAATGTTATAACAGGGTGTTTGTTACTGCTACCATGCTTCAGGCGATAGTAGATAAAGAATCTGTTTCAGGTATGCTTTCTGAAGGTGAGTCTTACTATGTTCTTAGTAAGTATGACATAAAGATGCTTACTCATAACAAGAAAAGAGTAACTTGCACCATGGTAGATAAAGAAAGGTTTAGGGATGAAATGCTTAAAATAAACTACAAGAAGGTAATAGGAGTTGAAGAATGAGAAAAGACTTAGTGAAGATACCCGATGCAAGAATTGAAGTAGATTATCTTAACTTCGATACTCACTATCAGATATTCTATTCTCCCAAAGATGATGAGTTCTTCTTTGGCTGTGATAACATCCTTGAAAGCAACATATATTATCCTTATGATTATAATTATCCTTATCATATAGCTGAAAAGTGGCTAAAGAGTTTATCTGAACTACACTTGCCAAGTGATTTCATGCTTGCTTTGTTTGTAGAACATTATTCTTATTCATGGGAGTATGTTCTTGATACAAGGATACAAGGCTATATAGATGATACAATAAGGTTATCTACTTATGCTTTAGTAACAAGCCAAAAAGAAGAACCTATGGTGAATGCAATATTGCTTAGACCTTTCCCAGACCATGAGACTTTAGCTGATGCTTTAGATATCATTGACTACAAAAAGACAATAGGAGCAATAGGATGACAAGCACTAACCTTGAACTTATGATTAAGTTCCCTAACAATAAAAGAGAACAAATATATTCACCTCCTAAAGGATTTAAAGACAAGTATCTTATTAAAGAAGGAATGCTAATGTATATACATAGGTCAGGCTCTAAAGAATCTCCTCGTTGTATATACTTACCATGCGACCTTCTTCTTGAACTAACCAAAACTTATAGATATAGAAAAGCTTATTGTAAAACCATTAAGCGTGGAACTGTTATGTTTTGTTCTTGCTACATAAAGATTCCTCCATATAACAGTAAGTTCATTGAGACGCTATCAAGGCTTGTATACAAGCATTCAATAGGAGCTTTGGAATGAAGAAGACATCAACAGAAAAGCTTAGCGTTGTAGTTCTCATAGGTAAAAATATTGAATATACTTACAAGCCACCCTGCTTTATTAAGGATGCTATTGAAGGCTACCCACCTAAGATTATTCTTTATAATGTAAATGGCGATAAGTATGACTATCTTACCATTCCATTAGATAGATTCTCTAAGCTTACTGACCATTACCAAAGAGGTAGTGTTAGTTATATAAATAGAACTTGGTGGGTAAGGAAAGCCATGGTTTATATAGACATAAAAACAGTCTATCCAAAGGAGGTCTTTGACGATGCTCTTATAGTTAATCTTTATAAATATAACATAGGGGCTACAGAATGAAGCCTAAGAAAATAGCAACCATGACTAACTCAATCACTGGCAACAAGCACGGACTATACATCTTAGATAGGAGACTTGTCTTCTTTGAAGATGACAGAGCTTTACTCTATAAACATGAGCTCAGTCCTGCTTTCTCGTTTAGGCTGCTTAATAAGCTGTTTACGGGACAATCTTCTGATTTCAGTATAGATGATGCAGGTGAGTATTTTAACGTCACCAAACGTCTCTCAGCCCCCTTGTGGAGTTTTACAAGAGTCAGGAGAGATAAGAGAATTAACTTAACAAAAATACAAGCCTCTATAGTTAGAGGACTATAACAAACACATAAGGAGATATAACATGAGACCGATTAAACTGAAAGAGTCAATCAAACACGCAATCAAACACAACCTGCCCCTGCTTATTAAAGGAGCTCCGGGTGTAGGTAAAACAGACATTATGAAGCAAGCTTGTGAGGAAACTGATACTGAGCTTATCATATCACATCCTGTAGTCTCTGACCCTACTGACTACAAAGGCTTGCCCTTCCCTGACCCTAATGGTAAAGAAGCACACTTCTTGCCCTTTGGTGAACTCAACAAACTATTACAAGCAGACAATCCTACTGTCTTCTTCATGGACGACCTTGGACAAGCTTCAATTTCTGTACAGGCCGCCGCTATGCAGCTTATATTAGGCAGACAAATCAATGGCTTTAACGTCTCTGACCACGTTGTCTTCATGGCTGCTACCAACAGACGTCAAGACAAAGCAGGAGTAGCAGGGATACTTGAACCTGTTAAGTCAAGGTTTGCTTCAATCATTGAACTCACACCTACTCATGAAGACTGGATACAGTGGGCTCTCAAAGAAGGAGTAAACGAAAGAGTCATTGCGTTTGTAAAGACCAAGCCTGATATACTCTTTGCCTTTGAAGCAACATCAGACCTTGTCAATACACCATCACCCAGAACAATAGTCAATGCTTCTAAGATTATAGACACTGTTAAAGATGACTTGATACTTAGAGATGAACTTGTAGCTGGTGCAGCAGGTGAAGGCTTTGCCGCTGAGTATGCTGCTTATGAGAGAGTGTATGACAAGATACCAAGCATTGATGAAATCATGCACGACCCAGAGAATGCAATCATCCCTGAAGGACATCACCTTGATAGACTATTTGCTATCTCAGTCATGTGTTCTAACTACATGAACGCAGAGAACTATGAACAGCTCTACAAATACGTATCAAGGCTACCAAGAGACTTTGAGTTCGCAGTGCATACTGATGCCTCATATAGAGATAATAGTATCATAGACGACTCATTAGGCTTCTTGAAATGGATTAAGAACAACAAAGACCTCATAGCATAAATAGGAGACAAACAATGAAAGCAAGAAAGAAAGGATTACTCGTAGGGCTTAATATCTCACGCTGGAGTGCTCAGAAGAAAGACTTGTCAGCAGTAGAGATTATAGCCAATGAACACGGAACTAAGAGAGATAGAGCAAGGTTCTATAAGACTCTTATCTCCGGCCCTGAAATAGATGCAGTCATGTCTGCTGCTAACAGAGCACGTGCTGCACATAACAAGATGACAATACCTTGGAACTCAGATGGAGCTCGATACTTACAGACAGCAAGCCTCTATGACTACATTGGTATGATGAACGATGCTAAGCAAGACTACTACGATACAGTAGATAAGTTCCTTGAAGTCTATGAACACTTGTGCTTAGAAGCTGTGGATGACTTAGGAGACCTGTATAAAGCTTCCGAGTATCCATCCAAAGAAGAGATAAGAAAGAAGTTTAGCATGGACTACTACATGGAACCTGTGCCTGATAACTTCGACTCTATCTTTGCAGACATCTACCAAGATGAACTTGAAGCTCAACTTAAAGCTTCACTGCAAAAGAAGTCTCAAGCTGCAAGAGAAACTCTGCTCAGAGATATTCTCATGTTTGCAGAGAGAGCAGTAGATAGGCTTAAAGACCAAGACGCAGTGTTTAGGTCAAGCCTTATCACTAACATCATCGACTCATGCAAGAGAGCCATCAAGTTTGAAGAGTTCATTGATGAGTATGATAAAGCTATGATTAGAAGCTGGCAAAGCGAATATGAGTCTATCGAGATTGATGTTATCAGAGTCAGCCCCAACTATAGAAAGACAGAGTATGAACGAGCTGTCAAACTAACTACTGATATAAAGGCTTTAATCAATGAGTCAGAACCAACAGAAGATTGATAGTGCTCTAATGAGAGCTAAAGCCGCTATACGCTTCTCTATGCCCTTCTTCTCATCACTACTACTCAAGATGCCTACAGTCCCCATGGACAAGGCAATGCTTCCTCAAGGACGTAGTAAAGGAGACTTTGCTACTAACGGTGTGAACATATACTATAACCCCGAATATGTTATGAAAGCACAGAGAGGTGAGTTAGCTTGGGATTTGTGTCATGAGCTAATGCACATTGTATTAGAGCACCCGCTGAGAAGGGGTAATAGAGAGCAAGGGTTATGGAATAGTGCTTGTGATTATGCCGTGAACCTTCTACTTGATGATGTCGTTGAATCATCGAGGAAGTCCAACAAGTGGATACAAAAGCCCAAGAATGGAGTTCTTCTCAATAAAGGTTATGAAGGCATGTCGGCAGAGAAAATCTATACCATTCTTCATGGACAATCAGAGAATGAACAGAACCAGCAAAAAGAACAATCAAACAATGTTCTCGACTTCCCGGGCTCCAACGATAATAATAATCAAGGAGGCTTGGATGAACCTAAGCAAGAAGCTGGACAAGATGGTAAAGGAAACGGAAGCGAACCTGAACAATCAGATAAGCAACCTCAAGAACAAGATAGACAAGCAAGTCAAAGACTTAGAGAGCAATCTCGACAAACAGTTGAAGAGTATAGAAGACAACTTAAATCAGATATAGCTATTGCTTCGATGATAGCTAAGTCTCAAGGTGAGATGTCTGACCCTATGCAAAGGGTAGTTCAGAATATACTTGAATCAAAACTGCCATGGCAAGAGATACTGAGCAGATTCGTTACTGAGAAATCAACCAACGATTACTCATGGTCTATGCCTAACAAACGCTATGTCCACACAGGACTCTACCTACCTGAGCTTAATAGCCCGGAAGTAAAGAAGATTGGCATAGCTGTAGATACATCAGGCAGCATTAACCAAGCTGACTTTGACGAGTTCGTATCTGAGATGAAATCCATCTTAGCACTATTCCAAGGTGCAGAAGCACATGTCGTGTATGTGGACTGGAACGTCTGCGGGACAGATACGCTTGACGCATACACAGATAAACTAACGCCCAAGGGTGGGGGTGGTACTGACTATCGCCCCGCCTTTGAGCACTTTGACAAGCTCGGTGAAGACATCGGGTGCATAATATACTTCACTGATGGCTGGTGTGATAGTTTCCCTGAACGTTCAGACTACCCTGTATTGTGGGTCTGCAACGACAGAGAAAACTTTGAACCCCCATTAGGTGAAGTAATACACATGGAGACAAACAGATGATACTGATACTATTAGGACTAATACTTGTAATCATAACACTGGCTATACTGCTCTCAGTCTTTATAGTCTTGTGGAGACGAGAGAAAGACTGGGCTCTGACATGGCATAATAGCTACACATATATCTACTCACAATACCTACAGCTTGTTAGGGTTGGAGAGACAGCTCAACTGAGGTGTTCTAAGTGTGGCAAGTATAATGGTAACTTTGCTGACTACATTAGAAATAATGAAGAGCATATAGTTCTATTGGGAAAACCCAGAAAGAAGATAGACTTATTCGTATGCAATAGGTGTAAGGAGAAAGAAAATGGATAAGACAACCAACTACGTAGCTATGCTTCCCTTTCAAGTGGGAGAAACAACTTGCTTTAGCTGTAGGTTCAATGACCGTAGCTGTAGGTTCAATGACCGTATAGAGTGTCTTCTCTTTGGTGGAAGCACCTATGGCGGAACTTTAAGAACAAAGACTTGCAGAGAGCAAATAGACAAGCTTCCTGAAGGCTCAATCATAGACTTAACTAAAGGAGGCAAATAATGCCAAGAAGATTGAGTAGTCTATATGACTTAAACCAATACCAAGCACAGATTGAAGACAAGCTCTTTGAGTCTGGTGGAGTAGAAACAGCAGAAGTCAAGTTCCTTATTAGAGAACTACAGAACAAGTTAGCTATCAATGTATCCCAAGTCCAAGACATGGTAGAGAAGCTTGAGGCTGAAGAACAAATGGCTAAAGACTTAGCTGACGAATGGAAACGTAAAGCTACAATGAGAGCCAATGCTGTAAAGGTGCTCAAAGAAGCAATGATAGACATGATGGAAGACTTAGGCAGTAAGCCTGTTATCTCAGAGAAGTGGACTATAACATTAGCTAACAGCCCCGGCTCAGTAGATACATACGACATCAAGTCTGTCCCTGATAAGTATAAGAAAGTCCAAGCCACAATGAGTGCAGAGACTTTCAACAAAGTAAAAGAACAACTAAAGATATTTGGCACTCCTAAAGAGTCTCTTGACAAAACAAAAGCAAGAGCTGATATCAAAGACTTTGAGACACTTGAAGACGGTCAAGAAGTAGGTATCGAAGGAGTGTTTGTAACCAAAGGGAAGTACATATCGGTCAGATAAATCTCCCTCCTAAAGGAAGAGCCCCCTCGTCATTGAGGGGGCTACCTTATAATTTTGCTTTTAAGGGGTCTTAGAGCTCGATAGAGACACTTTTAATCACCCTTAGACTACCATCTACTATCTGAGACAAAGTGCTTGTATCTTTGAGATAGCGGCGATACATGCAAATCTTCTTTCGCTCAGGGTCAACTATAACATAAAGAGGTTCAAGGCTTGTATTGATTAAATCAAGCCCTGTATTGATTGCATCGTCTGTATTAAACATTGTCCAAGTTACTTCAAGGGCTAAGCCTTGTGCGTGCTGAGCAATGTGAGGTGCATTCTCTACCCTATAATTTTGACTTCTCATATAGGCTTCGGACATGAACCCTCTTATAATTTTTAAGTCTCCATACTCTCTCCCAATCGCAGGTATTAACAACCAAGCTGTGCTCAGTAGGTTGTCTATGTATTCATTCTTGAGAGCAAAGTTGTGAGGATTTAAGCTTTCGATAGTTACGTTCTCTGCAAACTTGACATCGTAATTCATGATTAGTCTCCTTTAATATCCTTCGCCAAACAAGGCTTCGTTGCCTGCATAGTCGTCTTCGTAGTACTCTTCTTCAGGCGGGACTTCACCAGTCTCAGTAGCACCGACCATCTCAGACAGGTATTGTAAGATTTCTTGCTTTGTTTCATCAGGGATGTCTGCAAGCATGTGAACAATCTCAGGCTCCAAAGCGAGTATAATCATTACCCCTTGGGGCCCTATCTCTTGTATCAGCTGTTCGATAATTTTCATTGGGTCCATGTTTAAGCTCCTTTACATTTTGTCATAAGGTATATTGTGGTATAAGTAGTAAGCATAACACACCAGACTCCTGATGAAGTTATGCAAGGTTTCATTATCTACATGAGGGTATATAATCTCAGGTGAGTATCTCTCTATGACATCAGTAGCAATTTGGTCAACGTCCTTCTTGCCAATCGTAATGTTCTTACGGATATGTTCATAGATAGTGTTCATAATAGGTTTGTGTTTAGCTAACATCTTATCTCCTTATCTGTCTTGGTTTCTGTATGTATTGAGGTCTATACTGTGGCACTCTGTTTGCATAAGCATTGTAGTGTCTCTGCACGTTACGTGAGTTCAAGCTCGCAACAGAGGCATAGTTCTCTCGTTCTACTGCGTTAAGGGCTTGGTTAAGTCTATTCTTAGTTACATACTTCTGCCTAACTTCATAAGGCATGTCATAAGTATCAACCCAAGGGACTAAGCCTGACCACCTGCTCATAGCATCAGAGAATATACGAGCTGCGTGTTCATAGCCTTGCTTCTTGTCATCAACGTTACCTAAGATACCGGAGAATGCAGTAGCTTCAAACATGGTGATGGGAACGTTAAGTGCCCAGAGGTGTCTAAACATTGCAGTATCAGCTCTAAACTCTTTGGAGATGTCTCTAAGGTTCTTGCCATAGTATCCTGCTTCAATGACTCCCTCAGACAGTTGTTCTACCCAGTTAGATTTAGCAGTGAGGATGTTAGTCAAGCCTTCTATGGCTGTCCTATCCCCAAGCAATCTATCTTTAGCGTAGTTACCGCCTGCCATGCCTAATGTGAAGTTCAAGGCTTGTGCTTTATATCTCTCATATTCTTCATCAGTAACGTTTCTAAGCCCTGTCATAGCTACAAAGAAGTTGGTCAAGTCTTCTACCCCTCGCATAGGGTTCACTGTCTCAGCAAGAGGTAGTCTCCACCTTGCAGCCATGTCCAAGTATTCTTCTACTCCTTCTTCAGGGTCTTCTTTACGAAGGAAGTCTCTAACCATCATCCACATGCCCAGTGCAAGCATGCTGCCTAATGCACCCCCACCTGCCATAACATTGCGGAAGTGCTTCTCATTGATATTGCCCGGAGAGTCAGCAGCACCACCATAGTCCCACCTACCTTGGTCTGTGCCTGTTACTGAACGCCTAACAGCAATAGCAGTGTTATCAATAGCATTGACCATCACGTGCCTGAATGTCCACCAATACTTAGTAAACATAGCAGTAGCTACTTTAGGTGCAGTGTCAGCAGTCTCAAGGCTGATGTGTGCAAAGAGAGGTTTACCTAAGCTTGAGAACTCTGCAAGAGGGACAGTCAAGTCTTCATAAGCTCTGTCAATAATCTCAGGCATAGACTTATCTACAAAATCAATGAAGGCTTGTTTGTCAGTAGCATAGTCAAGGTTAGCAAGCTTTGCTCTGTTCTTTGTCTCTGCGTAAGCCATCATGTAAATCAATGACCTAAGCTTAGTCTCTTGACCACCATAGACAAAGTTCTCTTTATACCAATCACTTGCTGAGCCTACTATGCCACCATCAGCTAAGAACTGTCCGAACCTGCGCATATTATGCAAGAAGGCATCCTCAAAGCCTTTTGGTGGGGAAGTAAACTGCTGGACTAAGCCTGTGCTTACAAAGTCCTCTCCAAGCTTCTGTGCTGAGTCAAGGATGTATCTGTCTGCATCACTGCCGGACTTCTTTATCTTGCCTATGTCTTGGATAGTTCCAACGTTAATGCTTGCTGCCCAGCGTGCAAAGGTATTATATATCTTATTAGCTCCTGCACTTCTGGGGCCGGAAATTGCAGAGATGACATAGAGGCTTGGGAAAGTCCCTGCCATCTTCAAGGCTTTAGCAGCCTCAGTATCCTGCCTTCTGTCATAGTTAAGCTGGTAGTCAATCTTTCTTATCAAGTCAGTAGCAGCATTGACAGAGTTAATGCGAGAAGGGTCAGTATCAAGACCTTGATATTCAAGCCTTGCTTTGTTTATGTCCATGTGCTCACGAGAGATTGTCATAAGCATACGGTTAAACATATCCCTGTTAGTAAGAAGGTTTGTTATAATCATCTTCTCAAAGTCTGCATTTTCACCTTGCACGCCAAAGTGTTCTTTAGGTCTGAAGTTAGAAGGGACAAAGAGTCTGCTATCGCCAAGCGTTGAACTAATCTCACTATACTTGCCGTATAAGTCTGAGTCATAGGTAGGCATATAGTTCAGCCTTGCCTTCTTAGTAATGTCAGTCTGTTCAAGTATCCTCTTAACCTCAAAGAGCTTTCCAGTCTCGCCTATGTCTTCTACCACTTTGTCATAGTAGGCTTGGACATACTCGTGCATATACTTGTAAAGACCAACCACTGTGTTTCGACCTGCGTTGGCTACTACTGTCTCAATCTCTCCCTTGCCTATGTTAGCAGCACCATAATTGATAGCATCCCATCTATCCTTGACCATTCTAAGCCCTTCCATAACGTCATTTATCTGGTCATTGTCTATGTTAAAGTCTCTTGAGATGTCAGCAGATAATCTACCTACTTGATTATTGTCATTGAAGTCAACTCCATCAAGAGCAGGAAGCATTCTATTGAGTATGTTTCTACTTATCTTATTCTGTCTAAAGACTTCAAGCTTAGCTGCATCACCCATGAGCTTGTTAATGTTATTAGCTAAGATATTGTATCCTTCACCTGAGCCTTGACCGAACTGAGCATTCCTAACCATAGCCTCTCTTGTGGGAAACCAATTCTTTGCAGCAATAAAGGGGTTCAAGCTGATACCAAGCTTCCTCTGCAATGCACCAAGGATAGGAATACGCTCAACAAAGTTTGCATCATGTTCAAGTGCTAAGCCTACTGAGTATAAAGCATTCACAGCAGCAGCACTGGATAACTCTTCTTTCATGCCTAACAACTCGCTTGGATTAGGTGAGTCTTTAACTAACTCTTCAAGAGCAACTTTGACCATCCTAACATAAGAGTCTCGCTGGGTTAAGTCAGGGTGCTTCATAAGAGCCTCTAAGCTATCAAATCCGCCACCTTTTCCCCCAAAGGAGGTTATATACTTAACAGCAGCATCAATGTCGCTATACGTCTCCTTATTGCCTCTAATGAAGTCGTCCATCTCATTACCACCAATCCTTGAAGCAATGGCAATCATGTCCTCAGTCATAGCACGTAGCTGAGTATCGCTTGTATTTACATCTTCACCTTTAGGCTTAGGGGTAAGCAGTCCCCTTACTCGGTTAAAGAAACCTTCTGAAATCTTACAAGACATTAGCAGTCTCCTTCTCTAAAATAGTATGCGTCAACAGCTTCTCTAAAGTCAGCTTCATTGAACAGGTTGAGTCTTGAGCCTTGTATAGCTTTCTCCCAAGACTTCTTGATTGTAAATTGTTCTTCTACACTCTCAGCTTCAGTATCTTCATGGAGTATTGCTTCAAGCTTGATACGCCTATCTTCACCTACACCTATGTCTCCACTCTTCACAGCACCTCTGATTGTGCTTGCTATATCTCTGGTGAGTCCGCTTGCAGCCATCATGAATCCAAACTTAGACTCATTCTTCATTGCAATGTTAAGGGCTCTGATGACAGTCTGAACACTTGAGACCTTATCAGGGTTTGCATCAAGCATCTTCATAGTATCAAAGTTATAGAGCTTCTCAGCAAAGTCATATACAGATAAACCTTTACCTGTTTTGTCATCAATCAATATAGGAACTCTCTGCTTAGAAAGAGTAACATCAGTCATAAGCTTGTCATAGGTGTCAAGACCACCAATCCTTACTCTATCCGCAGTAACATATCCTTTCTCTCCTGATACCCATGTTATTCCCATGATTTCCAAAGCGTCTTTAATTTGTCCTGCTGTCATTGAGGAGTTAAGTTCCTTCTGCATTATGTCAGAGACTATAGCTCCGAGGTCATCAAATGAGGTATAGCGGCTATCAATGGTTAAGTATTGTCCACCAAGTGTTCTTAGCTTAGCTTCAAACTCATCTATCCCATTAGCTCCTATACGCTCTACAAGCATGTTAGAAGTTGTCATCACTCTGTCTATGTCAGTATGCAGGTCAAGCTTTGTCTTGTTCATGAGAGCACTGTTACCCATGTCAGAGTTAATGAATCGCTGGAACATAGCAGTGCTTGAGTTCATGTATCTCATATTACTGAACAAGTCTGCTGTCTCATAGGCTTGTTTCCACTCACCATCCATGATATGAGCAAAGACCCTGTAATTGACAGGCAGCCATTTAGACTCTGCACCACCCTTGACACTTCTTAAAAGTTCTCTTTGTCTTGATAAGCTTATGTCATTGTCAGGAGTCATCATCTTTTGGATGTCTTGCATTGTTCTCAGATTGTTTCTAAGAACTTCTTTAGTCGCTGCACTTAGTCCACCAGTGAACTTAGCATTGACGCTATCATTGAACGCTGTCCTGTCATCATCAGGGTAGTGATACCTTACGTCAGAGGAGACAAACTTAATGGCATCAGCACCTACGACAGAGGCTCCAAAGACGTCAACAGTGCTTGCAGCATAGAGCTCTAAAGCAAAGTTCTCTGCATCACTAACAAACTCATTTATGTTACTGTAAACCTTGCTTACCCTATCAGCACCTGCACTCTTAGTATTTACAAGTGCATTGTTCACTGAGCTGAGCAAAGCTTCAGGCATAGTAGCATAGATAGTTTGAGAGAACATACTCGGCTTAGAAGGTGTAGAAGCAGTGATACGAGCATTAACGAAGTCAACAGCTCTTGCGATAACTTGTTCCGGTGTGCCAGTCAACTCTACATCAAAAGCTCCTATGATTCTCTTTGCACCAATCTTGTTATCATCGTCTTGGGCAAGGTATATGTTATAGTTGTCATCTCTGCCTTTAGTGATGATATAGTCTTCACCTCTGTTTCTGTCTGTAATGATATTAACAAGTCCTGATGAGCCTATTGCTTTGCCACCAAGGAGCTCAGTCCTGCCTATGTTCAAAGACTCTTCTTTGGTGTTAGTGAAGAAGACAAGCCTGTTTAGAGTATCTTTAATCTCACCTGCTAACCAAGCATCACCAAGCACTCTCTCTTGAGACACCTGAAGGACACCTTCAGCTCTTGAGGACTGCAGGGAAGCATTAAGAAGCTCTGCTTTAGCTGTATTGTTCACAGTGATTTCACCATGATAGATAGCTGAAGCAAGAGATTGCAAGATTTGTATTCTACCTACTACTCCACTGAGAGCATTGCTTGCCATATATCCGGTCTTAGGAGTTGAAGAGTAAGCGTCTTGCGGTCTCCCTGAGCTAAACTTATTAACAAGGATAGAGTGCTCAGCAGCCTTCTTGTTAGCTAAAAGTATATTCTCCCCTAAGTCCCTAACAAGTTCCCCCTCAGACCTGCCATGGTCTTTACCAAGATAGTAGTTGCCTATCTCTATTGCAAGCTTCTTTATATCTACAGGAGACAGCCCCAAGCTCAAGTCCCCATCAAAGTCTCCGCCTGAGAGCCATTGTTTGAAGTTGCTTATCTGAAGGCTATCGCCCTCAAGGATGTTCAAGACTCCTCTAATGGGGACAAAGCTTGCATCTTCTACAACGTGAGGTGAGCGATAGACTCCCATCATATAGACAGTCTCGCCTTCGACAGTTGTCTTGATGATAGAGTTGCCAAGCCTGCTATGTTCTTTAGAGACAAAGTCAAGCAGCTCAGTAGAGATAGTCTGAAGTCTCTCGTTAGTCATATTAGTAAAGCCATTGTAGCTTTCTCTAACTTCTCTAACAAGGTCTCGTATATCGTTATTACCACCTATCTGTCTTGCTCTTTCTTCTGCCATAGTAGCAAGCAGGTTAATGCCAATGTTTGAAGTAGAGGGTAGATACTCTCCTTCTCTTCCGGCGACAACAGTAAACCTTCTGTTATAAAACTCCTCGTTAATCATGCGTGCAGAATTATCAGACAATCTGGAAGGGGCACTTGAGGCTGTAGCAACAAAGATATCATGGTCATTAAGAGTGTTCAAGGCTCTAAAGAACTGATAAGCGTTATCACGGACACTGCCTGTAGGTGTAGCAGATTCTCTCAATACATCTATGAACATAGTTACTCTTGCTTTCTCTGCTATTGTGCCTGCAAGCTGCAATGAGTTAGCACTCTTTTTGATTCGTGAGTAAGTATCAGCATGGAGATACTGTGCTCTCATGAAGCGTTCAAATTGGTTTCTATCAAGCTCTACTCCATCTCTGCTTTCACTAAGGGTGTTCATGAAGTGCACCCCAGCCCAGTAGCCATGCTTGAATGTAGTAGGGTTTACATCAATGTAGTGAGTGTTAGTCTCTTCATCATACATGCTCTCTCTGGCAACATAGTGCTGCTTATACATGCCTCCATCTTTGGAGACAGTCTTGACTGAGCCATTGGTATTGGTGCCAAGAACATGGTTAAAGTATCTAACAAAGTAAGGACTTGCAAGGCTTTCACCATCTTCACCATCACCTGTAGAACGAAGCACTATCCTTGCGTTGTCTTGAGTAAGTCTTTCATAGATAGCACCAGCTTCACTTTCTGATACTCTTCTATTGGTGAGTAATCCTGACCATCTCTTAGCCATAGAAGCATGGTCAAAGTCAAAAGCTAAGCCTCGTGTCAAGACTGCTGCCATTGCATTAGCAAGCGTTCTGTGAGGGTCTGTGGACTTATAGGCATCAATGTCAAGCCTGTCTTGTTCTCTGACAGCAGCATCGGCTATCATCTTGTTCACTGTGTCCATGCGATAAGCTTCAATCTGAGGTCTGTCAAGAGCCATGGTTCTGTCAACACTGACATTCTGTCCTGCATATCTTTGTTCTATGATTCCACCAATGAACTCAAGCATTGTCTGGGGACTTGCACTATCTATATAGCTTTGCTCAAGCATGAAGTCTCTGTTAATCTCAGACACACGTCTTGCTCTATCTTCTTCAAGCCTTGCCATAGTCCCCCTGACATGCTCTTGAAGTCTCACAAGCCTGCTTTGAGTCTCAGCAATGTTATCCCAGTCTATATTGGACACAGCTTCTCTGAAGCTCCTAGTAAGGTCTTCGGCAATAGTGACACTTTCAAACCCAGTCAAGGCATCTGTTAGGTTCTGAGAACTTGCAGTAAGTGCATCAGTAAAGTCTTGAGTCTCACCTGTCCGTCTTGCCATTGACTCAATCTCTGTCAGAAGTTCTCCTATCTCATATATAACAAGCTCTGAATAGTCTATGTTCTCATTGACAGTCCTAAGAGCAACTTGGACAGCTTGGCTTCTGCCTCTAACATAGTCTTCAGTAAGTTCAGAGAATGCAATTCTCTCTATGACATTGCCTTCAGCATCAAGTATATCAAGCTCGTGGTCAGGGAACTCTGTTCTGTGTCTGTCCACTGAGACAGATTGGTTATAGCCTTTACCCAGTGCTTCAATAAGTTTGTCAGTAAACTCTTTGTGTCCTTTAGGGAGTGTGCCTCTATTAAGCTCAGCTTTAAGGTCTTCTAAGTTCTGTATTGCCCAGAATGTAAAGTTTCCACCAAGAGGAGTTCCATCATCAGGGACAGGTATAGTAGGTTCTTCAGAAAGATAAAGCTGAAGTTCTTTAATGAACGAGTCTATAATAACATCTTGCTTCATCTCAGAGAAGTCAGCACTAAACTTAATCCACACTTGCTGATTAGGAGCTCCTGAGAGTGCAATATCTATAAAGCCATTGTTCTTCATGTCAAGAGCTTGTTCTTTAGTTAAAGGTGCAGTCTGGACAATCGTGCTATTGGAGTCAAAGTATAGAGTGGAAGCCGTTACTTTGTCAAGCCTGAGTATCTGTCTGCCATAAGAGTCATAACTTACAGTTTGTCCTATATGAGTAGCAAGCATACTCTCTTTCAGCATATACTGAGCAAAGGCTTGTCTATCAGCTGCATTCATCTTGAGTATAGTCTCACCAAACTTTGTCTGATAGAGTTCACCAAGCACTGCATTAGCAGCAGCTTCAATGTTAAGTCTATCGTTGCCATAGGTATGAGCTGCAAGCTGGGCTTGAGCTACTGAGACAATCAAGGGAGCTTCTTTCTTAGCTCTGTCTGCTAAGTCAGCAATAGCTGTCATGACTTCTCTGCCGCTATCATCAACAATAGGTATCATAGGTCTATCATTGAGATGTCTTGTTATAATCTCTTGTGAGCTCCTTAGACCCTCTTGCGAGGCATCTATTAGGCTATGGGTATATCCTATACTCCTGCGAGCCGAACGTGCGTCCTTGGGCACATTAGACGTGTTTAACGTGATTTCAGGAACTTGGTTAGGGTCATTCGCTGAAGGAAGCTTAACAGACTCTACCTTAACAGGGATGTCTTCAAGCTCTACTCTGAATTGTTCTGCTATCTTTCTATTGGTTGCAAGGATTGCACGGTCAATGTTTTCTTCAGGACTTGCATTACTTGAGTTATTGAAGATAAGCTCGTGCATAAGATACTTGGTAACAGCAGTCTGAATGAACTCTCTGCTCAGTGCCATAGCTCTGTCATCGCTGATGTTCTTGTTATCAAGGTGCATTGCTATTGTAGCAAGGTCGTTTATTCTTTGACGATTACCGTCTTGGTTCACTATTCTGATTCTTGAGTCTTCAATCTCTCCGACTAAAGCAAGAGCTAAGTATGAAGACACTTCATCAGACGAACCTAAGACAACTCTTGCAGTGGTAAGCTGGTCAGATATTTTGCCAACTGTTACAAGCTGTGCCATGATAGCCCTATTGTCTGCAATCATACTATCTATTCTTTCAAAGCGTTCCAAGCCTTTACTAAGCCCTTTGCCTATCTCTGTGTCCATAATGTCTTTCAAGTGATTGGCAGAGTATATGCCTTCAAAGATATTGCCATAGAGAACCTTAACATTTCTTCTAAGCTCTGCATCCATGTTCTCATAGAAAGCAGACAGAACTTTGTTAGTAGGCAGTACATGTTCACTAATAAACTTTGCAGCTTGGTTGACATCAAGAGAAGCAACATTGTCTTTAATGTTTATCCATTCATCTCCTGCTGCTCCTGCTTTAAGAAACTCTTTCATTGACTCAAGCTGTATCTTTGTGTAAGCCTGAGCTGCACCAACTATGTCAGAAGTAGTAGAGCCGGAGAGAGAAAGCTTGTGGTCTAACAGTTCAGGGTCTTCTACCTTACCTGCAATGCCATCAAAGAAGTCTATTACAAGGTTGATACCATCTTTCTGGTCTGAACCATCTCCTATGTCTAGGTAAGCTTGTCTATTCTCTATCCTGTTCTTGATAGTAGATAGTCTGCGAAACTCTACACTGTCAGGGTCAAGAGTAGGCAAGGTCTCTGTAATGTATTTCAAGTCTTCATCAATATGCTTCTTCTGAATATCTCTATACTTGGAGTATTGCTCAGCTAAGCCTCTCATCTCAGTCCCTATTTTTCTTCTTGTTTCTTCAGTCAAAGGTATCCCAATCATCTCATCACTAATTCTTGAGTCAGAGTGTAAATGATTTATGAGGTCTTCATAACTAACCTTCTCTGAAGGTGTGCCACTCTTGCCTAACGGGACTGTGTGTGAGTCAAGGTCTCTTATCATAGCAGAAGCTTGTTCAACATTCTGTCCGCTGCGAACCATATTGCCAAGCTCTCTTCTGATTGCAACCATGAAATTGCCTTGAATAGAGCCTTCATCTCTAAGAGCTTCAGACTGGACAATAGCACTGCCTGCAGTAATCATAGTGCCAACCTGTCTAAACCTGCTTGCCATGCCTTCAGCAGTGCCAGCAGTAACAAACTGAGTTAATGAGTTTACAAGGTTCTCAGCCTGTTCTTTAGTTTCAACTCTAAGCACAGCAGCTTCTTTAAGGAACTTATATGCTTCATCTGCACGAGCTCCCATGTCATTAAAATAAGCCATGCGTGTGCGTTCGTTGTAGTCTCCAATGCCGCCTCTGCCAGTGATTCTATAGTAAGCACTACCTAAGAGCCTTGATACATCATTAGCTTCATACTCTTGCATTTTCCACAGTGCAGTATAAGCTTTGCGTGCATTACGAGGGTCAGCTTGTCCACCAATCAATTCAATCAGTGCAGCATGACCTTTGTGAGGGCTGTGCATATTAGCCAGATAGTTCAACTCAGTATATCTACCACCATCGAATACTCCACCAGAGATTTTATAAAGCTGTCTTGCCCACTTACCTTCATTATCAAAGTGTTTGTCCATCTCGCCAGCCCAAGCTCTACTCATCCACTTGTTACTGTGAGCAGGAGGTGCACCTTTAATAGCTCTAAAGGGAGATTGGATGGTTTGTCTGATTACTTTAGTTGTAAACCTCATAGCTCCACGTCTTGCTGCTTGGTGAATGAACTGTGAGCCAATCTCTTCCATAGACTTCATTGAACCATCAGCATGAGTGTGTCCTGAAAACTCTTCACGAGAGGGAAGGAAAGGTCTTGAACCATAAGCTAGCTCTACCAAGCCATGTGCAGCATGGTCAATAGCAAGGTCAACTCCAATGTCTGTCAAATGAGATAAAGTATTACTGAGTGCAAGGGTGAGATAAAACTTACCTGCCTGTCCACCTGTATAATACTTAGTGAAAGCTCTTGCAGCAAAAGGGGCTTCTACTTGACTTGAAACAAATCCGGGGATAGATGAGCTCAGCCAGTAAGTCCCTGTGTCCATAGCAGCAGTAGTCCAAACTCTTGAATCAGTTACTCTGCGAGAGACAGCAAAGCCTGAGCCTGACTCATTGATTGCTCTGCCAACAGTCTTAGCTCCCATAAGAACAGCAACAGTGCTCTTTGAACGAAGCATCTTTGATAGGGCTTGCATACCTTGAGCAGCTTTAGAACCAGCAGCAACGGCACCGCCAGCAGTAGCACCACCAAGCTTAGCAGCCAATGCAGAAAGTATAAGCATCTCAGATACGTTACCTGCAATGTTAGCAATAGTTCCACCAATAGCTCCGACTCTACCATAGTTACCACGTGAAGCAGCTTCATTAATCATTGCGAGTCTCAAGTGTCTTGTATAGCCTTCATCTTGCCCGACAAGGAAACGACTAAAGAAAGCTCCGGGAGTAGTTCCTGCAACAAAGCTCAAGCCTATGTATCTCAATGCCCCAGAAGTAAACTCTTTTGTTAGGTCTTCAGTAGCATGAGTCTCCATCCACTGTGATACGACAGAGTAAGTTCCTTCACCGCTTCTTTGCAGTCTGCGAGTAAAGAGGAATGGGTCAGCATTCTGCATACCAACCAAAGCTTGATAAGCACCTAAGAGATTATGTTCTAAAGCACCAAGTAAGCCTTCATCTGTAACTCTGCCCATCTGTCCTTGAGCTTGCATGACACCATCAAAGCCTTGGTCTGATACAAGTGCTTCTGCCATAGCAGCAATGCGTCTATCAGCATCAGTAGAGACATCACTAAAGTCAATCCCACCAGCAGCACCATACTCAAGCATAGCATCCTCACCATGAAGGATACCTTTGCCAATAGCGTAAGCAGCGTTCACAGCCTTAATACGCCCTTCTTCTGTCGTAGCAAGGTCGGTAGCCTCAAGTTCAGTTAAAACGTCTCTAACGCTCTGTGAGGCACTCTGTGCGGCAATCGTAACAAGACCAAACTTAACCATTCTCTGTGAGAGGTGAGTCTTGCGTATTGCATCGTGCATTTCAGTAGAGCTGCCTTTGTCGTATGCAGTCATGAACTTAGCTTTAGTCTTGTCATCAGTCCCAGCAATGAATTGTAGTGCTTGGTTTCTGTCCATGAACCTTCTAAAGTTATTCAAGCCTGAGTGCATAGCAGCTGCACCGACTCCGCTTGTCTCGTTTTGTGAGACAGCTATCTCATCACTGAGTATATTGTCCCATCCTTCAGTAGCCAAAGCTTCGTGGACAAAGACCTTGGACAGTATAGTATTCTCTTTATCGTCAACACGGAGTATGCCGTGCATGCCTTGGCTGGGTCTTACTGTAACTGTATAGGGCATTAGCTTAATCCTTTCATCGTTTGTTTAAGAGTTTTATATATTCTTTATACTGTTTATCAGTTAGCTTGCCTTGAGCTCGTAGAGTATCAACTGTGTTTGCAATCTCATCTGTCAATTCTTGAGCTGCTTTCTGCTGCTGTTCAGGAGTTCCTTGTCTAAACACATTGAAGACTCTGCCAAACATGCTGCCTGTAAAGGGCAAGCCAATCTGAGAGAAGGTTTGGAAGAAGTTAGATGTAGCTTGCATTCTATTAACCATAGTCATGTCTTCAGTAAGCTTCCTTTGAACATTAGCTTGATAGATAGAAGCACCTGCACTTATCTTTGCAGACTCCACCTGAGCTTTAGAGGCTAAGATATTGGCTATACCTATAAGCATATTGCCAGTGGCGGCTCTATCTGCTGCGACTGCACCACCTAATGCTTGAGTATAGTTAGCCATCTGATTATATAAATCAAGCCTCTGTCTCGCATAGTAGCCTTCAGGGTCAGTGCGTAAGTTATGAGCAACATAGTCAAGAGTGCCATACTTATCGTTAGCATCCTTGTAAAGCTCAGAAGCTCCTTCCTTACCTGTCAGCATAGCATAAGTAGCAAACATCTTCTCACCAACCAACAAAGCTTTCTTAGCGTGAATATCTTGTAGTTCAACTGCAACCTTAGCAGGACTCCATTCAGTAGCAGCTTGTATATCATCATCAATCTTCTTCAGCACTGAAACAACATTTGAATCATCAGCAGTAAAGCCAGACAAGAGCGTAGCTGCATAGCTGTGTAAGCGTCTCATGTCCTCATCAGAGACAACAGGAGACATAGATGGTATGTTCATACTCACAGAGGAACTTCTGCTCACAGTGGACCTCTCAGAGCTTCCTGAAGGAGTTTCAGACTTCTCTCTCAAGCCAAACAGGTCAAGGAAAGAACTGTGTCCCCCAGAAGGGGTAACAGTCCCAGCTCTGTCTGTGGCTTCGTATCTGCCTGCACCGGGAGTCTTATTGTCAGCCATTACTTATTCTCCTTCTTCGGGACGTTTTCAAGAATACCTAAAAGGTCAAATATCTTTTCTATATCTCCCTTGTCTTTATCGTATTGAAGCCTCATAAGCCCATATTCAAACTGTCGATTCAACAAGTTCTGTCTCTCTGCAATGTGTTCTCTACGCTGTCCGGCAAACTTATACATAGTGTCTGCACGGTGTAGCCCTCTCACAGCAGCTTGGGTTAATACCTCTGCATCAGTGCGGCGAGACTCATTGAAGATTGCCATTGCTTGTGCAAGAGCTTGACTATCAGGAGTAGTCTCTATCTCCCTGAGTTCGCCTTGTGGGGTTATAATATATCTCTTAGCCATTGTTCACCTCAATTACATAAAGCCAAAATATCTTGGTTTATACTGGTAAGGCTCATCTCCATATTGAGAAGCATTTGGGAAACGCCAGTAGCTTCTAGAAGCTTCAGGGGTAACAGTAGCTTGA